>ERZ773069.1518-NODE-1518-length-13363-cov-8.855576_pt1 | contig 13363 bp, 8 predicted proteins | sample MGYA00580619_ERZ773069 | MGnify/ENA primary metagenome ERZ773069 (study PRJEB29015, sample SAMEA2738007) | human oral metagenome | biome: human oral; feature: human-associated habitat; material: dental | place: China | collected 2108 ...
TCGGCCGCAACGCGCAGGAGCTTCTCCGCAAGGTGCAGGCGCTCCAGTTCGTCGCCGAGCACGGCGATGAGGTTTGCCCTGCACGTTGGAAGCCGGGCGAAAAGACGCTCAAGCCGAGCTTTGACCTCGTCGGCAAACTCTAAGAGTACGTTTGGAGCACTTCGCGAGGGATCTTGCGAAGTGCTCTTTCCTATGAGCCGCATATTCGTCGAAGTCTTTCACGAAGCGTAAACGAGGTGATTTGGTGGATAAAATATATGATGCCGTGATTGTCGGCGGCGGCCCTGCGGGGCTCTCTGCCGCCATCTATCTGGCACGTGCGAAGTGCAAGGTGCTCGTCATCGAAAAGGAGAAGGTCGGCGGACAGATCACAATCACCGCTGATGTCGTGAACTATCCCGGCACGGGCAAGGTTAGCGGCTCTGAGCTTGCGGCACAGATGGAGCAGCAGGCGCGCGGATTCGGCGCGGAGTTCGTCACGGCAGAGGTCATCGGTCTGAAGCTCAATCAGGACATCAAGGAGCTCGAGACGACGGCGGGCACGGTCGAGGCGCTGAGCGTCATCCTCGCGACGGGAGCAAATCCGCGCAAGGTGGGCTTCTACGGCGAGAAAAAGTTCCAGGGGCGCGGCGTTGCCTACTGCGCGACCTGCGACGCTGAGTTCTTCACGGGCATGGACATCTTCGTCATCGGCGGCGGGCTTGCGGCGGTGGAGGAGAGTATGTTCCTCTCGCGCTATGGAAAGTCGGTTACGATCCTTGTGCGCAGTGACAAGTTCCGTGCACCGCAGACGGCGGTGGATGCGCTCGCGAACTATCCGAACATCAAGGTGCGCTTCAACACGGTTGTGGAGCGCGTTGGCGGCGAGACGATGATCTCTTATGCCGATTTCCGCGATGAGACGACGGGCAAGGTCGAGCACTATATGGCGAAGGACGGGGAGACGTTCGGCGTCTTCGTCTTTGCCGGCTATATCCCGAATACGGGGCTGTTCCGCGAGCAGGTTGCACTGAACGAGCAGGGCTATGTCATCACGAACGAGGAGAAGGAGACGAACATCAAGGGCGTCTTTGCGGCGGGCGACGTCTGCATCAAGACGCTGCGTCAGGTTGTGACGGCAGTCTCCGACGGCGCTGTCAGTGCAGTTGCGGCGGAGCGTCATGCGGCAGCGCTGCACGATCGTCTGAACATCCCCGCGTTTGCGCGCGCCGAGGTGGATGCAAAGCGCTTCGAGCAGCGCAAGAGCTCCATCGAGAAGGAAGCGGCGGACGGCAATGAGACGAACTTCATCTCTGCCGAGATCCGCGAGCAGCTGGCGGCGGTCTTTGATAAATTTGAGACTTCGGTCAAGCTCGTCGGTCACTACGACGACGGCGATCTCTCGCGCGAGCTGCGCGGCTTTATGGATGAGTTCGCGGGTCTCACGGACAAGGTCAGCTATGAGGAGCGCGAGGATGCGGACGGGCAGCCCGGCATCGAGGTTCTGAGAGGGGACGGCACGCCGAGCGGCATTACGTTCCACGCCGTACCGGGCGGTCACGAGTTCAACTCGTTCATCCTTGCCCTCTACAATGTGGCAGGCCCCGGTCAGGAGCTGCGGGACGAGACGCGCGCGAAAATTGAGCAGATTTCCGCGCCCGCCGATGTCAAGGTACTCATGTCCCTGTCCTGTACGATGTGCCCCGATGTAGTCGCCGCCGTGCAGCGCATTGCCGCGGAGCGCGCGGATGTGCGCGCAGACATCTTTGACATCCGCTACTTCCCCGAGCTGAAGGAGAAGTACAGCGTGATGAGCGTCCCCTGCATGATCGTGGGGGAGAACCTCTTCTTCGGCAAGAAGAATATTGACGAGGTCGCTGACATTTTGGTCAATCGCGGCTGAGCAAGCCCACCGTCCGCGCCCCTGAGCAAGGCGCAGATGGGCGGCGGGATTTGCCCTGACGATTGAAATATGCTGTGTATTTGTGTATTGTAAAAAGGAGAGCATTATGGAACTCAAGGGATCACAGACGGAGAAGAATCTCTGGGCGGCATTTGCCGGCGAGTCGCAGGCGCACACGAAGTATCTCTACTACGCGTCGCAGGCGAAGAAGGATGGCTATGTCCAGATCTCGAACATCTTCAACGAGACGGCGGTCAACGAGAAGGCGCACGCAAAGATCTGGTTCAAGCTCGTCAGCGGTATTGGCGACACGAAAGAGAATCTCGCTGCTGCTGCTGCGGGCGAGAATGAGGAGTGGACGAGCATGTACCCCGAGTTCGCACGCGTGGCGCGCGAGGAAGGGTTTGATAAGATCGCCCGCCTCTTCGATGCCGTCGGCAAGATCGAGAAGGAGCACGATGCGCGCTACAAGCTGCTGCTGCAGAAGGTAGATGAGGGCACGGTGTTCCAGCGCGATGAGAAGATCATCTGGCAGTGCCTCAACTGCGGCTACGTCTGCGAGAGCCCGAAGGCGCCGATGAAGTGCCCCGTCTGTGAGCACCCGCAGTCCTTCTTCCAGCAGGTTGTGCAGAATTACTGAGCGTCCCTAGAGCCTCCCCCGTTTACGGGGGAGGGGGATCGCGAAGCGGTGGAAGGGGCAAAAAAATGAGCTGCTATACGAAGTCACATGGCTTCATGTAGCAGTTTTTTCGCTTAAGGAGGTTGACCTATGCGAACAAAATTTGACCTGTCTGCCTATCTCGTGATTGGTCCCGAGAACACGAGCGGACGACCCGTCGCGCGTGTCATTGCGGAGGCGGTGCGTGCGGGGTTCACCTTTGTCCAGATCCGAGCAAAGGGGGCGGATGCACGCGAGGTAGTTGAACTCACGCGTGCGACGGCAGATGTGCTCGCGGCACAGGAGAAGTCGGATGCCGTGTCGCTCGTGATTAACGACCGTCTGGACTGTGTGCTCGCGGCATGGGAGCAGGGCATCAAGGTGGACGGCGTGCACGTCGGGCAGACGGATATTCCCGTCGATGTTTGCCGCAAGTATCTCGGTGCAGATGCAATTGTTGGGCTCTCAGCACGCACAACGGAGCTTCTTGCGTACGCGGCACACTGTGATACCGCGTGCATCGACTATCTCGGCGCGGGGCCGCTGCACGCGACGCCGACAAAGCCCGAGGCGGGGCGTACCTCCTCGGGCGAGATTGTGACGCGCAGTCTCGATGAGCTTGCGGAACTGCACCGCATCAGCCCCGTACCCGTCGTTGTGGGCGGCGGGGTCAAGGCTGCGGATCTGCCTGCGCTCAGAGCGACGGGCGTGGAGGGGTTCTTTGTCATCAGTGCCGTTGCGGGGGCAGCACATCCCTACGCCGCCGCAGAGGAGATGGTGCGCGTCTGGCGCAGATAGGAGATTTTTGTACTGCAGGGGCGCCCCTATCGGCTCACTGCGCTCGCCACTTCCCCCGTTGCGACGGGGGAAGCTAATATGCCGTAATCTTAAAGCCTCCCCCGTGCGGCACGGGGGAGGGGGACCGCGTAAGCGGTGGAAGGGGCACTTTGAGCGTCCGGAAATTTTTACTCATAATATTTCAGCAGACTCTGTGTGCCGTCCGCACCGCCGCCGCGCTCCTCGAGTGTGCGCGCCTCGCGCAGTATTTGTTCCAGTATAGGCAAGGTCATGCCATACTCCTTGGAGGTCTCTGCACCGATCATCATATCCTTGACGAAGTGTTTTATCATAAATCCGGGGGCAAAGTTCCCATCGAGCGCCATGCGGATCATATTGGACATCTGGAAGCTCGATGCCGCACCGCCAGAGATTGAGGCATAGACCTTCTCAAGATCAAGCCCTGCGGCGCGTGCATAGGCGAATGCTTCGCATGCGCCCGCGAGCGCGCCTGCAACGGCGATCTGGTTCGCTGCCTTCGTCTTCTGCCCTGCGCCTGCTGCACCCTCGTAGACGATGTTCTTACCCATGGCCGCAAAGACGGGCTGCATTGCGTTGAAGTCATCCTCATCACCGCCGACGAGAATGTTGAGCGTGGCATTGCGCGCACCCATGTCGCCGCCAGTGACGGGCGCATCCAGCGCGTGGATGCCGCGCTTTTTTGCTTCCGTATAGATGCGCTCGGCAAGGGCAGGGGAGGAGGTCGTCATATCGGCGGTGTATGCGCTCTCCGAGAGATTTGCGAGGATGCCGTCTGCGCCGAGGTAGATCTCCTCTACATCCTTTGGATAGCCGACGATGGTGATGACGGCATCCTGACCGCGTGCGCATCCGCCGGGGCTTTCACAGTACTTCGCGCCGCGTGCAACGAGCGCATCCGCCTTGGATTTCGTGCGGTTGTAAACGCTGAGCTCATAGCCCGCATCCATCAGATGTCCTGCCATCGCCGCGCCCATGATGCCAAGCCCGATAAAGCCGATCTTTTTCATCGTGTGTTCCTCCCTTTCATCTATCCTATAGGTTCAGTGTAGCATAAAATCCTGCAAAAAGCAGGATTTTTTTGATGAATTCCGAATTTTATAGGTATAAGAATGATACGCGATACCACGGTATATCAGGAGGGAGGATATCTTATGCGGCTCGAGTTTTTGGGCGCGGCACACGTCGTTACGGGTTCATGCTATCTGCTTCATGTGGGCGACCACAGCTATCTTGTGGACTGCGGCATGTATCAGGGGACGCGCCGCCTGCGTGAGATGAACTATGAGAACTTTCCGTTCAATCCCGCCGAGATCGAGGCAGTCTTTCTGACGCATGCACATATCGATCATTGCGGACGCATTCCGCGCCTCGTGCGCGAGGGCTTCCGCGGGAAAATCTATGCGACGCGCTCCACCTGCGATCTCGTCCGCATCATGCTGCCGGACTCGGCGCATATTCAGGAGAGCGATGCAGAACTGTTCAATCGCAAGAACGCGCGCCGCAGCGAAGCGCCCATTACGCCGCTTTATACACAGGCGGATGCATTTGCTGCGCTCGAGCTGTTCGAACCCGTTGCCTATCGTACGCCGCTGCAGGTAGATAATCTGCAGCTCACGTTCCGTGACGCGGGGCACATTCTCGGCTCCGCGATCCTCGAGATCGTAGTGGAGGAGAGCGGGCAGGAGTCAAAGCTTGTCTTCTCAGGCGATCTCGGTCAGCCGAACCAACCCATTCTGCGTGACCCCGAGGCGGTTGCGGGGGCCGATTTCCTGCTTGTCGAGTCCACGTACGGCGATCGCATTCATCGCGACTACGACAAGGAGTCGGCGTTGCTCGAGGTGATCCGCGACACGATGGATCGCGGCGGCAACGTCATCATTCCGTCATTCGCTGTCGGGCGGACGCAGACCCTGCTCTACTATTTCTACAATCTGTGGAAGGCGGGGCGTCTCGATGGGGACATCCCGATCATCATCGACAGCCCCCTCGCAATCCAAGCAACGCGCGTCTTTCTCAAGAACTATGAGGACTTTGACGAGGAGGCGATTGCGTTCTTCGGCGAGCAGGGGACGATTCCCTCGTTTCCGCAGGTGCGCATTGCCGAGACGGCGGCAGAGTCACGCGCGCTCAACTCAGCTGAGGGGTCGGCAATCATCCTCTCCGCCTCGGGCATGGCAGATGCGGGGCGTGTGCTGCACCATCTGAAGCACAACCTCTGGCGTCCCGAGTCGACCGTGCTCTTCGTCGGCTATCAGGCGGAGGGGAGCCTCGGGCGGCGACTTGTCGACGGCATCAAGCGCGTGCGCGTGCTCGGTGAGGAGATTGCGGTGAAGGCGCAGATCCAGGTGCTCGAGGGCTTCTCCGCGCACGCGGATGCAGAGCAGATCGTGGAGTGGATGCGCTCCATCACGGAGCCACGCCCTGCGAAGGTCTTCCTCGTTCACGGCGAGGGGCAGGCACAGGAGGCGCTCAAGGAACGCATTCAGGAGGAGCTCGGGCTCGAGGTCTATGCGCCCTTCCTCGGCGACATTGTGACGATACAGGGGCGGAGCGCCAACCTCATCCCGTCGAATATCCCGTCCGTCTCGGTCGAGGCGGAGATGGAGGATGTCATGCGCGACTTCGATGCGGAGTACCGTCAGCTGCGCAAGGCGGTCATCCGCACAGTCGTGCGTCAGCCGAAGCTCATGGAGCCGATCATCCGCACGATGCAGAAGGCGCGCAATTATTTCAAGAAGCTCGCCGCGCCGTATAATATTTGAGTTTCATTTAGATTCGTTAGTCAAAAATTGGATATTGCAGAACTGTGTGCCTTGCACTTGCATAGTCCTGTGAAATACGTTAAAATAGGGAAGCCTAAAAAGGCTTTCCTATTTAATATGGGTTAATTGGAGAAAATCCGTATGGTTTCATATGGATTCGGATAGGTGGTGTTATTTTGGAATCCCCATTTCGTGTCGGGGTGGATGTCGGTTCAACGACGATTAAGCTGGTTGTGCTCGGGGAGGAGCATGAGATCCTCTACAAGAACTATGCACGGCATTTTTCCGAGATCGGCAAGGCGCTGCAGGAGAATCTGGCGCAGCTGAAGGACGTGGTGGGCGAGGCGAAATTCTCGTTCGCACTCACGGGTTCGGCGGGCATGGGCATCGCGCAGCGCATCGGGCTGCCGTTCGTGCAGGAGGTCGTTGCCTGCGCCTCTGCGGTGCGCCGTCTCATTCCGGAGACGACGACGGCGGTCGAGCTCGGCGGCGAGGACGCCAAGATCACGTATTTCGGCGATGCGCCCGAGCAGCGCATGAACGGTGTCTGCGCGGGCGGTACGGGCTCGTTCATCGACCATATGGCGTCGCTCCTATCGACAGACCCCATCGGGCTGAATGCACTCGCGGAGAAGGGCAAGCGCGTCTATGCGATTGCCTCGCGCTGCGGCGTCTTTGCAAAGACGGACGTGCAGGCGCTCATGAACGACGGCGCGGCAAAGGCGGACATTGCACTCTCCGTCTTTCAGGCGGTCGTCAACCAGACCATCGGTAATCTCGCGCAGGGGCGTCCGATCGGCGGCAATGTAGCCTTCCTCGGCGGACCTCTGCACTTTCTCCCGGAACTGAAAAAACGCTTTATCGAGACATTGAAGCTCGATGACGAACACGTCGTCGATGTGGATTACGGCAATTATTTCGTCGCGGTTGGCGCGGCGCTCTCCGACGATGCCGGAGTGACCGATATGCGGGAGATGGAGACGTGCATTGCGCGCGCGGAGGAGGCTGCGGCGGCGGAGACGCGCACGGCGGACTTCACGCTGTTTAAGGATGAGGCGGACTATGCGGCATTCCGTGCGAGGCATGACCGAGACCGCGTACAGCGCGGCAGTCTCAGCGATTACTGCGGCCCGATCTGCATCGGCATCGATGCGGGCTCGACGACGACGAAGCTCGTTGCCATCGGCAGGGATAAGGAACTGCTCCACACGTCTTACGGCAGCAATCACGGCTCACCGCTCCAGTCTGTTGTCAACGCACTGCGGGACTTCTACGCTGTCATGCCCGAGGGCGCATACATCGCAGGCGCGATGACAACGGGCTACGGCGAGGCAATCGTCAAGGCGGCGCTCCACGCGGATGGTGGCGAGGTGGAGACCTTTGCCCACCTGCGCGCGGCGCAGGAGTTCTGCCCCGAGGTCAGCTTCGTGCTCGACATCGGCGGGCAGGATATGAAATGCTTCTTTGTGCAGGACGGCAGCGTCGGCAACATCACCCTGAACGAGGCCTGCTCGGCGGGCTGTGGTTCCTTCATTCAGAACTTTGCCGAGGGGCTTCACATGACCCCGGCGGAGTTTGCGGGCAAGGCGGTGGATGCGAAAGCCCCCGTCGATCTCGGCACGCGTTGCACGGTCTTCATGAACTCGAAGGTCAAGCAGGCACAGAAGGAGGGCGCGGAGGTCGCCGATATCTCGGCGGGCATCGCGCTCTCGGTTGTCAAGAATGCGCTGTTCAAGGTTATGCAGCTCAAGGATGTCTCCGCGCTCGGCGACCACATCGTCGTGCAGGGCGGGACGTTTTACAATGATGCTGTCCTGCGCGCACTTGAGAACATCATCGGCAAGGATGTCATTCGTCCCGATATCGCGGGGCTCATGGGCGCATACGGCGCGGCGATCCTTGCACTCGAGGTGGGCACGGAGCGGTCGACGCTGCTCGGCGCAGACGAACTTGGCACATTTGAGACCAAGACCAGCTCCTACCGCTGCGGGAAATGCGGAAACAAATGCCTCATCACGATGCAGCAGTTCCCGAATGGCGAGCGCTACTTCACAGGCAATCGCTGCGAGCGCGGCATTGGCGGTGAGAAGCACGAGGATGATACGCCGAATATCTACAAGTTCAAGTATCGCCGTGTGTTCAAGCACTATAAGTCGCCGGCAGAGCCAAAGCGTGGGCGCATCGGCATCCCGCGCACGCTCAATATGTACGAGGACTTTCCGTTCTGGTTCACGTTCTTTGACAAGCTCGGCTATGGGGTCGTGATCTCGGGCAAATCCTCGCCGCAGCTCTTCTACAAGGGCATGGCGACGATTCCGTCGGACTCGCTCTGCTATCCCGCGAAGCTCGCACACGGGCATATTGTCGACCTCGTCGAGAAGGGCGTCGATACGATTTTCTACCCCTGCGAGCCGCACAACATGGACGATAAGCCGGGCTCGTCGGCAAATAATTTCAACTGCCCGATTGTCGCCTCCTATGCGGAGAACATCCGCATCAACATGGATATCCTGCGTGAGAAGAATATCCGCTTTATCCAGCCGTTCCTGCCGATCAACGACCGCAAGCGCATGATCGAGCGCCTCGTGGAGGAGTTCGGAAAGCCCGAGGGCATCGGAAAAAAGGAGATTACGGCTGCGGTTGATGCGGGCTATGCAGAGATCGAGCAGTATCGTCAGGACGTCCGCGACTATGGTCAGCAAATTCTCGACCGCATTGCAAAGACGGGCGAGCACGCCATCCTGCTTGCAGGTCGTCCCTATCATGTCGATCCCGAGATCAATCACGGCATCCCCGAGATGATCCAGTCCTACAAGCTGCCGATTCTCTCCGAGGATGCGGTCTATCACATCCCCGTGCAGGAGCGGCGCCTTCAGGTTGTCAACCAGTGGAGCTACCACGCGCGCCTCTATCACGCGGCGCAGTTCGTCGCCGAGCACCCGAATGTGACGATGATACAGCTGAGCTCCTTTGGCTGCGGACTCGACGCGCTCACGACGGCGGAGGTGCGCGAGATTCTCGAGTCGCACGAGCGCATCTATACGATGATAAAGCTGGACGAGGTGTCGAACCTCGGCGCGGCGCGCATCCGCCTGCGCTCCCTGATTGCCGCGCTCGCGCGCAGGGAGAATCCCGCCTATCACGAAGTGCCCACCATCGAGCGCCCGCGCTTCACCGAGGACTGTAAGAAGACGCACACGATTCTTGCGCCGCAGATGGCGCCGATTCACTTCGAGCTCTTCCGTACAACGATGCGAAAGCACGGTTATAATGTTGTCATCCCACCTATGCCGAACAAGGCGTCGATCGATCTGGGGCTGCGCTACGTGCACAACGATATGTGCTACCCCGCAATCGTCGTCATCGGTCAGCTGCTCGCAGCACTCAAGGCGGGGATGTGCGACGCGGATCACACGAGCATCGCACTCTTTCAGACCTGCGGCGCCTGCCGTGCGACGAATTATCTCGGTGTCTTGCGCAAGGCGCTACGTGACGCGGGCTTCCCGAACGTCGCCGTCTTTGCCGTGCGCGGCCTACCCGAGGAGACGGACAGCTTCGCATTTAACCGGGAGATGATGGTGGATGCCATCAAGGCGGCGGTCTACGGCGACCTGCTCATGAATGTGCGCAACCGTATGATGCCATACGAGCTTGTGAAGGGCGCGACACAGGCAGCATTCGATAAGTGGATGACGCGCGCCAAGGAGGAACTCGAGCACGGCAGCGTGTTCAAGTTCCGCCGCATGGTGAAGGACATCGTGCGCGACTTCGACCACATCCCCATCGACGAGCAGCTGTGGAAGCCGAAGGTCGGCATCGTCGGCGAAATCCTCGTGAAGTACCATCCCGTTGCGAACAATGACATCGAGAAGGTGCTGATGGGGGAGGGGGCAGAGGTCGTCATGCCGGACTTCGTTGACTTCTTCCTCTACTCTGCATACGATCCAATTGCGCAGCACAAGCTGCTCGCGGGCTCGTACAAGGATCGCCTCTACGGGCGCATGTTCATCAAGGTCATCGAGTTCTTCCGCGCACCGATGCGCAAGGCTCTCAAGGAGAGCCGTCACTTCCGTCCGCCGCAGTCCATCGACCACACGGCGGAGCTCGCGGCTCGCCATGTCAGCCTCGGCAATATGGCAGGGGAGGGCTGGTTCCTCACGGGCGAGATGGTGAAGCTCATCGAGGAGGGCGTGCCGAACGTCGTCTGTCTGCAGCCGTTCGGCTGTCTGCCGAACCATATCACGGGCAAGGGCGTCATGCACGACCTGCGCAAGGCGTACCACGGCGCGAACATCACGGCGATCGACTGCGATGCAGGATCGAGTGAGGTCAACCAGCTGAACCGTCTGAAGCTCATGCTCGCCGTTGCAAAGGAGCGCCGCCCTGCGGGAGTGGGGGCATCCGCACCAGTGGCGGAGATGGCGCAGAGAAACTAAATATTTATTTGGGAGTTATGCTTTCGGGCGTAACTCCTTTTTTGTTACAAAAACATGTTCCGCGAACAAAAAAACGCGAAAAATTTGTTCGTAAGTATTGACCGAACACCTTTTCTGTGTTATTCTGTATCCGAACAGAGGTTTTGAGAATATATATACGGATATACGAAGTTTTTACATAGCGGAGGAGTTAAAGATGAAACGCATCGGTCTTGTTCTCAGTGTATTTGCTCTCATCTGGATGGGCGTCTCCGCCCTTCACCTGACGAATCCATATCTGCGCTCGTCTGATTTCATCGAGGTATCTGTGATGCGCGGCGAGAACGTCTGGTCAATCGCGCGTAAGTACGCGACGAAGGAGACGATGGCGGAGCAGCTTGAGGAGGCAATTATCGAGGTGAACGGCCTTGCGCCGGATGGTTCTGTTGCTGCAGGACGTCGTCTGCAGATTCCCGTGCTGGAACCTGCAGAGCAGCTGCAGGCGATGGCAGAGCACAAATCCCTTGACACAGCCGCCCGTGCGCCTTATAATGACGTTACCGATTAGGGTGGAAACATATAGCCTTGTCCCTATGGGATGGATTTCCTATCCCAAGGGGCGGGGCTTTTTTGTATTAGGAGGTACTGATAAAATCAGTAGATCCTATATTTTGAAGGGAGAGCGTTTATGATAAAGCTGACACTGCCGGATGGCTCCATACGCGAGGCAGAGGCAGGGACAACGCTGCTGGACGTTGTCAAGGGAATGAGCAATTCACTCGCAAAGAAGGCGCTTGCGGCAAGCCTCGACGGCAAGACCGTCGACCTGACGACACCTGTGACGCATGATGCTGCGTTTCAGGTGCTGACCTTTGAGGATGCGGGAGGACGTCATGCGCTGCGTCATACGGCATCGCATATCATGGCACAGGCGGTCAAGCGTCTCTATCCCGAAAGCAATGTGCAGCTCGCCATCGGTCCTGCCATCGAGAACGGCTTCTACTATGACTTCGATCTGGATCGCCAGCTGACGGATGCCGACCTGCGCGACATCGAAAAGGAAATGAAGAAGATCGTCAAGGAGAATCTGAAGCTCGAGCGCCGTGAGATTCCGCGCAATGAGGCGATCGAATATTTCCGCGCGAAGGGTGAGAACTACAAGGTCGAGTTGATCGAAGATCTGCCCGAGGACGAGACGATCACCACCTATACGCAGGGGGAGTTCACGGATCTCTGCGCGGGGCCGCACGTCATGTCCACGGGCAAGGTCAAGGCGTTCAAGCTGCAGAGCATCGCCGGTGCATACTGGCGCGGCAGCGAGAAGAACAAGATGCTGCAGCGCATCTACGGAACTGCCTTCGACAAGCAGGAGGATCTGGACGCCTACCTCAACATGCTTGAGGAGGCGGCAAAGCGCGACCACCGCAAGCTCGGCAGGGAACTCGATCTCTTCAGCCTGCACGAGGAGGGACCGGGCTTCCCGTTCTTCCATCCGAACGGCATGCTCCTGCGCAATGCAATTCTCGAGTATTGGCGCGAGGTGCATCGCCGCTATGGCTATCAGGAGATCAGCACGCCTGTCATTCTGAGTCGCAAGCTCTGGGAGACCTCAGGGCACTGGTTCCACTACCGTGAGAATATGTATACGACCGAGATCGACGAAGAGGACTATGCAATCAAACCGATGAACTGCCCCGGCTGCATGCTCGTCTACCGCTCGCAGCTGCACAGCTACCGCGATCTGCCGCTGCGCCTCGCCGAACTTGGTCTCGTACATCGTCACGAGCTCTCGGGTGCACTGCACGGACTCTTCCGCGTGCGCAACTTCACGCAGGATGACGCGCATCTCTTCGTCACGCCCGATCAGATCGAGGGCGAGATTCAGCATACAATCGACCTCTTCGACGAGGTCTACCGCACGTACGGGCTCTCGTACAAGGCAGAGCTGTCGACGCGTCCCGAGGACTCGATGGGCTCGGATGAGATGTGGGAGCTTGCAACAGACGGACTCCGCAAGGCACTCGAAAACCGCGGTCTCGACTTTGTCATCAACGAGGGCGACGGCGCATTCTATGGGCCGAAGATCGACTTCCACCTGCGTGACTCCATCGGGCGCACATGGCAGTGTGGTACGATCCAGCTTGATATGAGCCTGCCCGAGAAGTTCGACCTGACCTATGTCGGCGAGGATGGGGAGAAACATCGCCCCGTCATGTTGCACCGCGTCGTCTATGGCTCGATCGAGCGCTTCATCGGCATCCTGATCGAGAACTATGCGGGAGCATTCCCCGTGTGGATGGCGCCCGTACAGGTGCGCATCCTGCCGATTACGGAGCGCCATGCAGCATATGCTGAGCGCCTGCGCAAGGAGATGTTCGACCTCGGCTTCCGCGTTGAGGTCGATGACCGCAACGAGAAGACAGGTTACAAGATCCGCGAGAGTCAGGTCAAGAAGACCCCGTACACACTCGTTGTCGGCGACCAGGAGCAGGAGAACCATACGGTTGCCCTACGCAAATACGGCGAGAAGGACAGCACGGTCATGTCGGTGGAGGATTTCATCGCGCTCGTGCAGGAAAAAATCGCAACACGCGCGCAGGAGTATTGACAAGCATACTGCATCTGTGGTAGTATGATTTTTGTTACAAGCAGAAGCCACCGCTTCTCACCTGCGGACAGAATTGTGCGTCGGGTCGAATGAAAGATATTTCATGAGAGTTTTAGGGTGGCTTCGTGCCGCCCTTTTCTATTGCCGGATGGCGTTCTGCGTGCATCCGAACCAGGAGGTGTTCTTGCCATAAGCAGGGAATCTTTGCGAATCAATGAG
>ERZ773069.1519-NODE-1519-length-13362-cov-12.671977_pt1 | contig 13362 bp, 16 predicted proteins | sample MGYA00580619_ERZ773069 | MGnify/ENA primary metagenome ERZ773069 (study PRJEB29015, sample SAMEA2738007) | human oral metagenome | biome: human oral; feature: human-associated habitat; material: dental | place: China | collected 2108 ...
AAATACCGACCTCCTAATCATTAGATTTTGGTCTAACTTTTGGGGGTCGGTACACAATTAATGATTTGGTCGCCATTTTTTATCATTATTTTCACTATTGGTTCCTACTTACTTTTGCTTCACCACGTTATCATCATCGCACTTACGCGTGTTTCTTTCTTCTAACTATTAACACAATAAGTGCTAGAAGTGAAGATATCAGCACACATATATATAGCGAAACATTACTTGAATCACCAGTCTTAGGTGATTTTGATTTATTCGGAACTTTAGGTGTTTCTTTAGTATTGGTAATAGTGAATCCGTCCTCGGCACTACCGCTTATTACGGACTTGTACCCGTCAATTGACACTTCCTTTATTGTATAAACAATCTTGTGTCCATCCGTTTCAGCATACTTAGGCAGGTTATCAAACTCATGCTTCCAGTTTGTTCCCGCACTAAGAATTGCTTCCTGCTTTTCTGTGCCGTCTGCTATTAGCTTCACTTTCACGGAGTCTTTTGCTTTGCCAACCCACTTCTTCGTAACATTAACATTTGTCTTCTCTATATTAGTGTTTGTTACTGTGAAACCGGATGCCATATCGCCTGTTATTTTGCTCTTGTAGTTTGCAACGGCGTCTTCCTTGATCGTATATACTATCTCATTGCCGTCTTTGTACTTTTCCAGATTTGCAAACGTATGCTTCCAGTTATTGGCTTTATTTAAAGTAGCTGAATCAACCTCATCACTACCTGCAAACAGGCGGACTTTTGCCGATGTTCCTTCCGGTCCTACCCATCTCTTTGTTATTGGGATGGATATGGTTTCTTTTTTATCTATGATAGTTTTCTTTACTTTTCTCGTTGTCGAGTCAAAATCTGTAGCAGCGACATTTACATCTTCAGCTAAAACATATCCCTTTGGTGCCTCTGTTTCATGAATTTTATAATCATCATGAAGCAAGCCCTCTATCTTAGCATGTCCATTTGCATCCGTTTCAACATTTCCTACAACTTGTCCAGAGCGAACACGGATAATATCAAATTTTGCACCTTTTAGCGGATTTCCTGATGGATCTTTTTTATCGATTTCAAGAGAATATGTGTACCCCTCTCCGGAACCACCTGCCTCAATTATTTGATAAGTAACACCATGCGTGTATTCTTTATCGTTATTAGTGAAAGTTGCTTTATTTTTAAATTTTTCACCAGCAATTGGTTTATACGGTATTTTAACACGGTATTCAAACAATAACCCCTTACCTGCAGGAGCATTGCCTATATCTACTGTAAATTTGGAGCCATTATATGTAATTTTATTTTTATATTGTTCTGTTACATCTTTTTTATCCTTCAGCTCTAGTCCTGTTCCACCATATGTCAATTCCCATTTACCTTCATAAACGGTCATTTTATCAGGTATGTAACTTATTACAGGATCTAAAAGTTCATCTACAACTTTTGCATTTACAAAAGCTTCGTTCTTCTGATTAATCTTAATCTGGTAAATGCCCACTGTACTATCTTGGCTCCACATCCATCCCGCTTTAAGAATATGCAATAGCTCTATTATCTTAGGCTTATAATTAAGAGCTCCTGCATGAACAGTTTCCCCACTCATACTTAAATCAACTGGAATGGTCTTTTCTGTATTGTGAATTTTATTATCAATCTGCGCATTGAAGAAAAATTTGCCTTCTAAATCAGATTTGCCTTCAACATACTTAGTATATGTTAGTATAACTTTAGTTGGATTACTATCTACAAGCTTTCCATTGGCAACAAGGTTGTTACCATCCTTAATTTGAAAATTGCTCGGCGATGCAGACACAATTCCTGCAGGCAAAGTAATTGTTGACGTATCACCCTCATGTACTATATTGTTCGGTAGTTTGTAATTAACATTAATACGAAACGCCTGCCAGGCGGCTATTGTTCCTGTCATAGGGCTTCCGTCGATTTTAGCGATAGATGCACTTGTAATTATATTATTACCCACTTCTCCCGCATATGCAGGCTCAGTAACCACACCTTGAAACAAAAAGCTTAATGTCATCACGGCGGATATCACTAGGCTTATTATTTTTTTACTCTTCATAAATGCTACAACCTTTCTTATGTTCTTTATCTCTATCTCTTTATATTTTATATAACCTGTATGTATAGTTTGGTATATTATATATGCTAGTATGCTAACATATATACACCATAAAATCCATTTGTTTATTTAACTGCATTAATCAAATCCATGGTCATCAATAGTGAGTCCATATATCATTTCGTGCTCTTCTGCATCACGTCTTGCATATTTTTTTCTTAACATCCCTACAGACACACAGCAAGCTCATTAAAATGATCAAAATCAATATGGAAGAGACTATATAACACTCCTTACACATTCTCTCTCCTTAATTAATCTAATGAAAAAATAACAAATTAATTATCTTTGAAGCTTTTTCTTGTATACCGTGTTATTTAAAAAATAATCACCAAAAATCTTCAACATTTGAGCGTCTAGATTGTTAGTAATTATTTATATCTCTTCTTTGAACTAGCAACATTATGATGGCAACAACTATAAATAAACCTGTATAGTTTATAAAAACATCTTTATAAGCACTTTCTGCCAGAGGCTCAATATAATGTGTCGACCATACGGTAATAAAAGTACAGCCCAACGTAACTATATATACTGTTACAGTTCTGATAATTATATTCTTTATGGGCAAATGCATCGCCATTTCATAAGCTAGAACACCAATGAAAACAATCATTGCCTTAGTCATCTCATACCAATTCCCACTTAGATCTTCAATAATTTAGTCAATTACAGCAGTGTTATATTACAACTTAAGCATAGTCTTTTCAGTAATTTTTAATCAGCATTTATTGGAAAAATCACACTGAAAACGCTTCCCTTTCCTTCTTTCGAAACGACTTCAAGCCTCGCTCTATGAAGGTCAGCAATATCTTTAACAAAAGATAACCCCAATCCTATTCCTTTATTTTGTGACTTATTTCTTGAATCGTCAACCTGGTAAAATCGATCCCATATATTTCCCAAGTGGTCTTGGGAAATTCCAATCCCATCATCAGCCACTTTTAGCATAGCTTTATCAAAGCTGTATTCCAATGTTATCCATATTTTACTCTCAGTAAATTTTAAGGCATTATTAATTAGATTATCAATCATCCTTATTAATAGTATTTTATGTCCCTTGATCGATATCTTAGACTCAATTTTGATTTCAAAAGTAACGGCTAGTTCCTCCCATTTTCTTTCATTAGTTTTACAATATTCAGACACTACATCTGAAAGTGAAAAGTTCTCCATGTTTGACCATTCCAATTGCTGCGTTTTTGATATCTCGAGAATTTGCTCCGTCATACTCGCCATAAGTTTCGCTTGTCGATGTATGGAGGCAAAAGAATCTTTTGCCTCCTCTAGGTTGTCCGCATAATTTTCTCCGAACTCACTTTCAGCCAGCACAACGGAGAGTGGTGTTCTGAGTTCATGCGAAACATTTTGATTGAATTGCTTTTCTTTCTCAAAATTCACCTGAATAGATGAAATCATGCTATTAAAAACATTTGTAAGCCTTGCAGTTTCAATATATGAGTGTTTATACGAGGGGTTTACACGTTTGGTATAGTTGCGACTTTCCGCAATATCTTCCGCCATTCGCGTAACATCTTTTATTGGTAAGAATCCACGATTTAAAATCCTTTTTCCGCCTATGGTCATGATCGTGATAGAAATTGGAGCAAATATTAATAAAGATAATAGAAATAAACGTAGCTCCTTGCTTAACCGTGATATAATGCGAATTCCACGAACCCATTTTTGTTCTTCACTATTGTACACATCAAAATAATAAAATCTATATTCGGATGATCTATATTTAGAAATCTTATCTGGTGTGAATGGTGCATTTGAATCAAACCCTCTAGGAAGGGTTCCCTTCTCTAGCTTTTTATCTTTATTGTAAATGGCAAAGTATATTCCATCTTCAAATGCCTCAAAATCATCTATATCTGTCGAGAGCTCCATAGTCTCATGCTCAAGTTCAGATCGAGCAATATGACCAGACCATGTATCAGATATGGCAAATGACGACACAAACATAGCTAAAAAAATTAGAGCTATAAATACGGTGTACCAAAGTGTTACTCTAGAAGCTATTGAGGGTAGTTTAACTTCTTTAGTTTGTTTTGAAAACATATCCCATCCCTCTCTTAGTCTGAATAATCTCTGGATTTTGTAGTTTCTTTCGTATGTTTTTGACTAAAACATCAATGACGTTTGATTCTCCCTCATAATCGAAATCCCAGATATGATCTCTAATTTGTTCCCTGCTCATAATAACATTAGGATGCCTAACCAGACATTCGAGTAGTTCATATTCCTTAGAAGTTAGGTCAATCGGAACAGAATTTCGAGTAATCGTTTTTTTTACAAAATCAAGGCAATATTCTTCAAATCGTACAGTGCTAGTAAGATTTTCCCTATTTTCACGCCTAAGTAGCACTCTGATTCTTGCTAGTAGTTCATCAAATTCAAACGGTTTAACAAGATAATCATCTGCACCAGCATCTAATCCAGTTACTTTATCTTCCAATGTACCTTTAGCAGTTAGCATTAATACTGGGGTTTTTATCTGATGGGTTCTTAGATATTTTAAAACACCTAGCCCATCAAGCTTAGGCATCATAATATCTGAAATTATAACATCGTAATTTGAGACTCTAATATAATCTAGTGCTTCTTCACCATCATAGGCTGAATCAACGCTATATTGCTGTGTCTTTAACAACTTCACTATGCTTCTGTTTAAATCAACTTCATCTTCAATTACTAATAATTTCATATTCTTTTTCTTTACTCCTTATTTTTTACCTTTTATTATATACAAAATCTCGGCTAGAAAATAATCCTAGCCGAGATTCCTGACATTAAATGATTAATCGTCATAGCCTTCAACTTCTTCCTCTATGAAAGTCCCTGTATTAGCATCTAGTTTTGCATCTATTTCTTTATTCTCTTTTATTACCGTGGTTTCATACACAAGCATGTTGTCTTCAACCTCTAGTTTCAGCTTCTTGATAGTTGCATTAGGATACTTTGTCTTAACCAAGTTCTCTACCTTATTCAAATCATTTTGCGGACTGGCATTGATTAGTAGTTTTTCTTCCGAATCTACGCTAAGATCTTTAGCCTCTACCTTCAATACTTTGCCTGAAATTGCATCAATTTTATATTCCTTTTCAGTTTGACCATCTAGAATTGTTATTTCAAATGCAGTTTTCCCAAAGTCAACATCTTTCTCATATCCTATAACTTTCCCACTCTTTGATTCATTAAGTGCTATCTCTTTATTCTATCATTAGACATGGTTTTTCTCCTAACATCATATTCCCCAACACATTTTTATTACGAATTCGATTTCAAGTGTAATTCAATCACTATTCATTGGAAAAATAATAAAAAAAGACTGCCATTCCCTTCTTCCGAAACAATATCAAGCTTTGTTCTGTGTAAATCAGCGATGTCCTTAACTATAGAAATCGGTGCAAATATCGCTAAGGATAACAGAAATAAGCGCAGTTCCTTACCTAAAACTGATATAACTCGAATTCCACGAATCCACTTTTGTTCTTCACTATTTTACACATCAAAATAATAGAATTTGCGTCCAGATGAATTGTACCTGGAAAGCCTACCGGACTCAAACGGTGCATTCACATCAAAGCCTCTGGCAGCGTACCTTTCTCTAACTTTTTATCTTGCTCATATATTACAAAATATATTCCGTCTTCAAACGTTTCGAAATCATCTAAATACGTTGACATCTCCATGGTCTCACGTTCTAACTCGTTTCGTGCAATGTGACTAGACCATGTGTCAGATATAGCAAATGAAGCTATAAACATTACTAAAAAAATCATAGATATAAACACTGTGTACCAAATGGTTGCCTTTGAAATGATGGAATGCGATTTATTCTCTTTCTTCTGATTTGAAAACATACCCCATTACCCTCTTGGTAGTGCTGGGTCTACTTAGGTGGTAAGGTATCACTTTTGAAATACCACCAGCCCAACATCCGTCGGATGATCAAGATATAGTGCGGTTTTAGACGTTTTATTATCTAGTATCATCTTGATTATCAGGATATCTCCACCTGCAGCAATCGTCATCAATACGCCCACTGATAGGACACGTATATCGGTCGTAATGCATCCGACTATGCATGGCACGATTCCGAGCAGCAGACCAGGCATTATCGCGCCCGTTATGTACTGCCACCTCGTAAGTGGCTCACTGCATGTGCAGTATGGTGTTAGATATTTCCAAATCACACCAAATTCGATATCTTTGAATCCTTTTTTCGTAAACCTACTCCATGTTACCCCGTGAATCATTTCATGCACCACAATTAAAGCTAAGAGCACCACAATATCAGATAGTACCGAGCTAATGGATGTTCGCGCTCTGTCAAAAGTAACTCCGTCGTATCTCAAAACATATATCACTATAAAAGGTATAGTGATAATCAGTCCATACAAAGCACCAGTGTTCGCCTTAACTGCTGACATCGTTAGGTCTGTCTTAGTGTATCCTTTGCATTCCAGTTCTTCGCATTTTAGAGAATATCTCTCTAGTCTTCTTTTCTCAGTAGCGGTAAGTACGCGTTCCTTACTTGCCATATATTTAACCCCTAGTTTCTACCTATTATCATAAATTTTCTTTAAACTGTCTTAATATTTTAAACACATGTCAGTTATAAATGCATATATTCTCTTGGATTTACATTCTAATAAAATAGTATAAAGATTTCCATTTGCAATAATTATTAAATTCTTTTTTATGAAGGACCTAATACTCCTCATATTCCAGATTACGGCGTCGTGATTTGTGTTACTGATGATGTAGGTGACCTTTCGGTGCTTTTCTCTTTCCAGTCATACGCTCAACCTCGAGCGCATACACTAGAGTCCTCGGAACAGCGGCAGGGTTAAAATATGCATTTTTATTCTCATGATAGTGATTCATGAGCTGCCTCAGAGCGTGCATCTTCTCATCGTCCGAGAGGATTCGTATCTTGCCTCTTCCGATTACACTCTCGTACTCCATCGTGCAGTATCCCTTGTCTTCGAAATATTCAAGCTCATGCTTACAGTCCATCTCGAAGGTAGCTCGATTATCCTTCTCGAATATCCCAACCTTGTAGCCCTCAAGCGCACTGTGAAAATACAGCGTCAGCTTGCCTTCATGCACCTCCGTTCCGAAGTTGAGCGGAAGTATGTACGGATATCCGTCGTCATTCAGAGCCAGCCTGCAGACGTCGCAGCGATTTATAATCTCCATCAGTTTGCCGAATTCTGTTATCTCTCTGTCTTGTCTTCTCATTATATATCCCCCTTGCGATTATGCGAATCCACCTAGCATTTTCAACTTCTATGCCGAATCTCAGTAGCGTTTGCCGCACTTTGAGAATTTCATATACCTTGCAAATTCAAATTTATCTAATATCTTTTACCATATAATTTTTTTGCTAAATTTGTATATTTTTTTATAAAATCTGTTTTTGCCTCAGTATATCCATCCCTATCATGTTCAAATTCTTTCCAAAGGGATAATTTTAAGGTTTCATATTCTTTGGCTATTTCCTTATACTCATTCAAATAATCTCTGAAATATAATTCATCATTATCTCCAGCAATTCTAATATGAAGATGGAATACTTTTTCTGCAAATCCTTGTTCTGTATAGCCTTTGTTTAATGTGATTCGCGTTTCATTCATATTCATGCATAACCAACCATTATTTATAAGAATATGTTTAACCATATCCAAAGCTTCCTTGTCGTTTACTTCAACTAACATATCTACAATATTTTTTGCCCATATTCCCGATATAGCGGAACTACCGATATGAGATATTCTTTTTATACTTTTGCTCGGCACTATTGATATGATCGTTTTCCTTTCTTCTTCATACCATTTTATCCACTCATTATTATGTTCAACTAGAAATATCGGAAATAGCTGCCAAAGTTCTTTTAAACTCATTTCTTCTAATTTTTTACTCACACCAAACCTCTACAATTTAAATTTATCAGTTTTTGATTTAAACTGATTTTATTTTCTCGTTTATAACTTGCAAAAACACTATAACTAAGGATATTCATTATCGGAAACAATATTATTTTTATTATCCATCTTATAAAACATCCTCTATTTCTGTTAAATCATTCTACTGTGTGTTCTTTCTTGTGTTTATTGATTCATGGATGGGATGGATTTTACATCCTTTTCGCTGTATCCAGAGAAGCTAAAGTGCAAGTCCTTATCGGACTTGCAACTCATAAAGTATATTCCTGCTGGTGATCTTTCCCATGAGTTGCCCTGCCAGAGGGCGAGAAGTTGTTGTTTGGTCATATGCTATCCTCTATGATTATTGATTATTGCAATATGTGCTATCGCGGTTTATAGCTCTGAATCTTCATCGGTTAGTACTTTCTTCTGCCAGCAACGCTTACCGCACTTTGGGCACTTCATATATCTGTCTCTACCTCTATGCGGAGCTAAGATCACCTCTCTATAGGTCGGTACGTATCTGTGATGACAGAACTCACATTCATAATACCCTGCTTTTTGCTCAATGCCAACTGCAATAAAGCCCACTACAAGAACCATAGCGACAGTGAATGCAACTAGCGCTATTCTGAGCCAAATTGGCATAACAAGCAATACTGCAAGAACTATGAGGATGATTCCCACTATGATTGTCGGTAGGGTCAGCAACGTCTCCAGTCTAAGCATACGCTTATCGCGCTCTTCTATCTCTCGCCTCATGGCTAAAAGATTTTCCTCTACTCTCTTGTCATATGATTCTGTCATGATCTTTTCGCCCGACAGGAGTTCGTTTACGTTAATATTCAGAAGCTCGCATAACTCTAGCATGATTCCCGAGTCTGACATGGACCTTCCAGTCTCCCATTTCGATACTGCTCGGTCACTGATGCAAAGTTTCTCGGCGAGTTCAGCCTGTGTCATGTGTCCTTCCTACAGGATGCTATGAATTTCCCAATTTTGATTTGATCCATATCGGACACCTCCTTTCATGACTCAAGCATATGACGAATGCGTGGGTGGGTACAGGAACTGATGGTTGAGTTGTATTTTTTGCTATATTCCAGCTTTTTTCTTATTCTGGAAGGTAATAAAGCCTTCCATCCTTTGATATTAGCTGAACATCCTCACTATATAATTCTGATGTATCTGCTACATACCGGTCTTCACGGTTCTTTATCTGTTCAGTAATCATATTTGCAGTCTTCATATTAATAGGGCGGAACTTGTAATCATCATTAAGCAAGCTTGGAATGAAATGAATCGCTCCATCAAGACCTTCTCTTTTTCTTCGAACTTCATTTATATTGATTCCTAGTCGCTTTGCAGAATTGTTATGCCATGAGTTAATTCGTTTCTGAGTATCGATTACCTGTTTTTTATAAGTAGGTATCAAAGTAGCGCACTGCTCCCTAGATACGGTCCCAATATGCAAAGTATCTCGGAGATCAGAAATCTTATACAAGATTTCTAGCAACGATTTCTGATATACTAACCACTTCTGAACTTTATGTACTATCTTTTCATATTCTTCATAAGATAGCTTATTCTTATTTGCGTAACCTGCTAATGCAAGATTTGCTTGTCCTAAAAGTTGTGTGCACTCTACTTCTAAGCTGTCCAACTGATGTATCTTTGAGATACGCAGTTCCTCGTTCTCCAATATTTCACTCTGGAAATTGGCAATCTTCTTAACATGTGTAACTAGAGAGAATACTCTGCTACGATACTCATTGTCTTGAAAACTCTGCATCTGCTCTATTCCATCACTAATTACATCAAGTTCGGCGTTAATCTGCCTCATGTAATACTGTCCGCATATTAAAGATGATACGTTCATAGCCACTGATATGCTATTTGTTGCTATTGTTGTGCCAGATTCAATCTCGACAAGGTTCGCCTGCCCTTTAATCCCATTGGTACCATGGAATATACCTCGATAAGCACCATCCATGGCTTTAGAATTTGCTAGTTTCGTACCCGCTGGCACTATTGCTCTATATACAGGTCCAGTTTTAACTATCTGAGCAACATTATTAACTGAATTTACTGCTTGGAAAACTCCCGTAAGCAAGTTATTAACTTGTCCCAAGAGTTTATTATCAGTAATTTCTACTAATCCTGTCTCATCTTCAATAGATTCTGCTGGAAGCATTTCAATTTGAATGTCGAGTTCGGTTGTCGGCTCAGTTCCAATTGAAACACATTCTTTTGTAGTATCTACAAGTGCCCCCTTGCATTGAATCGTCAACTAAGTTGTTTTCTAGTGTGTTTGTTTTTTGCATGGTGGTACCTCTTTTGGTGTGCGATTAATCTGATAGTTTTACATTATCTATTAACTTGATTGCTCTTATATATTGCTTTTGTCATTTTATCTATATTGAAAATTTCAAGCAGTATTTTTATAAGCATATATGGTCATGGTATAACTCAATGTTTACACCCAGCTCAGGTCTCAACATCTTTTAATATCATTGTTTCCCCAGTAAAGTCATTTTTTAATTCAACGTAATTCACTTTTACCTTCACATTATTATACCAATCACCGAGGCTGGCACTTTCGCCAGTATGTATGTTGATAAGCCTGCTAGTTATAGGATTCCAAGTGTGCGCCTCCACTGTTTCTGCAAGCAAATAATACGCATCTAGAAAAATCAGATTCCTCCCATACATCCAAAATGGAAGCTTAATGTCTAGGAACGGTAATTTTACGGAAAAGAGCAAAGAACGAGCACCACAACAGATTGCTACGCTGATATGTTCCCAATGGAATATCCATTGAGAACTATACCGAGAACAGCTTCTGTGGTTCACTGATGGAATAAACGACATGCTGCGACGACAACTTGATTATTCAACGCCGTCGGAACTTTTCGAAGAGTTCATAGCTCAGGTGTATTCAGTTAACAAAGAACAAATATCTTAAATGACTCCTAAGAAATCTGTTGCCACATGAATCACCAACGGGATGCAGATATTGCCTCTCTTCTCAATGATCCAGCAATACACAAGGTGCCATAAAAACGTAATGCATATCTGAACCGTAAACAAGGCATCCCATGGCCTAATCTGCATCTGATAAGGGATATGCGATGCAGCAAACATTGATGCACCAATCAAATAGCGGGCTTTCCGATTGATGCACGACAAAAACAGGTGGCTTTGGATGAATCCTCTGTAAACAAGTTCCTCCTGTAGTGCTATCCAGAAAATATAATATAGCCAACTGTGGATTGCGTACTCCCATGACATATGGAACAGATAGAATCCAATCAGCAATTCGATTACGAGCACACAGCACATCACAATGCCATCCTGTTTTAGATGCTTCGGATAGAATCCAAGATCCTTTAGGTCGTGGTTTTGCAGATAAGTGATGGTCATTACTGCGATTGTGGGAATGATTCCTACAATCCAGCACAAACTATCGTTACCAGAAAACCTGCCAGAAATATATAAGCATAACATGTCTAGCAACCAGATTGCTATCGCGAAATAAATGCCATTTTTAAACTGTTTTTTATACATACTATTGCAACCATCCTCTATATATCAGCTGTCCAGTTCTTATATGCTGGACATTGTCCGTGTTGTCATTAGATATAAATGAATCATGCAAAATAGTAGTTGCAACAGAAACAGTAAGATAATTATCGGCAGCGCTTTCCGATAGTCTTTTTCAAATTACTATGTTCATGTGCAAGATTCTCATTAAGCACTCTGAAAATGGATTCTGTCTTATGTAGTGGGGGCACAGACATAATGCGGTTATCTGCACCTAAGAGCAGGTTTGCTACAAGGGCAATCTCTTCTTTATTAGTTTCCGAATCTTTAACATAACTTCTTAGCATATCTTTATCCATCATATACATCTAAGGATGATGCTCATTTCTTAATCTCGTCATTTCTCTTGTGTAATTTATTGGATTATGACGAAGACTGGAAGCCTGAATATCAGGAATTACCTTATTCGCAAAATCAGCACCTTGCTTATGGACATAAAGGTTGAAAACCCTATCCTCATTATCTGTAATATCAATATCAGCTTCAGTATTCAATTTGGTTCAGATCGACATTTTAAAATTTACTTAAATCATTTTCTTAAAATAGACCTTTATCTACTTAATCCGCTTTCTAACAAGCCTTTCATTTCTTCGATATCATTCAGTCTTTTCTACGAGAATCACTCTTTATCATTTACCTGTCCATATATAGTTTCTTTAAAAGCAAATATCCTTCTGGCCTGCTGTCTGCCACACCAATAATATCGCCAAGCCATTCTCCGGGTTCCGCAACTCTCCCATATCCCATCAATATTGGTAGCGGGTCTGAAAAGTCATTCTTTGTATTGTTCTGAAATAGAATGTCCGTTTCATCGAGTGAGTAATATACTTTTTTCGTATGGTTGACAGTGTACTTATATCTCCGTCCTGTTTTTAAGAATAGCCCCTCATAAGGATGTTCCAAGTCGATTCCATATTCATTATAGTGTTCCAGTCTTCCGAGCTCCAAATATTCTTCAATATAGTAGCCTATCTCTTCACGAACATCTTCCTCGGCTTCCTTGAACAAGCAAGATACATTTCGATATGTATCAAGAATAAGATTAAGTGTATAACCTGAATCCCCAAACTCTGCTGTTTGCACATAAAGGTTCTGAATAACAGCATTTGGAAAATCCTCCGATACCAGACGCTCATCACCAAGCCATAGAACACGATCACCCCTCCACTCGTTAGCTAGGAGTACATGAAGAGCATGTAGAGGATCACTATCCTTATTCATTGACTCATGGAACTTGTTCCCATAGTCAAAATCATGGGGAGTAATATACTCCTTCTTATCTATATTGACCCAGTGATAATATTCACCCATAATTCACCTCCTATGAAGTTTGATTGCCTACAGCATTTTAAACCCAGTTCAGGTTCTCAACATCTTTTAATATCATCGTTTCCCCAGTGAAGTCATTTTTTAGTTCAACGTAATTCGCTCCTACCTTCACATTATTATACCAATCACCAAGACTGGCACTTTCGCCAGTATGTATGTTGATAAGCCTGCTAGTTATGGGACTCCAAGTATGCGCCTCCACTGTTTCTGCAAGCAAATAATACGCATCTAGAAAAATCAAATTCCTCCCATACATCCAAAATGGAAGCTTAATATCTAAGAGTGGCAATTCTGCAGAAAAGATTTCGTCGCCATGCGGAGGAACCGTCTCATAGTGAAACTCTATCTCAC
>ERZ773069.1528-NODE-1528-length-13314-cov-28.414134_pt1 | contig 13314 bp, 16 predicted proteins | sample MGYA00580619_ERZ773069 | MGnify/ENA primary metagenome ERZ773069 (study PRJEB29015, sample SAMEA2738007) | human oral metagenome | biome: human oral; feature: human-associated habitat; material: dental | place: China | collected 2108 ...
TGTGAAAGTTCATCACGATACCAATAGTATTTATTAAATTCATCAAAGGATGTGACTTTATCAAACTCAGGTCTGCTCTCTATCAATATAACACCTCCTTAAAGCCAATTTAGGCTGTCATCTCGAAATAATGGAGTTTTAGTTTCTTTATTTTGAGGATTAGCTACGTTTCACTAACAAACTCACACATTCGACATGTGGTGCTAGCAAACTTCTATATTGTAGAATGAAAGTGAATGAATCAACATTTAAATAACACTTTTGAACGAAAAGTATACTGTCTTATTCCAAACACCCTAATAAAAATGAGTAAAACTGTTTGAAAGTTATTTCATAGTTTCTTATACAACTTACTACCAATTCTCCCGCTGGGGTTCAATTTTGATATCGCCATAGTTGCTTGGCGAGTACTTGCTGTCATAAATGCTACACCAATCTTTCAAGACTTTCTGGTTGACGACTTCGTCGTAGTAAGAATCCAAGTCCTTGGCAGAGATACCATACTGCTGATCCATCTCATAAATCGCTTTACCGAGATCTTCATGCGCCACAAAGTTAGTTAAAACAGGATCACTATAACTCAGACTCTTCACTCTTCCAGCAGCCGCCATCTGGCTACCTAAAGCACTAAAAAGCTGTTCCGTACTGCTGGTCGTCGTCATCTTATCAAAGGCATTTACCTTATTTTTCGTATCCTGAACATACTTCCGGGCTGTCTGGGTATTGGTATAGAAGGTGTTGCTTAAGGGAGCACTCAGACGATAGAGAGTCGAAATCCCATCATAGATACTCTTGAAATTGGTATCCATCACCTTATGTTTCTCATCGGCTTCATTTAGCTTCTTGATCGCATCATCCAAAGTTTCTTCTGCTAAAACTGCCCTTGCAGAGGTTTCGACAACAAGATTCTGAAAATCCGTGATCGTCTTGGAAAACTCAGAACCTAGAAATTCTAAGCTATTCTTTAAGCCAACAATCACGGGGTTATGAACATTATTGATTTCATTCGTAATCGCTTTCCCAACTTCTCCATGCATAGAATTACTGGTGATGATGGCATTCATCCCATTTTTAGCGGTATCCCAACTGACTCTGAGCAGTTGCGACCATCTTCATATAGGCCTCTTGGGCTTTCTGAAGCTCCGCAATATCGACATAAAATCCCATTAGCCTTCCTCCTAGTGAACATAAAAAGCGAGGAATCAATATCTATTCTTCAATCTCCAAATTCATTTTCTTCGTCATCCAAGACTACTTCCCCTGAACTTTCCCATTCTTCTTTTGTGATTTCGCCACTTTGATACATGAAGTTTTTATTCAATTCAACTAAAATATCATCAAAGTCATCAAAACAATCGATTATCCCCCTAATTCCAGTTAATAGATTATAGAAAGCAATAGTGTAATCTGAATTCTCTGAAGAGGAAATTGTAGTAATGTCTATCTTGTTAAACAATCTTAATCCTTCATAAAAACGATCTTCATATTTTTTTAGAAAGATATTTATCGTATTGTCTATATCTCTGATACTTTCTTCTCTAAGTAGCACACCTTTATTATTCTCATTAAGAATAGTCAATCGTTTTATTACATCTTTTAACTCTGAACTAATCATTTTAATCTCCTTCCAGAAGCTAAATTAAATTTTTTACTATTAGAAGTTCCATCAAGATTAAGAACATCCTTTACTTTACCTCTTTTATTGAATACCTCAAAATGATCTTTATGCCGACCATCTAAGTACAACTTATCTCCTTTTTTCAAAATATCATCTATATCTTTAGTCACCTCATAAACACTTTGCCCGTCATATTGTTTCTTCGTCTTTCTAAGACTGTCCCTAATCTTTTTTCCAAAGTCTGTCTCAAAAAACTCAGACATATTATTGACAGCTTGTGTGACTCGCTCCGCCCTACCAGAACCACCTACTCCTCTCACTACATCATCCGCATGTTTGCTTGAGAAGTGCATCACCTCACGCAGAGTCTTACTCTCAACGCTGAAGGCAGGCATTGTTCCCATACCTCCCGCAAAGGCAACTGCCTCTTTACGAATGCCAACCGGGATTCGGGTGTCTAATAATTTCTCTCCAAATTGCCTAATGACATTATTGCTCTTCGCTAGGATATTGTCAACCTTTGAACCCCATTTTTCGACATTTGTCAGAATTCTTACTTTGGTGCTGTTCTTGGGTAAGCTAATCATCTCAGCTACCTTAGCTCCTAACTTGATCCCCTTAGCCATCTTACCTACAGCTGCTGGACCGACAAAAAGACTGGCAACTTCAAAGGTCAAGCCTCCTGCATCATAGGCATCCATATGGGTAACATTATCCCAGAGGGATTTTCCGGTCTGCTAAGCACGAAAAGCTGCCGCATAGCTAGCATTGGGATCCTGGCCACGCTGAGCCGCTCCTGGATATGTCAGAGCAGTGTAAGTTCCTACTCCTAACTCCGCAAGGCTAGACAGGTTAGCTACCGCTCCTTGCAAGTCCCGCTTCATCCACTCTGGAGTTTGACCTCCTGTTAAGCGATTGACGCCATCAATACTGGCAATACCAATGATCTGAGTCAAATCTACAGCTCCGATGGCAGTCTCTGAAACCATACTTCCAGCTGCACCAATAAAACCTTCCGCAAACAGGAGTGTATCTTTCATCCCTTGAGGAAGCGGTAGATTTCGTGTTCCCTCAACAACATCGCCCCACCAGGAACCAATCTCATTCGAGCGATCCTTCAGCCAGGCTTGGATGGGGTGATGATGTGCCAGAATTCCTTATATGCTACGCTTGGTAATCGTATTCTGCGATACCAATAAACTTTAATGTCCCAGAACCATTGTTACTTACTTTTAATTCTTCTTTAGAATAATCAAAATCATAAATCAAAACAATTGTATTATAGGTTGATGATATTTTAGGAAACTGCATAATAATCTCTTCATCGTATGAGAAACCTTCAAGCAAAACATCAATATTATTTTCAGAAACATCAACCCAATCTTTTTCAACTAAATCTCTATCGTAGTACGACAAATGAAAGTCTGTCTCAAATTCTGAAGAAACGCTATCCCCATCCTCTTTATATGAAATTTTGAAGTATTCTTGAAATTCTTCTTGACTGGCAAAATTACCAAGCCATAACGATACTTTTTGTTTCATTTTTAATACCTTCTCAATCCTTCTGGTAAATCTAAAATTCCATTTTTCATTCTTCGACTTGCCCATTCATTTAATCTGTGTGCAAATTCCTCATAATCATATGACGAATCAATAATTTTTAATATCTCATTATGAGCTTTTGTAGAACCCCGTCCTCCATGTACTCCACGAGGATTTATGAACTGCACATCTTCAATTAAACTTCTCATTTCTTTGATATCATCCATGGAAACTCCCCATTTTTTAAATTGAGGAGTCCGAGAAACAAGATGCCATTCATGGTAGCCACCTGGTCTTCTTATTCTATCTTCGATTTTTTTACGTAATTCTGGGATTTCCCATAATTTCTCTAGTTCTTCTGGAGCTAAATTATCAAACCACTCATTAAATTTACCATTTTTAACTGTTGGAATAATATCATCATAGACTCGCTCCGTCCTACCAGAACCACCTACTCCTCGTACTACATCATCCGCCGGACAAAATCTTTAATGCGTTTAGAAAAACAATAAATATCTATTCTTTAATTTCCAGATTCATCGTCCTCATCGTCTAAAATTATTTCATCTGAACTGACTAATTCCTCTTTGGTAATTTCTCCCATTTTAAATCTGCGTCTTTTGTTTAGATCAAAAATTATTTCATGCAAATCTGCAAAGTAAGAAGAAAAGTTAGCCATCGAAGACAATAACTCGTAATAGAATTGACTGTATTGCTCATCAGCTATACTTTGATCAATTATTTCTTCCTTGAATGCTGAAATACCTGACATAAGCTCTTGAAAGTCATCAGATAGATTATCATCTATCAATTCTTTAAAATCTTTCAATTTTTTATTTTCTTCTAACGAGTATCCTAGCCTCGAATTGAATCGTTTACACACCTCATAAAGTTTATAGATTTCTTCCTTCAATGTAATTTCCTTCCTTTAGCTTTTAATAACTTATCTGTGTTTAAAGTACCATCAAGATTAAGTACAGATTTCAAATTACCACGTTTATCAAAAACTTCAAAATGGTCCATATGTAAACCATCCAAATACAGGTAATCTCCTTTGCGCAAATTTCTATCAACCTTCTTCATCACTTCAGACTGTTAGATTTATACTTCACTCGAAAATTCAAAAAGGCCGAATATCAAGTCTTTTGTAAACCCTGAAACGGTGGGCTTTATCCCTTTCTCTCCAGCAGTCCTACAACCTCAACATGATGCGTCTGTGGAAACAGATCCACTGGCTGGACTTTCTTCAATTCATATCCCAATTCTTGATATAGCTTGATATCACGTGCCATAGTTGCGACATTGCAGGAGATATAGGCAATGCGGTCTGCTCCTGTTTGGGCGCTTGCTTTGATAAAGCTTTCGGTCAAGCCCTTGCGTGGAGGATCAACCAAGATTACAGTGGGTTGAATACCTTCCTTTAGCCAGCTCCTCATTGCATTTTCAGCTGTATCACATACATAGTGGGCGTTGGTAATCCCGTTGATTGCCGCATTCTTTCGGCTATTTTCAACCGCTTCTGGAATAACCTCTACACCATAGACTTCCTTGACATGCTTAGCGACAGAGAGACCAATCGTTCCAATTCCTGAGTAGGCATCGATAACCACGTCATCTTCTTTTAATCCTGCAAAGTCAATGGCTGTCTGATAGAGCTTTTCAGCCATTTCTGTATTAACCTGGTAGAAAGCTGGTCCTGAAATTTGGAAATCATTTCCCAACATTTGGTCCGTAATATAGTCTTGACCATAAAGGGTCTTCCACTTCTTGCCAAAAATAGCATTGGTATTTTGGTCGTTGATATTTTGCATGACAGACACAATCTCTGGGAACTGCTTGATTAGTTGTTCAATCAATAGTTCAACACGGAAAACTTTCGGACGAGTCGTTACTAAAATGACCATGATTTGTCCTGAGTAGTGCCCGCGTCGCACAACGAGGTTCCGAATCAAGCCAGACTGCTCCTTTTCATCATAAGGCTTCAAATCAAAACGACGGAGCAGATCTCGAAGAGCCACCACGACTTGGTCAATGACAGGATCTTGAATAAAGAAATCTTCAAGGGGCATAAGGTTATGCGAATTCTTACGGAAAAAGCCAGTTTCCAAGACACCATTCACTCGACGAACAGGTACCTGCGCCTTGTTACGATACTTGACTGGATCTTCCATACCAAGGGTTTCAGCAACTTCTACATCAGAAATTCCTGCAATCTTGTAGAGACTGTCTTTGACTTGCTTGGTTTTAAACTTGAGCTGCTCAGGATAGGCAAGATGCCCCAAGTCAGCAATACCCGTACGTAGATAAGCGAGGTCTAGGTCTTGATTGCGGTGTGGGGATTGAGTAAGGTATTGCTCAACTTTCCCATAGCCAATCTTTTTATTGACCTTGAGGACCCGCATAAGGATTTTTTCAGTCGGTAGAGCATTTTCTACAAAGAAAACCAAGCCATCAACCTTGGCAACCCCAGCACCTTCATGAGTCAAATCAACAATTTCAACTTCTACAATATCATTTTTCTTTAACATATTTTTCTCTTTCTGCTTTATCGCTCTGCCATTTTCCAAAAAGAAAAGGTAGAAACTTGTCCTACCTTCCATTATATCATAGATATCTATCTCAAGCCCATTTGCTGTAATTTGGCCTTATAGGCTTCAAAGTCAATCAAAAGACCTTGGCCACCGTACATGTCATAGGCATCTTGCCAGTCACCTAAGTCAGGAATGGTGACACGTTCAACTCCACCAGCTGCCCCACTCAAGAGAGACCAGCTATTGGTCAAAGGAAAAGTGTAAGGTAGATTTGTAGAGGTCATTGCATAGACCTTACCCAAAGCCTCTGAGCCTGAAAAGAGTTTCATTGGATTTTTGGATTGCTGGATCACGGCTGTCAATACTTCCTGCTGGCGACGAGTCCGACCAAAGTCACCTTCGTCGTCCTTACGAAAACGCGCATAGTTGAGCAAGGTTCTGCCATCCATCCGCTGCGGACCGACTTTAATCGTTTGATTGGGAACCACGCCATCCTTCATATTGAGGTCATCTGGGACTTCTACTTCCGTTACAGGCTGGCCATCAATCGTTGAAAATTTTGCATTCATCTCAACGCCTTCTGGAAAGAGCGTGTCAATAGCTGTCGCAAAGGTTGAAAAGTCTACCAAGGCATAATATTTGATATTGATATCAAAATTATCCTTGAGCATTTCACGCACCAATTCTGCCCCCTGGTGGTTATTTTGCTCACCAATGGTATAGGCTGAATTGAGCTTCTGATCATACTCACCAGGCTGACTGACACCTTCAATATTAACGAGAGTATCCCGCATGAAGCTGACTAATTTCAGTTTCTTGTCTTTGCCACCAACATTGAGAACCATGATAGTATCAGTTCTCGTTTCATCAGAAGTCTGCCCAACACGACCATCTGTCCCTAAAATAAGGATATTGGTTCCATTTGGACTATCTTCACCATGAAAGACTTCAGCTGTCGGTTTGTTTTCAGCTGGTACTGACCAGACTCCTTTGATAAACATGACAAGCATTCCAGCCAATACGAGAACGATAAAAGTAAGCAACCATTTCAAGACACGGCCAAAGGTCCATTTTTTCTTGCGTTTTTTGGGTTTCTTTTCCTCTCCCTCGAGACCTGAGTCAGTCTGAATCGGCTTTTCTATCCGCCGTTTTTTAGGCTTCTCTACTTTTTCGGACTGTTGCCGATCCTTTCTGCGGTTTGTTCTATTTGGGTAAACAGGTAAAGAGTCTTCCAACTTGTCAGAAACAGGCTTTTCCTCTTCTCTGTAGCTAGGCTCAAAAATTTCTCCCTGAGCCTTACGCATCAGATAGTTATATTCTTCCTGTTCCCGCTCATTTAAATAATGAAAGTTTTTATATAAATAATCTAAACGTAATTGTTCATGATGGCTCAGATTGTCTTGTTGTTTCGCCATATTTCCCCCGACATTTATGAAATAAGATGGACACTATACTGTCCTAAAATTTTATAAGTAATTCCGATGGCTTTTAATTCTTCCAGAGCAAATTGGAGCAGAGACTCCTGTTCACCATTGACATCAATGATAAAAAAATACTCTCCCAGTGCTGTCTTTAGAGGCCGACTTTCAATCTTGGTCAAGTCAATCCCTCGCCAAGCAAAGACAGACAAGGCCTTATAGAGAGCACCCGGTATATTGTCCGGCAAAGTCAAGCCCAAGGTCTTTTTGGGAGCAAGTTTTTCTAAAGCGAACTCCGGTCTCTTACAGCCTAAAACCCAAAAACGTGTGAAATTTTCACTCATTTCTTGGATATCTCTTGCCACAAGTTGCAAGCCATACTCCTCAGCAGCCGTTTCTGGTGCAATAGCAGCATAAGGCTTCTCTGGATGTTTTGCTACTAGACGCGCTGCTGCAGCTGTACTAGCAGTAACTTCCAACTGAACGTATGGATAATGCTCCTGAATATAAGTCTTAGACTGAGCAAGAGCTTGTGGGTGAGAAAAGATTGTCTCTATCGGTCCATCAGTCTGACAGGCTAGGAGCTGCTGCTTAATTGGTTGAATCAACTCTGCTACAGCTTGAATCTGCGCCTGATGAAAAAGATAATCCAAAGTCTCGTGAACACTGCCCTCAATCGAATTTTCAACTGGAACAATTGATAGGTCTACCTGACCTCTTTCATAAGCCTTGATGACTTCTGTGATGTTTGGATAGGGCTCTAAATGTGCTTCTGGAAAAGCCTTCTGAGCCACTTGATGAGAAAAAGAGCCCTTGGGCCCAAGATAGCCTACAAGCATCGAATCATCTCCGCAATTTCTTCTGGTGTTTTTCCCGCTACATCAATGATATGCGTAGCAATTTTCTCATAAAGAGGCAAACGCTCTTCAAATATTTTCTTAAATTCTTCTCGTGTGTTGTTTAAGTAGAGTGGCCGCTGCATGGCAAGATCATTCTCAATGCGCTTATACAGAGTATCAAAATCCACTCGTAGATAAATATTGTATGGATTCTTTTCAAGTAGGTCTCGGTTATGTGGATTGACCACAATTCCTCCACCTGGAGAGATGATTTTTGCCTGATTTGCTAATAAACTCTCCAAGGTTGCTGTCTCTATCTTTCGGAATGCCTCTTCACCTTCCTGAGAAAAGAAGTCATTAATAGACATCCCAATCTGATTAACAATCAGCTCATCCATATCATGAAAATTGGGATCCAGAAGGCGACCGACAGTAGTCTTGCCTGCCCCCATAAAACCTAATAGTATTTTAGTCACTTAACAATCCCTCCAAATGAGCAAAAAAGTTTGGATAGCTAGTATTGATTGCTTCTGCCCTCTCAAGCTCCACGTTTCCATCTTTTACTAAAAGTGCTGCAATGGCGGTCATCATACCGATACGATGGTCTCCATATGTATGAACAGAAGCTCCTTTTAAAGACGTTTTCCCTTGAATAATCATTCCATCCGCTGTCGGCTGGATGTCTGCCCCCATACTATTGAGTGCATCAGCTACAACCTTGATGCGGTCAGTCTCTTTAACTTTTAACTCCTCAGCGTCTCGGATCAGGGTTTGTCCCTCAGCTTGAGTCGCTAGCAAAGCAATAATAGGCAGCTCATCGATTAAGCGAGGAATTAGTTCTCCACCGATTTCTGTTCCATGAAGTTCCGAGCTTTCAACAGTGATGGTTGCCGACTTGGCTACTTCATCAACCTCAGACACTGACAACTTGCCTCCCATAGCTTGGATCACATCTAAGATGCCTGTCCGAGTCTCATTGATACCGACATTGGTTAGAGTAATTTTGGAGTTGGGCACAACCAAACCAGCTACGAGCCAAAAAGCTGCACTAGAAATATCTCCAGGAACAACAACTTCCTGAGCTTGCAGTTCTTGTTTACCAGCTACTCGAATCTCCTTGCCGTCCACCTTTAGCTGACCGCCAAATTGTAAGAGCATATCTTCCGTATGGTTTCGTGTCAAGTCTTTTTCGATAATCAGAGACTCCCCTTGTGCTTGCAGAGCTGCAAAAATGAGGGCTGATTTAACCTGAGCCGAAGCAATAGGCAATTGATATTGAATGGGTTTTAGGCTTGGATTGCCATGAATGGTCAAAGGAGGTAAATCGCGCTCTGTTTGGCCAGCAATCTCAACTCCCATCTGTCGCAAAGGTAGGCTGATACGATCCATGGGTCTCTTAGACAAGCTGTCATCTCCTACCATCTGAGCAGAAAAGTTCTGACCAGCTAAAACGCCAGCAATCAAGCGCATAGAGGTACCTGAGTTCCCCATATCAAGTGGACGCTGAGGTTCCTGCAAACCATCAAAGCCACAGCCATGGATTTCAACAAGATCTCCCTTATCCTCAATTTTAACGCCCATCTCTCGGAACACCTGCATAGTTGAGAGGACATCCTCTCCACGCAAAATATCATGAACTTTGGTGACACCCTTGGCCAAGCTCCCAAAAATAATGGAGCGATGGCTAATTGACTTATCACCTGGTACACGCAAACTTCCTCTTAAACCTTTTGCATTTGTCCTTAGTTTCATGGAATACCTCGCACAATTGTTTCCTTTCATTTTAACACAAATAGAGCATGAAAACAAATGAAGATCAGCCTTTTCTAAAGACAAAAAACACTCTAAATCGATTAGAGTGTTATAGGATTAGGGCATTATTTGAATGATTAAATATGCTCTGCAAACTTTTCTTGAATAAATTGGGCCGAACGAGCTAATTTAGCTTCTTCTTCTTCAGTCAAGCTCAATTGCAACTGTTCGATAATGCCTGAACGACCAACAAGAGCTGGATAGCTTAAATAGGTATCAAGCGGTGCATAGTAATTAGTCACAGGCAGTTCCTCATGGGCATCTGAAATGACAGCCAAAGCCAGACGGATAGCTGCACTAGCAATCCCATAAGAAGTATATTTTTTCCCGTAAAAGACGGTGTGGCCACCCCTCATAGCTTCTGTAGCAATTTCTTCTAAAACTTCTTCTGAAGTCAGCTTGCTAATAGGCTGCCCCTTAACCCGAACCTGGCTCCAAGCGGTAAACTGGGAATTTCCATGCTCGCCCAGATTATAGCCGTAAACGCTACGAGGATCGACTCCAAAACGGACTCCAACTGCCCGCTTCATCCTAGCAGTATCCAGCAAGGTACCTGTCCCAATCACTCTTTCTTTCGGAAGGCCTGTATAATGCTGGTATAGGCTGGTCACAACATCAACTGGGTTCGTGATGGCAATCAAAATCCCTTTAAAGCCTACTTCCTTGATTTTTTTGGAAACTTCAATCACCTCTTTTGAAGTGAAAGGCAATTCTACAAATCGGTCAGCATTTGGATTGTCTTGTAATTTAATATTTCCTAAGGCTGAAATAATAACATCAGCATCCGCTAAGGCTTCATAAGAATTAACTGTGATATTAGCATGATGATTGAGATTGGCTGCAGCATCTTGAAAGTCTAATGCATCAGCCTTGACCTTAGCTTCATTAGTATCAATCAGCACATAATCATCAAAAGCTCCTTGTGCAATCAAACCATGAGCGACCGCAGCTCCAACATTTCCCATCCCAATAATAGCAACTTTTCGTGACATAGAAATTCCTCTCATTTCCTTTTCGTTATGATTCATTATACTCAGAAAGCATCAAAAATCAAGTTTTTGAAGCAAAAAGTCTGTTAACTCAGAAGAGAAAACAGACTGTCAGCTTTTATTTCATCAAATCTTGAATTGGCTCAAAGACAATACGTTCAATATCAGACAAGTAAACAGAAAGTTGTTGCTGCTTCGTGAAGAACTCAGTCACAATTGCATTGGCTTGGATTTTTTCTCCGAATGACTTCATTTCTTCTTGCAACTCTGGTGTCGGCATTTGTCCTGTCTGCATTAATTGCTGGATTTTTCCTTGGAAAGCAATATAATCATCAAAAAGAGACTTGGCTTCACTATCTGCATCAATAGCTGCCTTGCTCTCCAAAACCGCCTTGTACTCAGGTAGCTCTCGGAAAGTACGGTTGAGTTCATTAGCTAGATCATAAATATTTGGCATAGTATTTCTCCATTTCTTTAATTTAAAAATACCTGATATCTTGTATTTTCTCTTACTATTTTAGCAGATTTTTCTAAATCTTGACGATTTTTAAAGGTGATTTGCAGAATACCGTTGATATCTTCTCGGTTTTCCTCGTTGATACGAATGTTGACAACAGAGATCCCTCTCAGTAGTTCTAGGACGCTAAGAATGGCTCCTTCTTCATCAGGCACCTCGACAAAAAGATCGTAAAAGCTATCCACACCAGCTCGTTTATGAATTTCCATCTGTTTGCGACTCTGCCGTCCTCGGTTGAAAAATTCCCAAATAGCCGTCTCGTCCTTGTCCTCAATTGCTGTGGCAACCTTGTCTAACTGTTTTTTAAAATCTTCCAGCCGCTCCAAAATGGCTTGAGGATTGGTCAAGAGGATAGAGGTCCACATACCCGGCTCGCTCTCCGCAATTCGCGTCATATCACGAAAACCACCGGCCGCAAAAGACTGGGTCAGCTCATGTTCTCGGCTATAAGTTGCCGTTTGCTCCATCAGGCTGGAGGCTAGAATATGCGGAAAATGGCTGATTTGACTGGTCACTCGGTCGTGCTCTACAGGATCTACCTGAATAAAGCGGGCATGAAGACCACTCAGCAAGTCCTTCATTTCTTCAAGCGTACCAGGCTTGGTCAGGCTAGAGGGCGTGAAGATATAATAGGCATTTTCAAAGAGGGTGACATGGGCTGCCTTGGCTCCAGTCTTGTGACTTCCAGCCATAGGATGAGCACCAACAAAACGGACGGGCTTATTCTGCAGATACTTTTCTGCAACTGCCACAATCTCTGCCTTGGTCGATCCAGCATCAGAGATGATAACATTTTCCTTCAGGTTCAGCTCCGCTAGTCCCTTGATAAATGCTATGGTCTGCTTGATGGGCACAGCCAGAATAATCACATCAGCCAGAGGTGCAAAGGCAGCAAAATCATCCGTTACCCGATCTACTATTCCCCGCTCCAATGCAACTCTGCGCGATTCTTCACTGCGATTGTAGCCAAGAATCTCTATCTCAGGATGAGCTCGCCTGATGCCCAGAGCCAAGGAAGCTCCAATCAGTCCCAGACCTGCGATATAGACTGTTTTTCTCTCCATGCCCTTCTCCTTACTTCTAAAAGTTCTTGACAAATTCCCGATGGCGGACTACCGCATCCTTTAGTTCTTCCAGATTGTCCGAAGAGAACTTCTCCAGAACTTCGGTGGCTAAAACTGTTGCCACCACGCTTTCCATGACAACACCCGCCGCTGGCAGAGCCGTAGGATCGCTCCGTTCCACTGTCGCCTTATAAGGCTCGTGGGTCTCAATATCCACGCTCATCAGTGGCTTGTAAAGGGTTGGAATGGGCTTCATGACACCGCGCACCACGATTGGCTGACCATTGGTCATACCGCCCTCAAAGCCGCCTAGATTATTGGTTCGGCGAGTGAAGCCTTCTTCCTCAGACCAGAGGATTTCATCCATGACTTGACTGCCCTTGAGACGGCCGGCTTCAAAGCCCACGCCAAACTCAACTCCCTTGAAAGCATTGATGGACACGACTCCTTGAGCAATCTTGGCGTCCAGCTTCTTGTCCCATTGGACATAGGAGCCCAGACCGACCGGCACACCGCCAACAACAGTCTCAATGACACCTCCGATGGTATCGCCATCTTTCTTAATCTGATCAATGTAGGCCTTGATTTCTTCTTCTCGCTCGGGATTGACAATGGAAACCTCAGACTGGGCAGCTCTTTCCTTGATTTCTGCTACAGTTAGATTATTCGGCACAGCAATATCAATGCCACCAAAGGTTACGATATGGCTGGCTACCTCTACACCGATTTCTTCCAGTAAGCGCTTGGCTACTGCTCCAACAGCTACACGCATGGTCGTTTCGCGGGCAGAAGAGCGCTCTAGGGAATTTCGTAAATCGTCAAAGCGGTATTTCATACCACCGACCAAGTCAGCATGGCCAGGGCGTGGTTTGGTAATCTTACGCAGCCCTTTTTTCTTTTCATCCACATCCGCTGCGCTCATAATCTCCAGCCACTTCTGATGATCCAGATTTGTAACATTGAGGGTAATCGGGCCGCCCATGG
>ERZ773069.1529-NODE-1529-length-13304-cov-81.720130_pt1 | contig 13304 bp, 8 predicted proteins | sample MGYA00580619_ERZ773069 | MGnify/ENA primary metagenome ERZ773069 (study PRJEB29015, sample SAMEA2738007) | human oral metagenome | biome: human oral; feature: human-associated habitat; material: dental | place: China | collected 2108 ...
GCATCGAGGGCCTCGTCCACATCTCCGAGCTGGCTCAGCGTCACGTCGAGCTGCCCGACCAGGTCGTCAAGGTTGGCGAAGAGGTCTTCGTCAAGGTCATTGACATCGACCTCGAGCGTCGCCGCATCTCCCTGTCCCTCAAGCAGGCCAACGAGGGCGTGGACCCGAACTCTGAAGAGTTCGATCCTTCGCTCTACGGTATGGCCGCCGAGTACGACGAGAACGGCAACTACAAGTACCCCGAGGGCTTCGATCCGGAGACCCAGGAGTGGATGGAAGGCTTCGACGCTCAGCGCGAGGCGTGGGAAGCTCAGTACGCCGAGGCTCAGGCCCGCTGGGAGGCCCACAAGGCTCAGGTGCGCAAGGCCCTCGAAGAGGACGCCGAAGCGGCTCCCTCCATCGAGGAGCAGGCCTCCTACTCGACCCCGGTCGACAACGAGGGCACCCTTGCTTCCGACGAGGCCCTGGCCGCGCTGCGTGAGAAGCTGACGAACAACTGAATCAGTCTTTCTGACTGACGTGTGACTCGTCGATTCACGCATGTGAACGCATGAGTGGTGGTCCCCAGGTTTTCCTGGGGGCCACCACTTTTTCTGTTTGCCGATCCGCCAGATCTCCGGCCGCCGCAGCCAGGCCCGAGCGGCCCGTGGGCCCTGCGCGCGTTGTGCTTAGGTAGCCGAACGCTTTATGACTGCTACGTCGACGCACACGCCGATGATCGCCGCGATGACGGTGGGCAGAATCCAGCCGAGCTGATTTGCCTGGAGCGGGCTCAACATGAGCACGGAGTTGAAAGCGTCTCTCGCTACACCGACATGTGCCAGCGTCGTCGCCGCAGACCATGCCGCTGCCATCCATGCGCTCAGACGGAACGTCCACAGTGCCGACGTTGTGAGGCGCATGGGGTGGGTGATGATCGTGATGAACACGACCGTGATCGCGACGGGGTAGAGGAACGTGATGATCGGGACCGCGATCGCGAGTACAGAGCTGAGGCCTGCAGAGGACAGTGCGAAGGAAATAATCGTAAAGACGATCATCCACGCACGGTAGGAAATCTGCGGGGCAAGGCGGTGGAAGAACTCCGATGTCGCGGCGATCAAGCCGACGGCCGTCGTCATGCAGGCCGTCAGAACGATCAGGCCGAAGACGATCTGGCCGGGCCAGCCCATTGTCATCTGGGCAGCATCGGCGAGCAGGGTTGCACCGTCGCTGTAGCTTTGAGCATTCGGGATCACGTGGCCGATGAGGCCGAGCCCCACGTATACGACGCCGAGCAGCGAACCTGCGATAATCGCCGCCGTCGATGTCCGACGAATGACCTTGGCGCCGATGCCACCCCCCGTATGCCCTAGCGACGTGACGACGATGATGCCAAAGGCTAGAGCGGCGATCGAGTCCATCGTCATGTAGCCTTCCAGGAGGCCCGCGGCAAGGGGAGACGCCGTGTACTCCCCGGTCGGCGCATCGTGCGAGGCTGGCAGGGAAGCCAGGCAGAGGAACACCAGGAGCACAAGGAGACCGAGCAGGATCGGTGTGAGCACTTTGCCGAGCGCATCGATGATGTGGCCGGGATTCCAGCACAGATAGAAGGCGATGGCGAAGAAAATAAAACTGAAGATGATTGAAGCGGTGAGAGACTTTGTCCCGATAATGGGCGCGACAGCCGTTGAGAAAGACACGGCACCCGTACGGGGCAGCGCGTAGAAAGCGCCGATCGATAGATACACCATGACGGAGAAGACGAGTCCGAAGGGCTTTCCCGCACGACTGACAAGATCGCGGATATCCGTGCCGGACAGGGCAATCGTAATGATTGAGATGACGGGCAGAGCGACTCCGCCGATGAGGAAACCGATCATCGCGGGGGTCAAGTTGGTGCCGGCCGACGCGCCCATGATCGGTGGGAAGATCAGGTTGCCTGCACCGAAGAACATGGAGAAGAGCGTCAGGGAGGTCGCGATGAGGACCGCCATGCTTGACCGCTCAGTGGAATCGTCGTTGACTGTCTGCGTCACTGCTACTCACTTGATGATGTGGGTTCTCTAACAGCTCCAATTCTTGCATGAGGGCATATATGCGCAACCGCAGGAGCGATAGGCTGGGCGAGTGAACACGACTCTTCGCTCCGGGTCTTGTACGGCCGTGCTCGTCCGTCCGCCTGCCGCTTCCCGCAGTCAGGGCCCACGCCGCATCATTGCGGTCAGTGGTGGTATCGGCTCTGGCAAGTCAACGGTGACGCGCGTCTTCGCGTCCAGGGGTGCTGTCATTGCCGACGCCGATGCCATTGCGCGACAGATACTTGAGCCGGGAGAACCATCGCTTGCCGAGGTCGCACGGGAGTTCGGAAACGACCTCATCCGGCAGGACGGCAGTCTGGATCGCGCGCTTCTCGCATCGCGTGTGTTCGGTGGCGTGGGTTCTCAGGGGCGAGTCGTGCGTCTCAATGCCATCACTCACCCCAAGATCGAGGCGCGCGCCTGGTCGATATTGCGCGGCGCCCCGACGGGTGGCTTAGCGGTCTACGATATCCCGCTCCTCATCGAAGGAGACCAGGCGGATCGCTTCGACGCGGTTGTCATTGTGGATGCGCCCATCGAGGCACGTATCAAGCGTCTGGAGGGCAGGGGAGTGGCCCCCGAGGACGCGCGTGCACGCATCCGCGCCCAGGCCTCGTCCGAGGAGCGCCGTGCCATCGCTTCCATCTGGATCGACAACGAGGGCAGCGTCACCGACCTTGAGGAGGTTGCAGGCCTCGTCTATGACCGTTGGCTGGCCCCGGGCGTTCCCGTCGTTGATTGACGAGGCTGGGGCCCTCCACACTCGTCGCGACCCCGGGCGCTTTGTGCGGGCACCTCACGCACCTGGGCGGTAGCGTAGGAGGGTGAGCGAAACTCCCGTCATCCGCCAAGACAAGGCTTTTGAGGTTATCTCCCCCTACACGCCGTCGGGCGACCAGCCGAAGGCGATCCGTGAGCTGGCTGCGCGCATTCGCGACGGCGAGCAGGACGTGGTCCTCATGGGCGCGACGGGTACGGGCAAGAGCGCAACCACGGCGTGGCTGATCGAGGAGCTGCAGCGCCCGGCGCTGGTGCTCGAACCGAATAAGACGCTCGCCGCCCAGCTCGCGGCAGAATTCCGCGAGCTGCTGCCGGGCAACGCTGTCGAATACTTCGTGTCGTACTACGACTACTACCAGCCCGAGGCGTACGTTCCCCAGACGGACACCTTCATCGAGAAGGATTCGTCGATCAACGATGAGGTCGAGCGCCTGCGCCACAGCGCCACGAACTCGCTGCTCACGCGGCGAGACACTGTCGTCGTCTCCTCCGTATCCTGCATCTACGGCCTCGGTACCCCCGAGGAGTACGTGGCGCGCATGATCGAGCTCGAGCGCGGCATGATCATCGACCGCGACGCTCTGCTGCGTCGCTTCGTCGCCATGCAGTACGTGCGTAACGACATGGCGTTCACGCGCGGCACCTTCCGCGTGCGCGGCGACACGATCGAGATCATCCCGGTGTACGAGGAGCTCGCAATTCGCATCGAAATGTTCGGCGACGAGATCGATTCCCTCGCGGTGCTGCACCCGCTCACCGGAGACGTGATCGACCAGGTTGACCACACCTACCTGTTCCCCGCCTCGCACTATGTGGCGGGTGAGGAGCGCATGAAGAAGGCGATTGCTTCGATCGAGGACGAACTCGATGATCGCCTCGCGTGGTTCCGCGCGCAGAACAAGCTGCTCGAAGAGCAACGCCTACGTATGCGCACAACCTTCGACCTGGAAATGCTTAAGGAAATCGGATCATGCTCGGGCGTGGAGAACTACTCGCGCCACATTGATGGGCGAGGCCCGGGCACGCCCCCGCACACGCTCCTGGACTACTTCCCTGACGACTTCCTGCTCATCATCGATGAGTCGCACGTGACCGTCCCACAGATCGGCGCGATGTTCGAGGGCGACATGTCGCGCAAGCGCACCCTCGTCGACTATGGATTCCGCTTGCCCTCCGCGATGGACAACCGCCCCCTCAAGTGGGATGAGTTCACGCAGCGCATCGGCCAGACCGTCTACCTCTCCGCGACCCCCGGCCCCTACGAGCTTGAGCGCTCCGACGGCGTGGTCGAGCAGATCATTCGTCCGACGGGCCTCGTCGATCCGCTCGTTGTGGTCAAACCCACCGAGGGACAGATCGATGACCTCCTTGAACAGGTGCGGCTCCGCGTTGAACGCGACGAGCGCGTCCTCGTCACCACTCTCACCAAGAAGATGGCCGAGGAGCTCACGACCTACCTGGCCGAGCGCGGCGTCAAGGTCGAGTATCTGCACTCCGATGTCGACACGCTGCGCCGCGTCGAGCTGCTGCGCGAACTACGCCTGGGCACCTTCGACGTACTCGTCGGCATTAACCTGCTGCGCGAGGGCCTGGACCTGCCCGAGGTCTCCCTCGTCTCCATCCTCGACGCCGACAAGGAAGGCTTCCTGCGCTCCACCCGTTCCCTCATTCAGACGATCGGCCGCGCCGCCCGAAACGTGTCCGGCGAGGTCCACATGTACGCCGACAACATGACGGATTCGATGAACGAGGCCATCTCCGAGACCATGCGTCGTCGCGAAATTCAGATTGCGTACAACAAGGAACACGGCATCGACCCCCAGCCATTGCGCAAGAAGATCTCCGACGTCACCGAGATGCTGGCACGCGAGCAGGTCGATACACGCACGCTCCTTGAGGGCGGGTACCGTAAGGAGAAGAGCAAGCGGGAGCGTACCGACGCGACCGGTGGTGGTCGCGCCGTGACGTCGGGCCAGCGCGCCGAGGCCGAGCTCGCCGAACTCATCGAGGAGCTATCTGCCCAGATGATGACCGCCGCCCAGCACCTCCAATTCGAGGTCGCTGCTCGCCTGCGCGACGAAATCGAAGACCTCAAGAAGGAACTGCGTGCCATGAAGCGAGCACACTGAGCGTGCTTTCCGCCCGGCATGGTCAGACGTGGAAGGTAGCCCCGGCCTCGTCTCTTGGGAGCAGCGCGCATCGTCAAGGCGACAGACGCCACTTGTTATGAATCACCGGACAGTGGCTGTGTCCGACTAGGATAGAGATGTAAGCGGAGGGGAGTACTCCCACCAACAGTGGCGTCGTCATCACGACGGCCCGCCCACGCGGCGTGGCCTCCGGCGTCACTGGCCAGGTCTTTCTGGCGGGAAGAGACCTCCGGTACCCGACTCGTACCGGAGGCACCCGTATGCACGTGCACGCGCTCGCCTGGATCGTTCTGGCGGCCATCATCCTCACCATGATCGTTGTCGACATCGTCGGCCACGTCCGTACTCCCCACGTACCCACTCTGAAGGAAGCGGCCTGGTGGTCGCTCGCCTACATCGCCATTGCCCTGATCTTTGGTGGTATTGTCTGGGCCTTGTGGGGGCCGGAATACGGCCAGGAGTACCTCGGCGGCTACATCACCGAGAAAGCACTCAGTATTGACAACCTCTTCGTGTTTGTCATCATCCTGTCCTCTTTCCGCGTGCCGCGTAAGAACCAACAGGATGTCCTGCTGGCGGGCATCGTCATCGCCCTCGTGTTGCGGCTTCTTTTCATCCTGGTCGGCGCAGCGCTCATCGAAAACTTCTCGTGGGTCTTCTACCTTTTCGGCGCATGGCTGCTGTGGACTGCGATCAGCCAGGTCCGTGAAGGATCTGGCGACGATGATGATGACGAGTATCGTCCGCCGTCAATCGTGCGCTGGGTGTCGAAGATCGTGCCGGTCACCGATGGCTTCATCGGTTCGCGTATGCTCTACCGTCACGGCGGCCGCACCTACATCACGCCGATGCTCCTGTGCGTGATTGCGATCAGCACCGCCGACGTCATGTTTGCCGTCGACTCGATCCCCGCGATCTACTCGCTGACCTCCGAGGCCTACCTGGTCTTCGCTGCCAACGCATTCTCGTTGCTTGGCCTGCGTCAGCTCTACTTCCTCATCGACGGCCTGCTGGATCGTATCGTCTTCCTCCACTATGGCCTCGCCGCTATTCTCGGCTTCATCGGTTTCAAGCTCATCAACCACGCGCTGCACACGAATGAGCTTCCCATTGTTAATGGTGGTCATGAAGTCAGTGTGATCCCCGAGCCGCCAATCGCATTTTCGCTTGCCTTTATCGTGGTGACAATTCTCGTCACGGTCGTGGCTTCTCTCGCGGTTTCTCGCAAACGGCGTGCGTGAGAAGAGCCTGCTGAGGCAGAGCGCTAAAATTTCCTCGCTGGATAGTTAAGAGGTACTCATGGTTGTTCATCCGTGGGCGTGGGGCATTCTCGCCCTCGTCGCCATCGGTTTGGTCGTGCTCGATTTCCTCGGGCATGCTCGTAATCCACACCCTCCCACGGCTGGCGAGGCAGCCCGCTGGACCCTGTTCTACGTGGGGTTGGCGGCCGTCTTCGGCGTCGGAATATGGCTCACGAACGGGTGGCTCTACGCCCAGGAGTTCTATGCGGGATGGGCGATGGAATGGTCGCTGTCCGTGGACAACCTCTTCGTGTTCATTCTGATCCTCAAAGCATTCCGGGTGCCCCGAGAAAACCAGCAGAAGGCGCTGCTGTTCGGCATTGTGATTGCGCTGTTGCTGCGCCTCGTCTTTATTCTGCTCGGTGCGGCGCTTGTTGCGCGCTTCTCCTGGGTTTTCCTCATTTTCGGCGTGTGGCTGCTGTGGACGGCCTTCTCGCAGATCAAGGAGACCGCGACCGGTGGCGGAGACGCTGAGGAGTACGAGGAGAACGCCTTCATCCGCGTCGTGCGCCGCGTCCTGCCGATTACCGACGGCTTCATCGGCAACCGCATGCTGTACCGTCACGGTGGACACACCTATCTGACGCCGCTGTTCGTGGTCGTCTTGGCGCTTGGCTCGGCGGATCTGATGTTCGCCTTCGACTCTATCCCCGCGATTTTTGGCATCACGTCACAGGCTTTCCTCGTGTTCGCGTGCAACGTGTTTGCGCTCATGGGTTTGCGCCAGCTGTTCTTCCTGGTGGACGCGTTGCTCGGCAAGCTCGTGTTCCTGGGCTACGGCCTTGGCGTGATCCTGAGCTTCATCGGAATCAAGCTGATTCTCGAGGCCCTACACGCCAACACGCTGCCGTTCGTTAACGGCGGGCGCGGCGTCGAGTGGGCGCCCGAAATTTCTGTGTCGGTGTCGCTGGGAGTCATCGTCGTGACCCTCGCGATCACCGTTGTCGCGTCGCTGGTACGTACCGCTATGGACGAGGGGAGCGGCGGTGATCGCTGAGATCGTGAAGGTTGACGAACGTGGCTTGAGTGCGGCTCAGGTCGGCGAGCGTGTTGCGCGCGGCGCTGTGAACCGGGTGAAGGATCGTACCTCCCGGTCGGTGGTGTCGATCATTCGTGAGAACGTGCTGACGCTCTTCAACGCGATCATCGTCGCGGCGTCGGTCATCGTGCTACTTTTCGGTGATCTGCGTGACGGGATCTTCGGAGGAGTCATGATCATCAACGCGGTGATCGGTATCGTCTCCGAGCTGCGAGCCAAGCGCACCCTCGATTCCCTTGCGATCGTCGATGCTCCGCAGGCGAGTGTCCTGCGCGATGGCACGCTGCACGTTGTCCCGGCGCGAGATGTTGTTCTCGACGACGTCATCGATCTGACGCTCGGCGACCAGGTGAGTGTGGATGGTACGGTGCTCTCCTCGGCAGGTCTGGAGATCGACGAATCGTTGCTGACCGGTGAATCGCGTCCTGTGAAGAAGAAGCAGGGCGATCAGCTGCTGGCGGGCACGAGCGTCGTCGCGGGTTCGGGGCGCATGGTTGCCACGGCGGTCGGCGAGCGGGTCTATGCTCAGGGTTTGTCTGAGCAGGCTCGTGCTTTTACGCGTACGGTCTCTGAGATTCAGACATCGATCAACCGAGTGTTGCAGGTCGTCTCGGTGATGCTGCTCCCGATTGTTGTCCTTACGTTCTACTCGCAGAATCGCATTGTCGGCGGTCATGGGGGAGACTGGCGCGAGGCCCTCGTGCTGTCGGTTGCTTCTGTCATCGGTATGATCCCGCAAGGGCTCGTTCTGCTGACGTCCATGAACTTTGCGATCGGCTCGGCGACGCTGGCTCGCCGTGGTGTGCTCGTTCAAGAACTCCCGGCGGTTGAGGTACTCGCGCGCGTTGACTGCCTGTGCCTGGACAAGACGGGCACGCTGACCACCGGTGGCATTCGCGTGCGTCGCGTCGAAGTGGTCTCGGGCGACGAGGCGGTGGTCCTTCGTGCGCTGGCGAGCTCCGCGAGCGACCGCACGAATGCGACCGCCGAAGCGATCTGGCAGCACCTGGGAGAAGCCGAGCAGGCCGACGCCACCGAGCGTATCGAGTGGTCCGTCCCCTTCTCATCGGCCCGTAAGTGGAGCGCGTGGGGGAGTCAGGGTGCATCGTGGGTCCTCGGCGCTCCCGAGTTCGTCATTGACGAGGCCTCGGCTGCCAATGCCGAGCTTCTCGCGAAGGTTCGTGGCATCGCGCAGGAAGGTTCCCGCGTCGTTGCGCTGGTTCGCGCTGATGAGGCCGTCGTCAATGATGAGCTACCCGCCCACCGTGCGGTGGCTGCCCTCGTGGTACTCGAGGAGGACCTGCGCCCCGACGCGGCTGAGACACTGGAGTATTTCCGTTCGCAGGACGTGCACGTGCGCGTCATCTCGGGTGACAATCCGACGACGGTCGGGGCGCTGGCCGCGCAGGCGGGCCTGACCGCCCCCGACGGGTCGCCCGCTCGCCTCATGGATGCGCGCGATCTGCCCGAGGACCTCACCTCCGAGGTGTTCATAGACGCGATCGAAAACCACGATGTGTTCGGGCGCGTGACACCCGAACAGAAGCGTGCGATGGTCGGCGCCTTGCAGGCTCGCGATCACTGCGTCGCGATGACGGGCGATGGCGTCAACGACGCCCTTGCACTCAAGGACGCCGACCTCGGTATCGCAATGGGCAACGGCACACAGGCCACGAAGGCTGTCGCGCAGATCGTCCTCGTCGACTCGAAGTTTTCTGTTCTGCCGGGTGTCCTGTCCGAGGGACGCCGCATTATTGCGAACATGGAGCGCGTGTCGTCGCTGTTCCTGGCGAAGACCACGTATGCGGCCGTGCTCGTCATCGTGACGGCTCTGGTCGGTTGGCGCTACCCGTTCCTGCCACGTCAGTTCAGCTATATCGATTCGCTGACGATCGGTATCCCCGCGTTTTTCCTCGCCTTGTGGCCAAACCCGCGTCGCTACGTGCCCGGATTCCTTAAGCGCACGCTGTCGCTCGCGATGCCCACGGGCGTGATTCTTTCGGCGGCCGCCCTCACCGCCTTCGGCATTGTTGACGGCCCGCCGCAGTCGCGCGAGTCGACGGCTGCGATCCTCTCGCTCATGCTGGGTGCGATCTGGCTCCTCGTCATCACCTCACGACCGCTGTCGACCTGGAAGTGGGTCCTGCTCGCCAGCGTCATATCGGCGACGGTGGGCGGCGTGCTCATTGCGCCGGTTCGCCACTTCTTCTCGATGGTCGCCCCCACCGGCCACGAGTGGTTCGTGATTACGTGCGTCGGTGCCTGCGCTGCCCTGCTCGTCGAGGTTGCGCAGCGCATCTTCTACGCGCGCCAATTCAAGCGCTCCCTGGAGGGCTGAGAACGCTCGATACGAGTCGAGGCCGACGTCGGGTGTGAACCCGGCCCCGGCCTCGAACGTATGTATGGATCAGAACGCCCGAATGACGGGGTTCCACTCGCGGATGAGGCGTGCCTGGATGACCTCGGCGATGTAGAAGGGATCCTCATTGAGGATGCGCTCGACGTCGGCCTCGCTCTCGGCGTTGATAAGGAGCAGTGCGCCAGGGATTTCGCCGACGAGGGGACCGGACGCGATGTTGATCCCCTGCTCGAGCAGGCCGGACAGGAACGCGCGGTGCGTCGGACGAACCTCGTCCATGGTCTGCGTCATCGACGGGTTGTAGACGTATTCAACTGCGTAGTAAGCCATACGCATAACACTAGCCCTGATCCCGGCATTTGCCTAGATGACGGATAGTATCGAATGGTGCATGACAAGCTAATCATCCAGGGTGCCCGCGAACACAACCTCAAGGACGTGAGCCTTGAGCTGCCCCGCGACTCCATGATCGTCTTCACCGGCCTGTCCGGCTCGGGTAAATCATCCCTCGCCTTCGACACGATTTTCGCCGAGGGACAGCGCCGCTACGTGGAATCCCTGTCCTCCTACGCGCGCCAGTTCCTCGGGCAGATGGACAAACCCGACGTCGACTTCATCGAAGGCCTGTCACCCGCCGTCTCCATCGACCAGAAGTCGACGTCGCGCAACCCGCGCTCGACCGTCGGCACGATCACGGAGATCCACGACTACCTGCGTCTGCTCTACGCCCGGGCCGGCGTGGCTCACTGCCCCGAGTGTGGGGCGCGCATCCAGGCGCAGACACCCCAGCAGATCGTCGACCGTGTGCGCACGATGGACGAGGGCACGCGCTTCCAGGTGCTCTCCCCAGTCGTGCGCGGTCGCAAGGGCGAGTACCAGGACCTCATCGACGAGCTGCGCTCCGAGGGCTATACGCGCGCGATCATCGACGGTGAGATGGTTCGCCTGGAGAACGCCCCCAAGCTGGAGAAGAAGCTCAAGCACACAATCGAGGTCGTTGTTGACCGCCTCGTCGTGCGCGAGGGCATGCGCCAGCGCCTGACCGATTCTGTCGAGACCGCACTGCGTCTGTCCGACGGCCTCGTCGTCATCGACTGTGTGGACCTGGACGCCGATGATCCTGAGCGCCGCCGCCGCTTCTCCGAGAAGCGAGCGTGCCCCAACGACCACCCGCTCATGCTCGACGAGATCGAGCCCCGCACCTTCTCCTTCAACGCACCCTATGGTGCCTGCCCGGATTGCTCGGGCCTCGGCTTCCGCCTCGAGGTCGACCCCGAGCTGGTTGTCCCCGACGAGGAACTTTCCCTCGCCGACGGTGCGGTCATTCCCTGGAACTCGAACTTCAAGTACCACAAGAAGCTCCTCGAATCCCTCTCCAAGGAGCTGGGCTTCGCGATGGGGACGCCCTGGAAGTCGCTGCCGAAGAAGGTTAAGGACGCTGTCCTCTACGGCAAGGACTACGAGGTCACGGTGAAGTTCCGTAACCGCTGGGGGCGCGAGCGCTCCTACACGACGGGTTTTGAGGGCGCGGTCAACTACATTGAGCGCAAGCGCGAAGAGACCGAGTCGGCTGCCGTGTCCGAGAAGCTCGACTCCTACATGCGTGAGATTCCCTGCCCGACGTGCCACGGTGCGCGCCTGCGCCCCGAGGTCCTGGCCGTGCGCATCGGGGACAAGTCGATCACGGAGCTGTCCGACATGTCGATTGCGGACGCGCGCGCCTTCCTCTCGACTGTTGAGCTCGAACCGCGCGCCCGTTCGATCGCCGCGCCCATCCTCACCGAGATCGAGGCACGCCTGGCCTTCCTCGTGGACGTCGGTCTGACCTACCTGACGCTCTCACGTGGCGCTGGCACGCTGTCGGGCGGCGAGGCACAGCGCATCCGCCTGGCGACGCAGATTGGCTCCGGCCTCGTCGGCGTCCTGTACGTGCTCGACGAACCCTCGATCGGCTTGCACCAGCGAGACAACCGTAAGCTCATCGCCACCCTCGAGCGCCTGAGGGACCTGGGCAACACGCTCATCGTCGTCGAACACGACGAGGAGACGATGGAGGCGGCCGACTGGATTGTCGACATCGGTCCCGGCGCGGGCGAAACCGGCGGCTGGGTCGTCCACTCGGGCCCGCTCTCCGAGCTCCTGAAGAACCGCAAGTCGCTGACCGGTCAGTACCTGTCCGGTAAACGCCGTATTCTCCTGCCACCAACGCGACGTCCGGTCGACAAGAAGCGCGTCGTGACCGTCAAGGGGGCGCGTGAAAACAACCTGAAGAATGTCGATGTGTCCTTCCCACTCGGTGTCCTGACTGCGGTGACCGGCGTGTCCGGTTCCGGTAAATCGACGCTGGTCAACGGCATCCTGTATCGCACCCTGGCCTCGCGCCTCAACGGTGCGCGCATGGTGCCCGGCCGCCACCGCACGATCACGGGCATCGAGCAGCTCGACAAGGTCGTGCACGTGGACCAGAGCCCGATTGGTCGGACGCCGCGCTCGAATCCGGCGACCTACACGGGCGTGTGGGATCAGATCCGCAAGCTCTTCGCCGAGACCCAGGAAGCGAAGGTGCGCGGCTACGGCCCGGGACGCTTCTCCTTCAACGTCAAGGGCGGACGCTGCGAGTCCTGTAAGGGCGACGGCACCCTGAAGATCGAAATGAACTTCCTGCCCGACGTGTACGTACCCTGCGAGGTCTGCCATGGTGCTCGCTACAACCGCGAGACCCTCGAGGTTGAGTACAAGGGCAAGACCGTCGCCGACGTGCTCGATATGCCGATCGCCGAGGCCGCGCAGTTTTTCGCGCCGATCTCGCGCATCGCCCGTCACCTCAACACGCTCGTCGAGGTTGGCCTGGGCTACGTGCGCCTCGGCCAGAGCGCGACGACACTGTCGGGCGGCGAGGCGCAGCGCGTGAAGCTGGCTTCCGAGCTGCAGCGACGCTCGACCGGGCGCACGGTGTATGTGCTCGATGAGCCCACGACCGGCCTGCACTCCGAAGACATCCGCAAGCTCCTCCTCGTGCTGCAGTCCCTGGCTGACAAGGGCAATACGGTCATCGTCATCGAGCACAACCTGGACGTTATCAAGAGCGCCGACTGGATCATCGACATGGGTCCCGAAGGCGGCGCTGGAGGCGGCACGGTCGTCGCCCAGGGCACGCCCGAAGAGGTTGCGAAGGTCGAGGAATCCTTCACCGGCCAGTACCTCGCCGAGGTCCTCGCGAAGGAAGCCGAGCGCGACGCCGCAGCCGTGTAGCGGGAGCGGTTAGGATGGATCTCATGCTTCCGGCTTACCGCTATTTCGGATACACCTACTACTGGCCCGCGTGGGTCCACCTGATTGTCATTGCGCTCATGGGCGTCGCAGCCGCGCTCACGATCTCCGCGCTCATGGCACGTGGGGTTGGTCGTTCGCGCGTCTTCGGGCTGAGCTGCGGCTTCGTGGCGGGCATCGGAAACCTGAGCTTGTGCGTTCTCGTGCAGGCCGAGGCCCGGCACACGTGGCACATGGGCATGGTGGGCGCGCTCTACACTGTCGCGTTCGTCTTCTTACTGATGACGCTTGTGTCTCTGTGGAGCGGTGGATCGAGCGGATTCCTGTGGTCGCGGGCCTTCCACC
>ERZ773069.1534-NODE-1534-length-13287-cov-6.778945_pt1 | contig 13287 bp, 13 predicted proteins | sample MGYA00580619_ERZ773069 | MGnify/ENA primary metagenome ERZ773069 (study PRJEB29015, sample SAMEA2738007) | human oral metagenome | biome: human oral; feature: human-associated habitat; material: dental | place: China | collected 2108 ...
GCGAGGCCGGGTACTCCACCGGCGGACACCGGGCCCGGCGGGTCACCGCCGACGACCTCGCCTCGGCCGATCTCGTCGTCGCCGCCGAGCGGTTCCACATCGGCAGGCTCGAACAGCTCTGCCCCGGCGCCAACTACGCCCTCATCAACGACTTCAACCCCGCGATGCCGAAGGGACAGGACCTCGACGACCCCTGGTACGGTCCCGCCTCCGGGTTCCGCAGCACCCTGGCCGACATCGAGGCCGCCATGCCGGGAATCCTCGACGCCCTCGCCTGATCACCGCCGCTTGTTCACAAGCGATGCGCGAATCCGGACACCAGCGGTCGCGTTTGGATTGTCGCGATACCCTGAGGGCTTCCTCGCAGAAAGGCCCTGTGATGCTCAAAGGACGCAGCTTCACCAAGGAAACCGACCTCACCCCTGCCGAGTGGTTGGCCGTCCTGGACCTCGCCGCCCAGTTGAAGGCGGAGCGGCGGGAACGACGCGAGGTCAAGCGGCTGGTGGGCAAGAAGGTCGCCCTGCTGTTCGAGAAGACCTCCACCCGCACCAGCTGCTCCTTCGACGTCGCCATGACGGAGCAGGGCGGATACGCCACCCGCCTCGACACGGCCGGGTCGCAGTTCGTCCACAAGGAGTCGGCCGCCGACACGGCCCGCGTGCTCGGCCGCTGGTACGACGGCATCGAGTACCGCGGTTTCGCCCAGGAAACCCTCGAGACCATGGGTCAGCATGCCGGGATTCCCGTCTACAACGGCCTGACCGACTCCTGGCACCCCACCCAGATGCTCGCCGACCAGCTCACCATGCTGGAGCACTCCGGCAAGCCCCTGGAGGAGACGTCGTGGGCATTCGTCGGTGACGTGCGTAACAACATGGGCAACTCGAACCTGATCTCGGCCGTCATGGTCGGCGCCGACATCCGCCTGGTCGCACCCAAGCAGCTCCAGACCACCGACGAGGTGCGCGCCCAGGCCGAGGCCATCGCCGCGGGAACGGGAGCTCGCATCACCATCACCGACGACATCGCGGAGGGCGTGGCGGGAGTCGACTTCCTCCACACCGACGTGTGGCTCTCGCTCGGGGAGCCGAAGGAACTGTGGGCTGAGCGCATCGAACTGCTGAAGCCCTACCAGGTCAACGCGGAGATGATGGCGGCCACCGGGAACCCGCGGGTCAAGTTCATGCACTGCCTGCCCGCTTTCCACGACCGCAACACCACAGTCGGGGAGGAGATCTACCAGGCCACCGGACTGGACGCGCTGGAGGTCACCGACGAGGTCTTCGAGTCGGAGGCGAGCATCGTCTTCGACCAGGCCGAGAACCGGATGCACACCATCAAGGCCATCCTGGTGGCCACCCTCGCTGACTGAGTCTCCCCTCGCCGGCCGGCTGTGCGCGGGTCTGCGGTTTCGCCTCAGCTGTAAGTGGTGAAGATGACGTGGCGGCGTTCGGCCGCGGCCTCCAGGTAGAAGCTGCGCAGGTCCGCCAGCGACTCCAGCGCGTAGCTCTCCTCCTCCGGGCCGTGGCCCGGGCCGCGCAGTTCCTCGGGCATGCCGGTGTAGGCGCGGTGGAAGTCGTCGTCACCGAAGGTCTCCAGCCACCGGGCGATCTCCTCCACCTCGTCCGGGCTGGAGTGGGTGACCCAGACGTCGTCGTCCTCGTGGAGGGTGCGGGCCCCGCCGATGACGCCCCGGGCGGGCCATTCGTCGTCCTCACCGTCGGGGGCCAGGGCGTTGTGGATGGGTGCCCACGCCCTGTCGGTCTGGCAGGCGCGGTCGAAGAGCTGCTCGTCCTCCTCGAACTCCTCCAGGATGTCCGCTAGGTCCTCCTCGTTGTCCGTGAGACGGGAGACGTCAGCTGCGTCGAGGCGGAGGTGAAGTCCAAGCATGGAGGCAGCATAAGGGGCCATCCCGGGGTGAGAACAGAATCTTCCCTTGTGGATGTAATTTTCTGACGTGTAGGACGCCGCTCGGTTCCGGGGCCAGGTGGCCGAACCTCACAAATCTTTCCCCCCGACTTGTGGGTTTCCGACCTTCGGATGAAACCTACGCTCCCGTAAGCTACGGTTGCGTAGGTTTTAGGAGAGGTCATGAAACACGACATGGTGCAGTTGCTGACCCCCGACGGGCAGCGCGTAGAGAACCCCGGGTTCTCCTTCGGGGGAACCGACGACGACCTGACCCAGTACCTGCGGGACATGGTGCTGGCAAGGCGGTTCGACACCGAGGCCACGGCCCTGCAACGACACGGGGAACTCGGCCTGTGGCCGCCCGCCCTCGGACAGGAGGCCGCGCAGGTCGGCTCCGCCCACGCCCTCGGTGCCCGCGATGTCGTCTTCCCCACCTACCGGGAACACGCCGTCTTCCTCGCTCTCGGTCTGCCCTTCCAGCAGATCCTGGCGCTGTTCCGGGGGTGTGACGCCGGGGCCTGGGATCAGCTCGACCGGTTCCGCAACTATCAGATCATCATCGGCTCCCAGACCCTTCACGCCACCGGCTACGCCATGGGACTGCAGCTGGACGGCCTCGTCGGCAACGACGACGGCGACAACGCGGCCGTGATCGCCTACCACGGCGACGGGGCCAGTTCGCAGGGCGACGTCAACGAGGCCTACGTGTTCGCGGCCAGCTACAACGCCCCCGTCGTCTTCTTCTGCCAGAACAACCAGTGGGCGATCTCCGAACCCATCGCGTTGCAGTCGCGGATCCCGCTGTTCCAGCGCGCCCGGGGGTTCGGGTTCCCCGGGGTACAGGTGGACGGCAACGACGTGCTGGCCGTCCACGCCGTCACACGCTGGGCCCTGGAACGCGCCCACCAGGGCGAGGGCCCCACCTTCATCGAGGCCTTCACCTACCGGATGGGCGCCCACACCACCTCCGACGACCCCACCAAGTACCGTCTCGACGAGGAAACCGCCGAGTGGGCGGGCCGCGACCCCATCACCCGGTTGACCACCCACCTGAAACGGCAAGGGGTCATCGACGACGCCTGGCTGGCCGCCCTAGACGCCGACGCCCGCGACTTCGGCGCCGAGATCCGCGCCGCCATCCCGAAACTGACGGACCTGACCATGGATGAACTGTTCGACAACGTCTACGCCGAGAACACCGTCGCCCTGGAGGCGCAGCGCCGCGAGTACGCCGAATGGGCGGCAGGGGAGCAGGCATGAGCAGCATGACGATCGCCAAGGCCATCAACCTGGGTCTGCGCCGCGCCCTCCAGGCCGACCCGAAGGTCCTGATCACCGGCGAGGACGTCGGGAAACTCGGCGGCGTGTTCCGCATCACGGAAGGCCTCCAGGCGGAGTTCGGAACCAACCGGGTCATCGACTCGCCGCTGGCGGAATCGGGGATCATCGGCACCGCCGTCGGACTGACGATGCGCGGCTACCGCGTGGTCGCCGAGATCCAGTTCGACGGTTTCGTCTTCCCGGCCTTCGACCAGCTCGTCACGCAGGTGGCGAAACTGCACGCCCGCACCGCCGGGCGCCAACCGATGCCGATGGTGGTGCGCATCCCCTACGGCGGCGGCATCGGGGCCGTCGAGCACCACTCCGAATCCCCCGAGGCGTACTTCTGCCACACCCCCGGGTTGAAGGTGGTCACCCCCTCCAGCCCGCACGACGCCCACTGGATGATCCAGCAGGCCGTCGCATCCCCGGATCCCGTGATCTTCCTCGAACCCAAACGCCGCTACCACGTCAAGGGGGAGGTGAACTCCGAGCAGCGGCCCGCCCCCATGCACCAGGCCGGGATCCTCCGGCAGGGAACCGACGCCACCCTCATCGCGTGGGGGCCGATGGTGCGCACCTGCCTGGACGCCGCCGCCATCGCCGCCGAGGAGGGCACGTCGGTGGAGGTCGTCGACCTCAGGTCCCTCGCGCCCATCGACTGGGTGAGCCTGGCCGCCTCGGTGCGCCGCACCCGCCGCGCCATCGTCGTCCACGAGGCGCCGCGCACCCTCGGGCTGGGCGCGGAGATCGCCGCCCGCCTCCACGAGGACCTGTTCTACGACATGGAATCCCCGGTGCTGCGCGTCACCGGCTACGACATCCCCTACCCGCCGTCGCGCCTGGAGGACGAGTTCCTGCCGTCGGCGGACCGCATCCTCGACGCCCTCGACCGTTCCCTGGCCTGGTGAACCCAGAAGAACAAGGAGTGATGATGAAACGCCAGTTCCTTCTCCCGGATCCCGGTGAGGGCCTCACCGAGGCCGAGATCGTCGCCTGGCGGGTCACCGTCGGGCAGGAGATCGACGTCAACGACGTGCTCGTCGAGATCGAGACCGCCAAGTCGCTGGTGGAACTGCCCTCGCCCTATGCCGGGACCGTGACGTCGTTGCTGGTGGCGGAGGGGGTCACGGTGGAGGTCGGCACCGCCATCGTCGAGATCGAGGACGGCGTCGAGGGCGGCGGGGAGGACCCCCCGACCCTCGTCGGCTACGGGCCGCGCGATGAAACCGCCAGGTCGAGGCGCCGCCGCAGAAGCACTGCCAGTAGGGATGCGGAGGTCGCCCGCCAAGCGTTGGGGGAGAGTTATGCCCCTCGTGAGCCGTCGCGGCGTCCCGACGACGTGGATCCCGCGGGCCGGGTCGTCGCCGCTCCCGTCGGTGATCCGTTGCCGGAGACGGGTGAAGCGCCCACCGAATCGGTGCTGGTGCTGGCCTCCGAACCGCAGTCCGCGCGGGCCAAACCGCCGGTGCGCAAGTATGCACGTGATCTCGGGGTCGATCTCGGGAAGGTCGCGGGAACCGGGCCGGAGGGCACCATCACCCGCGCCGACGTCGAGGCCGCGTGGATCTTCGAACGGTCCCGGGCGGCTGGGGAGACATCCCGGGAGGAACCCGCGCAGGGCAGGGTCGTCAACGACGCCGCCAGTTTCCAGGACCCGGGGCCGCGGAGCCATGGATTCGGATCGCCGCGCGGTCCGGAGGGTCGTGGGGAACGCCGCGTCCCCATCAAGGGGGTGCGCAGGGTCACCGCCGAGGCGATGGTGCGTTCCGTCAGCACCCACGTCCACGTCACCGAGTGGCTGACCACCGACGTCACCGGCACGATGGAGTTCGTCGAGACGCTCAGGGCGCGACGGGAGTTCGCGGGATTGCGTGTCTCGCCGTTGTTGATCCACGCGAAGGCGGTGTGTCTGGCGTTGGGCCGCAACCCCGACCTCAACACGTCCTGGGACGAGGAGAACCGCGAGATCGTCTACCACCGGGACGTGAACCTCGGTGTCGCGGCCGCCACCCCGCGGGGACTGATGGTGCCCAACATCAAGGCCGCGCAGGACCTCAGCCTCCTGGAGCTGTGCCGGGCCCTCAACCAGCTCGTCGCAGTCTCCCGCGACGGCAAACTCCAGCCCCCCGACTATGCGGGAGGCACCTTCACCATCACCAATGTCGGTGTCTTCGGGGTCGATGCGGGAACCCCCATCATCAACGGCGACGAATCGGCGATCCTGTGCATGGGTGCCATTCAGCGCCGCCCCTGGGTGGTGGGTGCCGGCTCGGAGGAGCGGGTCGTGCCGCGCTGGGTCACCACCCTGGCTGTCTCCTTCGACCACAGGGTCATCGACGGTGAACAGGGTTCCCGGTTCCTCCACGACGTTGCCGAGATCCTCGCGGAACCCGCCCTGGCGTTGCTGTTCTGAGACCCCGGGAACGAGAAGGCCGGGCCCGTGCGGGCCCGGCCTGGAGATGTGGGGGAGAGGGTCACTCGTGGGTGTCGTCGTTCTCGTTCTTCTTGACCACCGATGCCAGAGCCTCCAGGATGGCGCGGATCAGGATCAGCGCGATCAGGCCCGCGGAGACCGGGGCGAGCAGGGCCCAGATGAGCTGGGTCGGAGCGACGCTACCGTTACCGAACGCGAGGCCGGTGGGGGCGACCAGCCCGTTGATGAGGGTGACGAGGACGATGACCCCGACTGCGATGGCGGAAACCAGATAGACAGTGCCGAGACCGCCCTTCAGCAGGCTGCCTTTGAAACCGAAATCAAAGAGTGCTACGAGGCCGGACGGGGCCTGCTGCTGTCCACCCCACTGTTGCTGGCCGCCGTAGGGGGCGGCCTGCTGCTGGCCGTTCCACTGCTGCTGGGGCTGCGTCTGCTGGGCCGCGCCCCAGGCCGCCTGCTGGTTCCAGTCCTGGGTGTTCTGCTGGGCGGTGTTCTCCTGTCCCGGGGTGCCCCATTCGGGGGCGGACGGGACGGACTGCTGGGGCTGGGCGTTCCAATCCTGCGCCGCGGTCACGGAGGTCTGTTCCTGCGCGGGTGCGTTCCAGTCCTGGGCTGCGGGCTGGATGGTGGTCTGATCCTGAGACGGTGCCCCCCAATCCTGGGTGGGCTGTTGCGCAGGTGCGTTCCAATCCTGGGCCGACTGCGCGTTCCAATCCTGGGCGTTCGACTGCTGGGGCTGGGCGTTCCAATCCTGGGCGCCGGTCCACTGGTTGTTCGACATGGGGGCCATTCTGCCACTCGAAACCGACACCGCCACCCCGCGGTCTCGGCATGTGCGCCAGAATGAGGGCATGTGCCCTTCCCAGCTCAACGTAGACCTGGCCGCCATCGACGCGAATCTTGCCCTGGCGAGTGAACGCAACCCCGGTCGCGCAGTCCTTCTTCCAGTAAAGGCCAACGCCTATGGGCACGGGATAGTTCCCGTCGCCCGGCACGTCGAATCCGTGGGCTCCGCCCAGTGGCTCGGCGTGGCCGAGGTGTCCGAGGCCGAACAGCTTCGCGAGGGGGGCGTCGAGCTTCCCGCCCTGAAGTTCTCGCCCTGCTTCCCGGAGGAGCTGGGACGCGCCATCGCGGCCCGGCTGACCATCTCCGTCGGTGATGTCGCGGGGGTGGAGGCGGCCCAGGAAGCCGCCGAACACGCCGGCGTCCGTCACCCCGTGCACCTGAAGGTCGACACCGGCATGCGGCGCGTCGGCGTTCAACCCGGCGAGGCCGTCGCCCTGGCCACACTGATCAAGGACAGCCCCAATCTGGTCCTCGACGGCGTGTTCACCCACCTGCCGATCAGCGACTGCCCCGAGGGGGAGGAGTTCACCAGGGCCCAGCTGGCCCGGTTCCTCGCCGTCGTGGACGAGATCCGCGGCGCCGTCGGGGAGATCCCGTACGTCCACGCCGGGAACTCCGGGGCGGTGCTGGGCCACGACCTGACGGGCACCAACCTGATCCGCCCCGGGATCATCGCCTACGGTTACCGGGCCGACTCCACCACCGCTTGGGAGGGTCTGAGCCCCGCCGCCACCTGGACGTCGCGGGTTTCGTTCCTCAAACGCGTCCCCGAGGGGGAGACCGTCGGTTACGGCCGCACCTGGACCGCCCCCTGCGACACGTGGATCGCCACCGTCCCCGTCGGCTACGGCGACGGCTACTCGCGGCTGTTCAGCAACCGCGGACGCATGCTGGTGGGCGGGCGTTCCTACCCGATCGCGGGCCGGGTGTGCATGGACCAGACGATGATCGACCTCGGCCCCGGCGACCCGCAGGTCGCGGTGGGTGACGAGGTGGTGCTGCTCGGCCGTCAGGGCGACGAACAGATCACCATGGAGGAACTCGCTGACCTGATGGGGACCATCACCTATGAGGTGCCCTGCCTGATCGCCCCCAGGGTGTCGCGCCTCTACGTCTGAGACCTGCGAAGGAGAAGGGGAAGCTGGTTGAGCCGGCCGGCTTGCTTGGTGAGCTGGTCGTGTCGAAACCGTCCCGCGCCTGTCCGGGGAGTTGGGTCGGGTCTGCCGGCGCCTCTCAGTTCTCCACGACGATCACGTAGCCCGTGGCCCGGGGGCGGCGGGAGACGAACTGCTCCTGGGCGTACTGGATGATGGAGCGCGTGGACCAGCCGTCCACCACCGCTCCGACCCCGCCGCCGACCAGCGGAACCTTCTTGGCCAGGAACACCCCCAGGCGTTTGCCGCCGACCTGGTTCATCGAGTGCTCCAGGAGCGCCCGGGAGACGCGGGAGTCGAGCCGCGGATCGAAGGCCGGGGCGGTGGCGACGGCGGCCGCGGAACTGGGCAGGTCCCCCGAGGCGATGAGCGCCGCCGACCCGCGCGGGCCGAGCATGACCATGAGGATCGCGGTGCGGACCCGGGGGTCGTTCAGTTCGTAGCCGCGCAGGTGTGCGATGGCGGCGACGGCCCGTGCCTGGATGAAAGCGGCCGCGGCCATGTTCGCGGGGATGGTCACCAGCGACAGCAGGAAGCCGCCCCAGTTCGTCGCGAATCCCTGGCCGCCGGCCAACGCGATGTGTTGGTTCGACAACCAGCGGATGGCCTGCTCCTGGTCGTTGCGCTGCCTGAGTTGGTTGTTCGCGATGGTGCGGGCTCCCAGGAGTTTCCCGCGACCCGTGATGGCGAGGTCCAGGAGCCGGTGGAAGGCATCCGACGTCAGGTCCTCGGCCGTCGCTACCACTTTGTTGTTGGCCTCGTTGGCGTCACTCATCTTCTCACCGTCCTTCTGCCCAGCCCGCATTATGTCATTGTGAAAGGTTTTGTTGTGTATACCAAGCAAAATCTTTACCGCGGTCGATAAAACCAGCAACCGGCACCCGATGACGGGGGCACCTGCGGTCCTGCAAGACTGGGAGTCGTGCTCGACAACGTCTTCGGATCACCCGATGCCTGGCCGGACTCCGACCTGATCGGGTACAGCGACGAATTCGACCCCGCCCTGGCGCTGGTGGCCTACCGCTGTGGGGTGTTCCCCATGCCGGTGGAGCAGTGGATGGGGTGGTGGTCGCCGCTGAGGCGCGCCGTGCTGCTTCCCGGCGGGTTGCGCATCACCAGGTCGCTGCGCAAGACCGCCGCCCGCTACACCACCACCGTCGACCGCGCCTTCCCCGACGTGCTGGCCGCCTGCGCCGACCCGAAACGCCCCGACGGCTGGATCGACGATCGCATCGCCTTCGCCTACACCGCCCTCAACCAGGCCGGATACGCGCACAGCGTCGAAACCTGGGACTCCGACGGCAGGCTGGTCGGGGGGCTCTACGGGGTGCACCAGGCCGGGATGTTCGCGGGGGAGTCCATGTTCCATCACCCCGAACTCGGCCGCGACGCCTCCAAGGTGGCGCTGCTGAGACTGGTCGCGGAACTCGCCCGGGCCCGCATCGACCTGCTCGACGTGCAGTGGCTCACCCCGCACCTGGCCAGCCTGGGGGTGGTGGAACTGCCTCGCCGTGACTACCTGGCACGGCTGGACGTCGCCCTCGAGGGGGAGCACCGCAACACCTGGTCGGACGCCGAGCGCTGGAACTCCCGCCGGCTGCTGGCAGCCCACGTCTGAGCCGCTGATCCCTGCGGCGGGCACACTTCTCGCATGGTGGTTGATGCCAGGCCCCGGGGATCGCTGGGGGGACCGTTGCTGATTCTGTCGTTGTTCACGCTTCCGCTCGCAGGATTCGGGTTCTGGCTGCAGGCCAGCGGATACGATTCCCGCTGGTACGACACCGGCAAGTCGGTTCTCGGGGCGATCGGATTGGTGGTGCTGTGGTGGCTGCTGCGGCGCGAGGGCACGACCCTTCGGGGTTGCGTGGGACGGTTCAGGGCCAGGGACCTGGGGTGGGCATTGGTGGTGGGGCTCGGGATGTCCGCCATCTCCCTCGGGACCTGGCTGATCGCGGCTGATTGGCTCAGGAGGAAAACACCGGCCCCGGACGACGAGTTCTATCTCTTCTCCACCGAGTTCATGGTCAGGGCCCTGGTGGAACCGGTCTGGATCACGTTCACGGTCAATCTGCTGTTCCTCGGTTATGCCCTGCCCCGGCTGCGAGCACGGTTCGGCCCGGTGTGGGCGACGGTGATCGTCGCCCTCTGCTCCGGGCTGGTGCAGATGGGATACAACCTCCAGGGTCCGGTGACGATGATGATATCGATGCTTCTCGGATTCCTGTTGGTGATTCCCCCGGCCCTGGTCATGCTGGCGACGGGGAGCACCTGGCCAGGTTTCCTCGGGTACCTGTTCATGGTTCAACTGAGGCAACTCGGGGAAGTGTTCTTCGCCCTTCTACTTCTGGCCTACATGCCGGTGTTCTGGCTTCCGCTGGTCCTGGTGGCCCTGGTGGTCTGCTGCTGGTACGGGGTGAAAACCCAAGGGTGAGGTGCCGGTCGCCGGTCCGGTGTCCCCGGGGGCGACCTTGGGGGTGTGCCCTAGCTGGCGGCCGGGGTGGTGGGGAACCAGACTCCCGAACCGTGGGCGCGGGTCATGGCCTCCGGGAGACCCGCCACGATGTCCTGCTGGCGGCGGTTCGACTCGTCCCACGAGGTCTGTGCCGTGGTCCAGGCGTTCCGGGCGGCATCGTCCCAGTGCACCATCGAACTCGACAGTTCGCTGCGCAGCACCGCCAGGAGGGTGTTCAGTTCGGCGTTGGCGTCGGCCAGGCCCGCGATGCCCTCGGGAAGCGACGCCGGGTAGCCGTGCTGGGGGTTTTCGGGACGCGCCCGGCGGGCCTGCGGGTGTGCGCGGCGCGCGGGAGGGGTGGGCACCTCCGCCTGGCCGGTGAGGCTGGCGTGCACCATGTCGAGGCCTTGTTTCACCCGTTCGAACTCGGAGTCGAACTGGCTGTAGTCGTGCTGGAACGTGTTGAACTCGCTCGCTCCCCAGCGGGATGCGAGCGCGGGAAGTTGTTTCTGCAGCCGGATCTGGAGGTCGTGGATCTGCTGGTGCTTCGTCTCGACCTGGCCAGCGGCCTGCGCCATCACGGGGTTGTCCGCGCGTTTGGGGGCCATGGTGTTCTCTTCCGGTCGGGTGCTTTCGAAAAACCCTATGCCCGGGTGGGGTCACTGCGGGGAAGATCATGGTCACGGCAAGTTGCGCGGCGCTACCCTGTGCGGGTGCTCGGATATTTCGGACCCGCGGGGACGTTCACCCATCAGGCCTTGCTCACCATCGACGACTCCGGTGGCGTTCCCTTCGCCAGCGTCGGCGAGGCCCTGGACGCGGTCAGGCAGGGACATGTCGACGGCGTCGTGGTGCCGATCGAGAACTCCGTGGAGGGCGGGGTTTCCGCCACCCTCGACAAGCTCGTCGACGGCGATCCCCTGGTGGTCACGGCCGAGGTGGTGATCCCCGTCGAGTTCGGGATCTACGTGCGTCCCGGCACCACCCTCGACGACGTCGCCTCGGTGCTCACCCACGGGCACGCGGCCGCTCAGTGCCGCGACTGGCTGGCCACGATGATCCCCGACGCGCAGGTGACGGAGGCCGGTTCCACGGCGGGCGCGGCCAAGGAGGTCGCGGACCCGGCATCCCGCTACGACGCTGCGATTTGTGCGCGGGTCGCGGGCCGGCTCTACGGGCTCGAGGAGCTGGCCCACTCCATCGAGGACAACCCGGGTGCGGTGACCCGGTTCGTAGTGGTTTCCCGCCCGGGCCGGGTGCCGGAACGCACCGGCGCGGACAAGACCACCCTGGTTGCCTACATGCACCAGGACCACCCGGGAGCCCTGCTGGAGATCCTGCAACAGTTCGCGGTGCGCGGGGTGAACCTGTGCCGCATCGAGTCGCGTCCCACCAAGACCATCCTCGGCAGCTACTGCTTCGCCATCGACGCGGAGGGCCACCTCGACGACCGCCGCCTCGCCGAGGCCCTCCTCGGGCTGCGGCGGATCTGCCGCGACGTGATCTTCCTCGGCTCCTACCCGCGCGCCGACGCCCAACCGGCCGATGTGCGCCGAGGCTTCGACGACGAGGCGTTCGAGGAAGCATCCGAGTGGCTGCGGTCGCTCGGCGCGGACTGAGGGGAGCGGGTGACAAGAGCCGGATGAGCCGACTCGCAACGAGGCCTTCCGGACGTCCGCCAGCTTTCCCGACGGGAACGCCTGCCTTCTCGTCGAACGCCAGCGCTGTAGCGCAAGCACACGACCACAAGGCAAGTGCACCCCGGCTCAACCGGCTTCGGGAAGGGCAGGGCCGGGAATCGTGGTCCTGCGACCGGTTGCGCACGGCATCCGCGTAGAGTTCACCCCATGATCGATCCCAAGCTGCTGCGCACCGACCCCGACCTCGTCCGACGTTCACAGGAGGCCCGCGGGGACTCCGTCGAACTCGTCGACGAACTGGTCTCGGCCGATGAGGCGCGCCGTTCGGGGATCGCGACCCACGACAGGCTGCGTGCCGAGCAGAAGGAACTCGGCAGGCTCATCCCCAAGGCGCAGGGCGACGAGAAGACCGAGCTGCTGGCCCGCACCAAACAGCTCGCCGCCGACGTGAAGGCCGCGCAGGAGCAGTCGGAGGCCGCCGGGGAACGTTTCAACGAGCTGATCATGCAGCTCGGCAACATCGTCATCGACGGTGTGCCGCGCGGCGGTGAGGACGACGGCCTCGTGATCGAGACCGTCGGTGTCCCCCGCGATTTCGCCGCCGAGGGTTTCGAACCCAAGGACCACCTGGAGCTCGGCGAGGCGCTGGGTGCCATCGACATGGAACGCGGCACGAAGATCTCCGGGTCTCGGTTCTACGTGCTCACCGGCATCGGTGCACGCCTGGAATTCGCGTTGCTGAACCTGGCCATGACCAAGGCCGTCGAGTGGGGATTCACCACCATGATCCCCCCGGCGCTGGTGAAACCCGAGGCGATGGCCGGCACCGGCTTCCTCGGCCAGGCCGCCAAGGACGTCTACCACCTCCCCACCGACGACCTCTACCTCGTCGGCACCTCCGAGGTGGCCCTGGCGGCCTTCCACAGCGACGAGATCCTCGACGCCGACTCCCTGCCACGCCAGTACGCCGCGTTCAGCCCCTGCTTCCGCCGCGAGGCCGGCTCCTACGGCAAGGACACCCGCGGCATCTTCCGCGTCCACTGGTTCGACAAGGTCGAGATGTTCATCCACTGCCTGCCCGAGGACGCCGAGGACTGGCACCAGAGACTCCTCGGTTTCGAGAAGGAGTTCCTCCAGGCGCTGGAGATCCCCTTCCAGGTCCTCGACGTCGCCTCCGGGGATCTCGGCCTCAGCGCCGCCCGCAAGTACGACTGCTACGCTTGGCTGCCCACCCAGCAGCGCTACCGCGAGGTGACCTCCACATCCAACTGCACCCAGTTCCAGGCCCGCCGCCTCGGGATCCGGTACCGCACCGAGAAGGGCACCGAGCACGTCGCCACCCTCAACGGCACACTGTGCGCCATGACCCGGATCATCATCATGCTGCTCGAGAACCACCAGCAGGCCGATGGATCGGTGCGCGTCCCCGAGGCGCTGCGCCCCCACCTCGGCGGCCTGGAGGTGCTCACGGCGGGCTGAGCCCCACCCGACCGACGGTTCTCACCCGCCCGGCAAACGGTTCCGGGG
>ERZ773069.1538-NODE-1538-length-13267-cov-21.754087_pt1 | contig 13267 bp, 8 predicted proteins | sample MGYA00580619_ERZ773069 | MGnify/ENA primary metagenome ERZ773069 (study PRJEB29015, sample SAMEA2738007) | human oral metagenome | biome: human oral; feature: human-associated habitat; material: dental | place: China | collected 2108 ...
ACCTCCCACCCAAGAGAACAGGCAACAGAGTAAACCTTCTCTGTGATACTCCTGTTAGACAACGTGACTGAGGTGTATCCAGAGATCTTCTGTGTCAGAGAACCTGTTCCTGCAACACCCATCATGAACATCACCTTATTCTCTGGTGACCATGACAGAACCTCATCCTCAAGAACTGACTGCACCTTGGAGTAGTCTGACTCTCCTACTACCTCAGTACCGAAGTTGTATGGGTGTACTGATGGATCAACCCGTCCATCATATGGCATCACTGGTCCAGAAAGCAGCGGTACACCCCAGTTCCTCTGGTAGTTGCCGTTCTCGTATGACATGACACCGATCTCTTTCAACTGCTGTGTGGTGAGTGTCAGCATGACTCCACGGTCTGGTGCTGAGGTTCTATCCTCGTTCTCAGCCCTAAAGAAGTGATCCTCAACAATGGACATACAGACTTTTCTGGCTGGATACATCATCCGCGGGTTGGGTCCAGTGATGGTTGAGGGTGAGCCTGTGAAGTGGTTGTCAAGCCAGAGAGACAGTGCTGTTCGTGTCCGTGTGGTCTCAGTGATGTCCATTAACTCGTCACGAGAGATCTTGGAGAGTTCGTCTGAGGACACTCCGATCTGTGTGAACTCGTCTATCTCTGAGTCTGTGAACACTGGGCTCAGGTTGCTCTTCGCGTTGTAGACTGGGATCTCGTTCAGGTTGTAGACGTTCCACAGGTGATTTCCTCCGGCACGAACAACTTGACCGTTAGAGAAGTGGATGTCGTAGAATCGTTCTGATCCGCCTTTGTGCTTCTTGATGACAACACAGTCGTCTCCGTTCTCGTCGAATACGATGTCTCCAACCTGGATGTCTTTAAGGGCCTTGAATCCTCCTGGGAACCTTCCTGGAATGAGTGTGGTGTCTTTGAGGTCCTTTCCAGATCCTGTTGCTCCACCGAGACAGAATCCTCCACGAGACAGGTTCGTCCACTCAACAAGAGACGGATCCACACCAAGGTCGTCAGGTGTTGGAATGACGTCATTTATGATACGGAAGACGAGGAACACCTGTCCGAAACTCTTACCAACACTCATACGCAGACGACGGCCGTGGTACTTTCCTGCTCTGACGACATATGAGGCGTCCAACTCGAATGTCTCTGTGAGGGTCTGCTGGTTCACGTGGCTGGTGATGTTCTCGTAGATTCTGGTGGTCACCTCACCTGGGATGATGCCTCGTTTCTCGTCCCTGATGATGTCTCCCAGGACACGGAAAGCGATTCTCTTGTTGGAGTCGATGTGGATGTCACTTGCACCCATGTCAATGGCCTCAGTGATAATCTCATCGATCTTGAAGCCTCTGAACAGTGCCTCGTCCTCGTCGTCAGGGTTGAATCCCAGATCCTTCTCTGGTTCGATGTTGTCGATGATGGATCCCAGGGCGTCTACAGCTTCTTCCCCGTAGTCAGCAGCAAGGTCGTTGTCATAGTCATCGTACTCTGATGACTCGTAGTCAGTACTGAACGGGCTGTCCTCTTCATCGTCATATGGTTCATCTCCATGAGTGAAGACAACCTCGTCATAACCATCATCAGTGTCAGCAGCATACTCCACGTCCTGAGCGAACTGACCTAGAACATCATCAGCAGAGCCACTGAAGCCATGACTGCTGCCCTCATAGGGCTCGTCAGGACTGTAGGTGTACTCCTCGTCATCTACGTACTCACCACTGTCAGCCCACTGTTCACCCGTATCATAGACATCCTGACCTGACTTGTCATAGTACATGTCATCAGTGTCAGTGGGTGCAGCAATCCTCTCAGTGCTTGTACCTGCTTGCACAGTATTAACGTACTGACCAGAATCAGTGATACCCTGAGTTGCTGGCGTAGTGTTCTCGTATCCTGTTCTGTTCTCGTCAGAGTGTAGTGGAACCCTGTCGTCAAGTCCGGGTATGATTGTTGGTCTGTTACCCATATCACTGTATGACGCTGCTGTTGACACTCCTGGTTGTGGTGTATACAGGTCATCGTCATCATCATCCAGGAACGGGTTGTTCTCAGGATTCACGTCCTTCAAGGACATGTTTGCTGCTGATGTACTGAATCCGCCTGTCTGGTACCTGTTGTCTGGTTGTACGTTCTGCTGGTCATGTGCTACTGACATTGAGTGTTCTCACTATCGCTGGTTGTGGTAGATGCTGCTCTCAACAGATGACTCAAGAGAAGTTTACCTGTGTAGAAAATGCTTGAAAATCACTGTTGCAACTGGTCAAAAATATCACTTTATGGTCTTTTGCCAGAGATAAGAAGTAACGAAGAAACGAGTGATTCATGTCGTTTTTTCTGCTCTATGAACATGTTAACTCCTTGATGTGATGATGGTTTCACACAAGCATGTTTCACGTGAAACCATCATCCTGAATCTGTTCCGTACTCGTTCGTGCTTACTGTGTTCTAGATCCATTCCTGGTCTCCTGTATCAAAGAGGTTCCCGTTCATGTCACTCAGTTTCTCAATAGTCAGGGCGTTGGCAAGGAAGTTTGCTCCTGACTTGTAGAATGCTCTGTCCTGACTGTCCGGGGCGGTTCTTGCAAGGTTCCTGAACTCGTTCACAATCCTGTCCCTGGAGCGTTCAACGGCACGTTGGATCATGTCTGACAAGACGACGTAACGGACCTCACCGTATGCGAACCATCCTGACCATCCCAGTGTTCTCATTATCTTGTCCATGTCTCCTGGGCTCTTGGGAGTCATCTCAATCTCGTATGCGACAGACTTTGACTGGCCCTTGTCGTTCCTCCAGTCGCGGTTGAGAATGAGGTCAGGCTGGTGCCATGCGGAGTAGTTGCTGAGATCATCCTCCTTGCCACATGGCACCCAGAGCATGGGGTAGCGCTCCATGATTCCTTCACGAACACCCTGGCTGAGTTCACGGTATGCCTTCATCATCTGTCGTCTGTACTCCGCCACACGCTCGTTCCTGGCCTCGATACCAATACCCTTGTAACTTCCTGAACAACGTCTAGCCATCCAGTCCTCATTGTAGAACATGGCTGGACGTAGGCCGTGGAGTGCACACTCCTTGGCTAGAGTGTAGGCAAGAATGGTGTTGTGGTAGGAGGTCTCACGTGATTTTAGACCTGTGACATCCTTCTTCAAGGAGATGCAGTCCTTGTCCACACCTGAGCCGTTCTTGTACATCTGGTTGACTGCTCGGCGCGTGAGATCGAACATCACTCCGTCAATTTTTAGAGAGTGAGCAGTACGAAGCATCTTCATTTCTTTCAGCCCCTGTATCCTCTTGCGGGCGCTGGAGGCGTGCTTCATACCCAGCAGGACTGCTACAGGGTTGTACGTGCAAGCACCTGTTATGGCTGCCAACTCGAAGACGAGGATGTCTTTCTCAGTGATTGTCTTACGGTGGTACTTCTTATTCGGGTCACGTTTCTTGCGTCCAGGAATCGTCTCACCTGCTCTCTGACGGCGCCTCAACTCTGCTTCCTCCTCCTTGGTCCTAACAGGAAAACCGACATGTGGGGCGAAGTCTTTGGTCTGTCTGGCACCCTGCCATCTTCTCTCAGCGAAGTCGTTTCCTCTGTTCTCAGGCAGGATGGTGTTCAGAAAGTTGCGTGGTCTGCCTCTACCTCGTTTACGTGTAGTGGGGTCAGAACTTGATTTGTTGCTTTCAGAACCGTCCTCGTCGATGCCTGTGGAGTCATTTTCATCAGCACTGTAGCCTGTGTTCTTCTTGCCTGGTACGTTACTGCCAACCCAGTAGTGACCACTTGAAGAGCCTGTGTTCGTTGTGCTTGACTGAATCGCAGATGAGTTGTCCGAGATTGATTCATCTTTACTGTCAGTAGAATCTGTACTCGATGTTTCACGTGAAACACTGTTTACATGTCTGTCAGAAACAGGTGTGTTAGATGCTTGTCCATCACCTGAACGATGTGGTTCTGACTCTGACGGACAGCTTACCGAGTGCCTTGCAGATGAATCAACAGGTCGTCTACCAAGAGAGTTGGAGGTACTGTCACTACTGTCTGACCTGCTCTCTGTGTTTCTGATGGCATTGTTTAGTGAATCACTAGAGTGTGTACTATGTGAGTCAGGGCGATTGTCTACTGAGTTCGATAACGAGTCATTGCTTGTTTGTGACTGTCTTGCAGAACTGTTGCCAGTACTACCTTGAACGTTTTGAGGCTCTTGTTGAGGTTCACTACTACCAGTTCTTGTGCTTTCCGAATGGTCTTGTGAGTGGGATGAAGACGGAATGCCGATACGTCTTCTGTGTGTTGTTTGAGGTGTTTCAGAAGATGCCTGGGCGTTATAAGAGGAAGCAGGGGAACGGCTTGGTTCATTGTGTTCAGGCAGAGGTCGTCTATTGTCTGAACTACCCTTTACAGAGTCGTGTCCGCTATGGGTCTGCTGAGCATCTGGTCTTCTGAGAGGGGCACGTCTTGAGGCAGTACCTTCTGTCTGCATGGTTTCACGTGAAACACTTTCTGACTTGACTGGCTGATGTACAGAATGACGAGACACACGAGAACCTGACTGGTGGTTGCCAGGGTTCTGCTGCGGCCTGACAGAGGCACTATGAGCACCTGTTCCTGAAGAGTTGGAGGCGGAGCGATAACTGCCTACTGTCTTCTCTGGCGTGTTGACATCATCGTCATCATCATCCAGCAAGGGGTTGTAGTCACTACCTACTGACTGATTCGAGTTACCTGAAAGGTTGTTACTTCCTCTTGCAGAAACGTCAGACCGGCTAGATGAACTATTGTCATCATCACTGAAAAGGTCATCAAGGATACTGTCACCATAGCCAGAACCGCTCTTGTTCTCAGTCAATCGACCAGTATCACCAGGACGTGAACTCGACGCAGAACCATCAGGTGAGTTGAAGTTGATTCCAGACCTCATAGCGGTTAGGACCTCCGAGAAGTGAAGTGGTGACAGACAGGAAGAATAATGAACTGGTCAGTATTCTTGATTGGTTGACAGTTGGATGAACTGAATGAAAACGATGTACTGTTATTCTATCCAGCAAGAGAGAGAAGTCAAGCACAGTATGACTTATGTGTCATTGCTGTTCGTACTAAGTATTCTCAAAACATCTTTTGTCTCTGTTCTTCTAAATGTATTGCGACACAAAGCACACAGAAGACGCATACTGGTATTTCAGACAGGTTGTAAGTAGTAGTGAATACGTGAAATGATTTTAGCAGCGAGACGGACTGAATTCATATGGAATGAGTGAAAACCGCTCTAAGAATGGCAAACAGAACATGAATTTATTTCTTCCTGCGTAAGAACAGACATGTGAGACATAAATCACAACTGTTTCGCGGTAATGCAGACAAGATGAACAAAGTAAGTCAGATAATGTCATGACAAGTATACGAGTGTGTCAAACATCATCAAAAATACCTCCATAAATACAGAGTGACAGCGTATGTAGTGACAAACATCACAGAACAAGGCTTCGACAGACCAGATAAAAGCAACTATCCGGTATACTAGAAACCCAAAAACTTAATATCCGTTTCTACACGGGTCAAAATAACGTCCGGCCGGGCAGGCACAAACAGGGGAACCTAACAGTGCCCTAAGACAGAGCATAGTTCAACTAGGACATGTACCAATAAATGAAGGAAGAAAAGAACACCAGATAGACAGACAAGCATGTCAGCGCATACATCTAGATAAGCAAATCATGAAGAAGAACAGTTCACACAGGGTGAAGGAATGAAGACCATTAACTAAGAGGGGTGAGACCTGGTACAAGAAGAAGACGCAAGCGCATACACGGACAGAAAGAGACAAGAGACAGACGTGAGCGCATACACTCATGAGAACAGAACTATTGACTAACAGGCCAAGCAGGTAAGCGCACACAGTTAACAACATATAATGAAGGAACAAGTGTCAGCGCATACATGCAGGCAAGAATAGCAATTAACTAACACGGACACAAGTAAGCGCTGACAAGCAAGTAAGGATAAACCTGGGAGACTATTAACCCTGACGGGTGACTAGTCAAAGTAGCCTGACGTAACTAGGCGAGCCCGAGCCGGTGACGGCCTCGCTCGCTGACGCTCGCTCAACCTGACTTCCAGCATCATGTCAACAGAGCATATATGCACACGTGGGCTTGGTACTCGCTGGCGCTCGCACGCTGCGCCCCCTTTATGTGTGCATATATGCTGTACTGGTGGCTGGGGTGACTGCCGTATCTGGTGAACTATGCTCGCAGCGTTATGCTGGCAGGGTTGGATGAAGTACTGTAAGCATGGTGTGGACAGAATTGGTAGCAAGCATGTGAACAAGAATGCTGACATGTATGCGTACAAGAGGGGTGCTGGCAAGTAGTGGTGCATGATGTGTGGGCGAGCGCTTAGCGAGCAACAGGTGACCATTGGGGTGAGACGTAAGCGAGCGTCAGCGAGCGGAGACTCACCAACAAGGGGAACCATGAAGAACAAGCGGACACCAGAGACCGCAAGCGAGGGAACGGGAACGACCAACGGTGGAACCACCCTGTGAGCGAGCGTCAGCGAGCGGTAAGGGTGGTGGAACCGGCAGGGAGTGAGAGTGGACTCGCGTAAGGGACTGGTGGTAGCGCAGGCAACCAGGGTGACACACAGAAGGTGAGGACGATGGAGAATGGTGAGCAAAGTGGCTGAACCCAAGACGGTAGGCATGGTACTGTAGCAAACGAGCGCAGTAGTGCAGACAGACATGTGAACAGTATGCGGACAGCAGTCGGATGGTAGTGGTACAGGTAAGCAGTGGGTAACCAGGCGGTGGGAGACGTAGCGAGCGTCAGCGAGCGGAACACAAGTTGAGGGCGAGCGGTAGCGAGACCGAGACAGGCATAAGTGCAGTTGCGGGCAAGAATGTAGACACGGGTGGTGGTACAGTGGCGATGGGTGGTAGAACAGGTGGTGTGTACAGTGGCGGCAGGCAGTATGTGGACAAGGGGTTGGTAGCAAGTGTCAGTAGGCGTGTGGAAAGTATGTGAGTAGGGTGTAGGGATGATGAAGACGGGGGTGTTGGTATGGGGAGTAGAGGATGATTGGATGTGGGTCTGTGTGGCGGCTGGGTCGTGGCGAGGTTGCGTGGTTGGGAGCGTGGGGAATGTGTCGTGTGGTTTTTCTTTTTTGTTTTTGGGTTTTGGGTGGGTTGAGTTATAGTTGGAGTGATTCTTCTCTCAGGTGTGTGGTTTGTGTTTGCGTGCTCGTGGTGGTAGACTGGTTTTGTCTGTCTTTCTTTTTTGGTGTGACACTCGTCTCTCTTTTTGATGGTGTGTCTTGTGTGTAAGGTCTGGATCTGGTACTTGACGACCTACTCTTCTGCTGTCTTGCACCTGACTCTGTGTGAGCATTGTCTCTCTTCTTTCTTTTTTTGATCATCTCTTCTTCTTGTGTGGTAGAGGAAGAGGAGACCGGGGGAGTGTTTAGGTTCAGGAGTAAAAGCGCAAGGAGGTTGTGGTACTCAGGAAGTGTTATAGTACTCGTCTCATTCATTGTTGGCATGTGCTGTTGACTTCTTTGGTACTGGGGACGACGTAATGGTCTTGGAGACAGGGGTTTCTAATCGTTGTGTGTGTCCTAAGGAACAGTTGTAATCTTTAAGACTTCTTCTCGTTGTGTGATTGCTGTGTCCTCTGTCTGTTGTGAGTTCTCGTTTTTTGTTCTTGCTGCTTCTAAGGTGCTGCAATGCTGACAGATTCTGTGGTGCTGGCAGTGTTCTGGGCTCTTCTTTTCACAGATCCTTTTTACGCAGATTTTGGATCCTCTTTCCAGCAGTTGTTTCTTCTCTGTGTTTTACTCTCTTTTTGCTGCTGAAGACTGTTGACACTTTTGCTGGCTGAAAGTGTTCTACCTGTTTTTGTTAAAGGGCACTCTGACTATTTTTGCTTTCTCTCTGCTTCTCTTTTTGATCTGTCTCTCTTTTGTCTTGTGTCTTGTCTTGCTGCTCACACTACTGGCTTTTGCTCTTCTGCTGTCATCATGTGGGCTGGTGTGATAGACTGAAAGGCTGTAGATGCTTCTGTCTGCTTCACGCGATTCTTCTTTCAGTGTCAGTGCATGACTCTTCTTGCAGATTAATGATAACTGATAGCGACTGGTGGCAGTGACAGCGACTTGCTGCAAGGGTTGGTTGCGAGTTTGAAGGTGTGGTGCATGTGCCTGTGCTCTTCCTGGTGCCGTCCTTGTGGTTTTAAGCAGATGAAAGATGCAGCAGGACTGGAGATGCAGTAGTAGACGAGTAGACGTCTTGTGACTCAGTTCACTTGCTGACGGGTTGCGCCTGTCGGCTACCCTGTTCTAGTATTGAGTCATCACCAAGGAGAACGGCTCCGAGGCAGGAACCCAAGGAGGACAAGATGAACGAACTTATCAAGGGTTACGAGCGGAAGATTGCGAACATCAAGTCTCGCATCAAGGCGTCAGATAGCCTGTTCGAGAAGGCTTACCTCTACTATGAGTTGAAGACGCATGAGTTCGCTCTCAGTGAGGTTAAGGCGCTGGTTGAACTCTGAGGGCTGACCTAGCCAGAGAGGTGCAATTGGTTCTCAAAGAGGTGTGCTTGGTTCACTTAACTGGGCACACCTTCTTTTTCTTATGACTAACCCCGCCCTCTCTCTTTGTAACTCACCTGTTTTTGTGGCTCTAGGCTGTGGTGCTGGTATTCTGGACTGCAAATAAGGATGTGCATGGTGTGTGCAGTCTGCCTGTTCTGGATTCCTTCAGGGTTGTAGATCTCGGTTGAGGGTTGGCGTCAGGCTGAGTTGTTGGAGGAGGTTTAGGGTTGGTATCGGGTTGTGCTGTGGTGCTGGCTGGGAGGGGACAACGCCCCAGTAGCGCGCTGGCGACGGTGGGGTGACCTCGGCAGGCGTTGAACCGCTGGCTACGGTGTGTGGCAGTGCACATCTTAAGGGCTTGCACTCATCAGGTATGCAGGCATATACTTGATTCGTCTGGAATGAGAAAGGATCCCAAGATGAGCACCATTGACGGCTACAAGATTCACACCAATTTTTCAGGCAGCGCGTCAATCTTTGACCAGGATGGCGAGACCATTGCCACGCTCGAGCGCAGTGAGGGCGGGATGGTCCCTAACCCCGGCTGGTGGTTCGCCATTCCCTGCCCTTCACATGCCGACATGATGGCCCACCAGGATGACCGCTGGTCCTACGCCGCTGCATGGGGGCGCACGCGGAAGGAATGCGCTGAATCCTTCCTTAGCAAGGACTGAGAATCGACTGCCCGCGCCCGTCGCTTCACTACCCCGCCGGACACGATCCCAATCACTACCACCTAGCGAGGAGCCATGAGCATTTCCGTTGACGACTATGACGACCTGACCAAGTTTGTGGACCAACTTATGAGCCGCGCGGGACGACCAGGAGAGACTGCCACGGACCACTTCCGTGGAGTAGAGATCCGCTGTGAGGGAGTCCTTGGTGGGCGCCGTTGGACCGTATATGGCTCAAAGACACTGGCGTTCGTTTCAGACATTGGCTGGGATGAGATGGATGACGTTACTGACCGTCTTATCCACAGCGGACTTATTCCGATTGAACAGTACTGAGAACGAAGGGGCACTTGGATGGTGGGTCTCCTTTCTGATCAGAGACTCTCCCTTCGATGTGTGATTTGTCTGTCGTTGGGATACGGTAGCAGCCTTCTATTGGTTACACCATTTCTTGAGTGTAGTTCGTAAGTTGGACAGTCAGAGACACCTGCACTTTCTTTATGCTCATGTTTTGTCTCAGGTCCAGGATGATGTGTCATGTGCATCTATCTTGCCTGAAAGGTTCACAGCCTGTCTAAAGAAGCCTGTCTATCTGAAGTCTGAAGATTATGCCTGCAGCCTTGTTTGGAACAGGCAGGAAGGTTTTAGTGTCTCTCAGGATCACGCGGCCAGGTCTTTATGGGGACGACTATCTTATAACCTCAGGAAGCAGATTTCATCACAGACAGTAGAAGGTCATGCTGCTTTACTGTTCATGTCTTCTTTTGCTGTCTGTTGTGACTCAGTGTGTCATGCTCCTGTTCTGCTGAGTCGTAGGCTTTTTGCTCTGTTGGTCTGTCAGAATGCTGTGCCCTCGTACTCTGTCGTTAGGTAGGACGTGTTGTTATGAGGCAGGGTGTCGGGTATTGGATGAGGGACAGGAGAATGAGGGGCCACCATCTCTATTGCCTGTTCTGCTCTTGATCCACGTGAGTCCTCCTGTATAGCAGCTGTAGTGGCACTGGTCATCACAGGTGTCGCAGTGATCATAATGGGTAGCAGTGGCTGAGAGATGTTAGAGGAGGAGACACGTCTGGAAGGATCAGCAGGTGACGTCTTGTGGTTTGTGGTGTAGTTCACTTGCTGCTGGGTTGTGTTCCAGATACCTGAGTGTCTATGATTGTGTCATCAGGTCAGAGAGCAAGAGGCTCGGGCTGGCACACAAGAAAGGACATGAAAAATGAGCAAGATCAAGAACAGCATGGACTTCGAGATTGTTGACAGCTGGGCTGGGGTTATTGTGCCTGGTAAGATTATCCTGGTTGGATACAAGAACGACGGGCCTGTCTGGGCTGAGGTTCTTGAGAACAAGGTTGTGGGTCAGGCGCTCTGTGAGTCCGTGCTTGAGATTAGTTACCGTCTTCTTGACAGCGGCGAGGAGGGTTCCATTCAGTTCTATGAGGGAGAGGAGGTCTTTGTTGGTCGCAAGGTGAGTTGAGCAAGAGGGGGACAACAAGGCTTATCTGTTAATGCAGATGAGCCTTGTTGTATTCTTCTGTGACATTGCAGACAACAGCCATTCTTGCATGATGCGCTCTTTCTCAACCGAGTTTCTGGCAGTGTGGATCTTCTAGCACTGAATACTGACTGTTGCTGGTCTTAGTCCTTCCTGTCTCTCCCGCCCGTTTTCTTTGTCCTTCTGTGTGCTCTTGTGTCTGTGTACTTTCTCGCTTGCTGTAGGTTCTAAGTGCTTTCTGCGTTCTTGCTTGTCTATTTGCTCACATTCCTGTTCTCATTCTTTTATTATGTGTGCTGGCATGATAGGATGAAGATTTAGAGATAGGATAGCGATACAGGCTTCAGAGTTTGATGTTGAAGGTAAGTGTGTTCAGGTGCTGGGGACTTGGTTGCTGTCAAAAATGAACAGGCAGTCGTGCTGGACGGACAGTTGACGTCAGGTTTCTTGTAGGTGGTCAGGTTCTCTTACTGGATGTGTGATTAGGGTGGACTCACGTCATAGGTGGAGTAGAGAGTGCAGGGCGCTGAGTATTAGTGGTGTCTTTTATGCAGGATTGTTCTTCTGTAATGCATTCTGTATGAGTCACAAACTGCTTGGGTTGTAACTCAGGTTGACTATTCTTGCAACTGTTTCTTCTTTTTGTATGTACTATGTGCTTCTGATACCTTTCTCCTCTTTTCTCTTTTGTTCTTTCTTGGTGATGTCCTTCTTGCTCTTGACGCTTACCTGTTCTTGATGGGTTAGTAGGGGAAGGCGACAGTACTGCTGCTTTCTTGTCTGCTGTCTTCTTTGTTCCTTTGCTTCTGGCATGTTCTTGCTTCTATGCACAGGACATGGTTTTTCTATTTGGGGCTGTGTTGGCTGACTGTCTCAGGTTTCAGGTTGATGCTTGGGTCTCTTTTTCTTTTCTTTTCTGAGTAAGAGAATGTTGTGAGATCATGTGCTGAAAGCCAGCGTAAGAAACTCACCGTCCTGTACTCACTCAAGAATCAGGACGGAGAGTTTCTTACAGATTTTTTCTTCTGTTGTGGTTGAGTCTTATACCAGAGGAAGGAACTTGCTCACAGGCACAGACACTTCTCCGTCCTTGATGAACGACTCGCTGCTGCGGAAGTCACCACAGATCCAGTACAGGGCGTCCGTGATGGTGTCAAGCAGTGTTCCTTGCAGGTGCTTTCCGTAGTCGTCTGAGTACTCCTGCTCATTGAAGAGACTCATCACGATCCTGTCTTCCTGAACCGAGAACATGATTTCCATGAAACTCGGTCCGGTAGCGCTGTCGTCATTGTCTCCGACGTGAACAGCGATGGTGTTCTCCCCAGTGATGTTCACCCAGTCAACCTTGTCAGCCAGGCAGTGGACCAGGTATGTGGACATCTTGGACTGAGCCTTGACGCTCCTGATCTGATTGGCAACAGCCTCAGCGGCCACCTGTACTGGGAGGTCTGAGATTCTGTTGACCTCCTCCTCGAAGAATCCAGCGCTGTTGGTCTCTCGTGCAACAAGAACGTTGTCGTAGTTCTTGCAGTAGCGGACATGGATGTCGTCAACACTGATCCAGATGAACGAGTCGTCCTCGTTGACCTCGACGTTCAGGCAGTTGACCGCGAAGGCCGCCTTGACCAGTACACGGACAGGGCAGGTCTCCTTGTGAAGGGAGTTGAACACGTGGCGGTTGAACTTGCTGAAGATCTTCGTGCTGAGCATGACGTCTCTCTTTCAAGGGTTCCTGCCTCGGACCTGTTGTCCTTGGCTGATGCACTTATCGTATCCTGATCATCAACCTGTCTGCAACCCTGATACCTGTGAACTGGGCCACATGTGTTACAGGTCTGTTCCGTCCTCATGCTTCTGCAGTCAGTGTGCTGGGGTGATGTATCGGAGCATCCTAGACGGCTTGAAGATCTGGGGTGACTGAGTGCCAAGCCTGTCCTCTTCTGAGGGTAGGACAACAGGCAGGACTTAACGGGGTAGAGGTGTAGCCACAATTATAGATTGTGGCTCAGTTCACTTGCTTTGAGGTTGTGTGACGCTGTTCAGGTGCGTATAGTTGAGTCTGCCAGAGAAGGAGAGTTCAGGGCTCTCCTCACGGATTGAAGGAGAAGATCAAGGATGACTACCAACTCGGTCTATGGAAACATTGAGGCATACATGAGTCGTTCTGACCTTGAGCCCATGCTTGCTGATCTTAGGGAGACTCTTGGAGTGGGCGCTCAGGTCACTACTGAAGAGTATGCCAAGCGTCGCTACTCCGTTTCATTTTCTTTGCTGACTGGTGAGGACATTGATCAGGAAACGGTCGTGGAAGCTGTTCGCGTCATCACGGAGGGCGGAGTTAGCAGGGGTGTCGTGTACTTCGTTGATCTGCGTGGCATGAGGTCAGGCATGTCACCTGAGATCACCTTGTTTGACCTGTCTCGTTCCTCAAGTCCTGTTGTTGAGGGAACCTGGTTCGGGGTTAGTGCTCAGGCTGAGGACTTTCTTGAGCCGGATTACTCTGTTGTGCACTACAGTGA
>ERZ773069.1539-NODE-1539-length-13252-cov-10.738880_pt1 | contig 13252 bp, 8 predicted proteins | sample MGYA00580619_ERZ773069 | MGnify/ENA primary metagenome ERZ773069 (study PRJEB29015, sample SAMEA2738007) | human oral metagenome | biome: human oral; feature: human-associated habitat; material: dental | place: China | collected 2108 ...
TACGAAGATTTTAGAGGAGAAAATACAGACTGATCAATACCGCTGAATAGTTACCCAACAGGAACAAATTGCTAAATAAAATGAAATTTATTTTGTGCTTCATTCCTTTTGCGCTACCTTTGCATCTCGTATATTATAATGTGATTTAATGGATAAGACAAAGAATTTAGTAGAATTAATTACAAAGGGAATTCAAGATAAAAAGGGACATGGCATAGTTATTGCAGACCTATCAGAGATCGATGGTACAATCTGCCGCTATTTCGTTATATGCCAAGGTAACTCCACACAACAGGTAGAAGCTATTGCCGGATCAGTGAGCGATTATGTTCGCGAAACGATTGGTGAGAAGCCTATCAACTGTGTAGGACTTGGTAATGCACAGTGGGTGGCAATTGATTATGCGGACGTTATCGTCCACATCTTCACCCCAGAGACACGTGAATTCTATGATATAGAACACCTTTGGGAAGACGCCAAGTTGACCACTCTGCCAGATTTAGACTGATAAAGTAACCTGGTAATCGCCTTTTTATATAAAAAATCAGACTTCAAAATGGACAATTCAAATCCTAAAAACAAGCCGAATATGCCTAAATTCAATATGAATTGGCTCTACATATTCGTTATTATTGCCCTCGGAGTAGTATTCTTTGCTGGAGGGAATGGGCTTTTTCCGTCAAGTGCAGGTATAGACAAGGACTATACCACGTTCAAACAATACATTGCTAAAGGCTATGCCACAAAGGTAATTGTCAATCGGAATGACAATACCCTACGCATGTATGTAAGCCCAAACCATATCCGTGATATCTTCAAGAAGGGTACACAAGAAGTGGGTACAGCCCCTTATGTTACCGTGGAGATTGGTTCGGTTGATAAGGTAGAGACCTTCCTCGATCAAGCTGTAGCCCAGAAGAAAATCGTAAGCTATAGTTATGAGAACAAAACAAGCAATACGATTCTTGATATTCTTGGTTCTATTGCACCATGGATATTCTTCTTTGGCATCTGGTACTTCCTCATGCGCCGTATGGGCGGAGGTGCCAGCGGAGGTGGTGGAGTATTCAGCGTTGGAAAATCTAAGGCAAAACTTTACGAGAAAGCCAACGAAATGGGTATCACCTTCAAGGATGTTGCAGGTCAGACAGGTGCAAAACAGGAGGTACAAGAGATTGTTGAGTTCTTGAAGAATCCTAAGAAATACACCGATTTAGGTGGTAAAATCCCTAAGGGTGCATTGCTTGTTGGTCCTCCGGGAACAGGTAAGACCCTCTTAGCTAAGGCTGTTGCAGGTGAGGCTGGTGTACCATTCTTCTCTATGAGTGGCTCTGACTTCGTTGAAATGTTCGTCGGAGTTGGTGCGAGCCGAGTACGTGATGTATTCCATCAAGCTAAGGAGAAGTCACCTTGTATCATCTTTATTGACGAGATTGATGCCGTTGGACGTGCTCGCTCAAAGAACCCAGCTATGGGCGGAAACGATGAGCGTGAGAACACACTCAACGCCCTTCTGACCGAGATGGATGGCTTCGGAACGAACTCAGGTGTTATCGTTCTTGCAGCAACGAACCGTGTTGACATGCTCGATAAGGCACTCCTTCGTGCCGGACGATTCGACCGTCAGATACACGTTGACCTACCAGACTTGCCTGAACGTAAGGAAATATTCCTCGTTCATATGCGCAATTTGAAGTTAGAGAAGAATCTTGATATCGATCTCCTTGCACGTCAGACCCCTGGTTTCTCAGGTGCTGATATTGCCAATGTATGTAACGAAGCTGCCCTGATTGCAGCCCGTCACGACAGCACAGAGGTAACAAAGCAAGACTTCTTAGACGCTGTAGACCGTATCATCGGTGGCTTAGAGAAGAAGACAAAGATTATGACAGCTGACGAGAAGCGCACTATTGCCCTTCACGAAGCAGGTCACGCAACTATCAGTTGGTTCTGTGAGCATGCCAACCCATTGGTAAAGGTGAGCATCGTACCACGTGGTCAGGCACTCGGTGCAGCATGGTATCTGCCCGAAGAGCGTCCTATCACAACAAAGGAACAAATGCTTGACGAGATGTGTTCATTGCTCGGTGGACGTGCTGCAGAGGAACTCTTCACTGGTCATATCTCAACAGGTGCAATGAATGACCTCGAGCGTGCGACCAAGAGTGCATATGGTATGATTGCTTATGCAGGTATGAGTGAGAAGTTACCAAACATCTGTTATTATAACAATGATGAATATAACTTCCAGAAGCCATACTCTGATACGACGGCTAAGACCATCGACGAGGAGGTACTAAAGATGATTAACAGCCAGTATGAGCGTGCAAAGCAGATTCTGACAGAGCACAAAGAAGGTCATAACCGTTTGGCACAGATTCTCATAGAACGTGAGGTAATCATGGCAGAAGACGTTGAGGAAATCTTCGGAAAGCGCCCATGGGTAAGTCGTACACAGGAATTGCTTGAGCAGGAAGAGAAGTCTCAGCCTAAATTAGAGGACATGCTAGAGGAGGTTAAGCAGGCACAAGCAGAGCACGAAGCAAGAATCGCAAAAGAAGGTAACGACAACGCAAGTGATTTATAAACAAACATACAGTTATGAGTGATAAACTAAAGAACCTGATTGTCAGAGCTGTTACAGGCGTATTCTTCGTCACCGTAATGGTGTTGGGCATCCTTCATCCTCACGCGCTGATTGCACTTTTCGCACTCATCACGGGTCTTTCCATTTGGGAATACACTGGATTGGTGAACAACATCAAGGGAGTAAAGGTAAATCGCTTCATCTCAACCATCATAGGAGTTTATTTCTTCTTGGCGGTTGCAGGTCTGCGTCTGACACCAGCTGAGGGTTTCGTGGTCTTTGTACCCTACATTCTGTCAATTCTCTACCTATTAATTTCAGAACTATATCTGAAGAATGAGAACCCTATCAACAGCTGGGCATACACAATGTTGGGACAAATGTATATCGCAATGCCTTTTTCAATGATTAACGTACTGGCATTCCAGCAAGGTGAGATGGGACAGGTAACCTTTGATTCCCTCCTTCCATTGAGTATCTTCATCTTCCTTTGGACAAATGACACAGGTGCTTATCTCTGCGGTTCGTTCTTCGGCAAGCATAAACTCTTCCCACGTATCAGTCCTAAGAAGAGTTGGGAAGGAAGCATAGGAGGTGGACTCCTCGTATTGATTGTTGCTGGAGTTATCGGATATTTCACCAATACTGACACCGATCCACATATGCTTAGCATTCCTGCATGGATAGGATTAGGACTGGTGGTTGTGGTCTTCGGTACATGGGGCGACCTTGTTGAGAGTCTCTTCAAACGCACACTCGGTATCAAAGACAGTGGAAATATCCTACCAGGACACGGTGGAATGCTCGACCGATTCGACTCTTCACTGATGGCAATACCTGCTGCAGTGGTCTATCTTTACACACTGACACTCTTCTAAAGACTATACATTATAAAGTCTTAAGACATAATATACAACACACATAAAGGCAGACAATAACGTCTGCCTTTATTGTTTCATACAACCTTCACCCCCTACTCTATACAGAAAAACAAGCATAGAGTTGCTGTTCTATGATTAATTTCGTAACTTTGTGTCATTAAAACGTCTATCGAACAATACTCAAAAGTTTATCAATAACAAACTAAAAGCTTATACAAACAATGAAAAATTTATTCTTAATCGCAGCTCTAGCACTCATACCATGGGCTGCAAACGCACAAAACTCAAACAGTAAATTCACCATTACACCACGTATTGGCATGACCGTCTCCGACTTCTCAGGTAGTAAACTCAAAGAAGCTTACAGTCCGAAGGCTGGCTTTGTCGCTGGTGTAGATGCCGAATATAACTTCAGTAAGCTGTTCGGAGTATCATTAGGCGTGTTCTATAACATGCAGGGAGCCAAAGCAAATGCGGCAGTATTAATGCCAGGCTACGAGCCAACAAATAACTTTGAGATCTCTCCTGTTAACCCAACAACTACTGTCATTGGCAAGAATGCCCACATCGACTTTGACAGAAACGCTGGTAGCTATATCTATCTGACTGATTTCAGAACTGATCTGAACTACATCAGCATTCCAGTTCTTGCTCAAGCACATGTATGGAAAGGCCTTACAGCAAAGCTCGGTATACAGACTGATGTGCTGGTAAGCGCACGTTCCAAAGCAAACGTGGAGGTAAAGTATAAGGGTGTGACATATTTTGAGAAGTCCAATACCGACATTAAGGACAAACTGCATAGCTGTGTCTTCTCTATTCCTGTAGGTTTGTCCTACACATATAAGAACATTGAGCTTGACGCCCGATACCTTTGGGGTATCAGTAAGGTTGCTGATACGAAGGATGAGAATGACAAAGACCTGAAGAACAGCACCTTTGCCATCACCTTAGGCTATCGGTTCGGGCTCTAAGTCCAAACTATTAACACGATATATGTTCAACCAACACAAGACAGAATCATCCCAACAGCTCTCCTCAACGCAACCTATGATGAGCGAAGAGGAGAGCTTAACCACTAAATTCAACAAATACAACGACCTCATCTTCAGCAGTAAGCTACCTATCCCACGACTGAAATGGTCACGAGGAAAGACCCGATTGGGACAAATGGCATGCAAAAGAAAACGAAGTTGGGGACGAACAACATTCTATGACTACACCATTTCCGTTTCCAACTATTATAAACTTACGACAGAAGAAATAGATGATGTGCTCATTCACGAGATGATACACTACTCTATTGCCTATACAGGACTAAAAGATACATCTGCACACGGCGTTATCTTTCGTGGCATGATGGACAAGATTAATCGTTCATTCGGCAGACACATCACCATCTCCGTGCGCACACGCAACCTACAAGCACGCAGCGCACAACAGCCCAAAGATTATCTCATATTGGCATTAAAGACGAAAGATGGCAAGTATTTTTTCTCTTCCGTCAATCCCTCTGCTGCAGGTAAGTTGGCAATCTCCCTTGCTCGCGCTCGTGAAATAGCACATTACGCATGGTATCAGTCACAAGACGAATACTTCCGCAGTATGCCACGTGTGCGTTCTCTACGTGGTAGACAAGTGTCTGCAGAGGTCTACGAAACGATGATTAAGAAGATGAAACTACTAAAATAAAAGACTGATAGAAGCTTAAAAACGAATTATTTTCACGACAAGAAAGAATTATTTTCATGAAGAAAAATATTTATTTACGTGAAGAAAAATATTTATTTTCATGAAAAGAATTTAGACACTGCCATTGATAGGTATGCTGACTGTACGGATATTAAACAAAAAAACGCCTTTGCTGAGATTCTGCAAAGGCGTTTTCTATTTTATAAAAGATGTCTATCAGCTTAGAATACTGGCACAATCCAGAAGTGCATAGCTCGGTTTTCAGCTGGCAACTGATACTTCTTCAGAGGTTCTGAACCCCAACTATCAATACCACCAACACCCATCATTGCAGCATCTAAGGTAAGATTAGTGTACTTAGACAATGGCACCTGATAGCTGTGACGTTGATGCTTCTCACTACCCTCATCGAGATCAGAGATGTTATAGTGCAATGCACTGGCAGAGAAAGCAGCCTCATCAAACAATACTCGGAATCCACGACCACTGTTGTCAGTCTGCTGCCACCAACGAATATCGCTCTTCGTACCTGTCTCCTGTGGACGGATGTAAGGGAAGAACTGCTTATCAGCCGTCTGCTCGTAGCATCCAATACGCTGAGAAAGTTTACGGTCAACGTAGTTCTCGATAGGTCCACGACCGTAGAACACTGACTTATCCATCTCATAAGGCAACTGCATCAGCATACCGAAGCGAGGAAGCTGAGGAGCTTTGCTACCTTCTTTAAATTCCATATCCATACTAACATGGAGCGCACCATCCATTGCAACATGATAAACGAGGCACAACTGTCCGCCAACCTCTGGTAAATCATATACCGCAGTGAGGCGATTCATCTTCTTCTCAACCTCTAAAGACTTCAGTGTCATAGTAGGATTCTTCCATACAGACAGACGTTTTTGAAAGTTAGTACCCATGTCGTTATCAGTCATAGCACGCCAGAAGTTAGGCTTCAAAGTACCACCATCACCAAGGAAGTTACGACCATCGACCTGATAAGTATTGAGGAAACCAGTCTTACGATCAAAAACAAGTTTGAAGTTGTTACCTGCAAAACTTACAACACCTTCCTTCACGTTGTCAGTTACCTTCATCTTCTTGTACACAACAGGCTCCATCTTAGGCATTGGCTGCCAAGGCTGTACCTCCATCTGCATTTCAGCAACAGTCTGATCAGCAGCCATCAATGGTTCAGCGTTTTTCAACTTAAAGTCGATATTCAAGAGTACTTCACCATCAAACTCCTTACCAACGATAGGCAACGTGTACTCAACAGTCTGCTGTGGTGCAACATTCAGTTGATCAATCGAACCCTTTTCAACAACCTTTCCCTCGTTAACAAGGCTCCATTCCATACGATAGTTGCTAAGATCGCGGAAGAAATATTCGTTGTGAACAGCAATCTTACCCTGCTTAAGGTCAACAGGATGCGCCCAAATATTCTGGTATTCGTAAGCAACCTCATAAGCATGAGGGTTCAACTGACGATCAGGACCAATCATACCATTGCAGTTGAAGTTGTTGTCTGATGGGTCAGTCTTATTATAGTCACCACCGTATGTGTATTCCGTCTTCACATCAACCGCATCAGCTGCATGCTCATAGTCTTCCAACCTACGAGAAGCATCAAACTTAGGATTGCGGTGTAAGCCTTGATCTACAAAGTCCCAATCAAATCCACCTTGGAACTTAGGATACTTACGAACAAGGTCCCAGTACTCTTTCAGGTTACCACCAGAGTTACCCATCGTATGGTTATACTCGCATTGGATAAGTGGACGAGTGTATTGAGCGTTCTTTGAGTAATCCTCACAAGCCTTTGGAGAATAGTACATTGGGCAGAAAATATCCGTAGCATAGCCATTTAGCTCAGCACGCTCATACTGCACAGGACGGCTCTGGTCCTGCGACTTAATCCAATCGTATGCATCATCGAAGTTCTTGCTGTAGCAAGTCTCGTTACCAAGACTCCAGAAAATGACACTTGGATGATTGAACTTCGTTCCGACATTATGCTGATTACGCTCCATAATCTGCTTAGCAAAAAGCGGACTACCCGATACTGCATCCTTATTATAGCCAAAGCCGTGGCTTTCTTGATTAGCCTCAGCAACAACGTAGAGTCCGTACTCGTCGCAAAGGTCGTACCAAATAGGATCGTCAGGATAGTGACAAGTACGCACTGCGTTGACATTCAAACGTTTCATCAGTTTGATATCCTGAATCATACGCTCACGTGTCACAACGTAACCACCATCTGGATCCATCTCATGACGATTAGCTCCCTTGAAGAGAACAGGCTGACCATTGACCAACACCTGCGAGTTTTTGATTTCAACCTTGCGGAAACCAACTTTGAGAGGGATTGTCTCAATAGCCTTACCAGTCTTGGCATCCTCAACATTCACATAGAGATTATAGAGGTAAGGGGTCTCTGCTGTCCACTTCTTAGGGTTTCTCAGCTCCATAAACGCCTTTGCCTGTCCTGCCTTATCTGCTGTGACGACGGTTTTGGCAGCAAGATTATTATCTGCATCCTCCAAGACTAAGAAAGCCTTTGTATTACCCGCTAACTGGAGATTGACGCTGAGTGTACCGTCCTTGTAATCATTTACGAGGTCAGGCGTTACACGAATATCTTTCAAATGCTGCTTTGCATCACGAGCATAGAGATAACTATCGCGAGCAACACCACTGAGACGCCAGAAGTCTTGGTCCTCACAATAGCTGCCATCTGACCAACGGAACACCTGGAAAGCTATCTGGTTATCACCCTTCTTGAGATACTTCGTCACATCAAACTCTGGCCCAATCTTAGAATCTTCACTATAGCCAACGAACTTACCGTTCACCCACAGATATACACAAGATGTCACAGAACCGAAATGAGCAATAACTTGTTTACCATCCCAGTTGTCTGGTATGCGGATAGTACGACGATAAGAGCCAACATGGTTCTCCTTAATTGGAACCTCTGGAGGATTGTTCTTGAAGTTACCACGCCATGCAAAACCAATGTTAACATAAACAGGGTCGCCATAACCATTCACCTCCCAGATACCAGGAACGGGGAATGTCTTCCACTGCGAGTCATCGAAATCGGTACGGAAGAAATCTGTTGGACGTTGATCAGCATTCTCAACCCAATTAAATTTCCAGTCCCCATCAAGTGAAAGGTAATTAGCCGACTTCTTCATATCAAACTTTGTTCCACGCAGATTTTCATCTGGAGCAAAGGCAAAGAAGTCTGTATGCGTTGCAAAACGATTGACAGCATTCACCTGAAGGTCATGCCATTCGGTGAAAGTTGGCTCAATAGCGGCTTTCTGTGCATGAATACCAGACACAGACATGCCCATCAGCAAAGCCGTTAGAAAAAGCTTTTCCATATTGATAATAATTTAGGTTTCTTTCTTTAAAATCCTTAACTTACACAAGAGTATATAAAAGGATAACACAACAAAATTAGCAAAAAAAACTGTAATCATCGACTTATGTCACGAAAATTATGTATATTTGCTTAGATAATCAGTATAAACAACATTTATTACATCCTAATATGGCCAGACAACACTTCCTAACCCATTCACTTGTTTGCTGCCTTTTACTAATTGGCTCTACAGATATTGCAAATGCGCAAAGAAGACCTAAAGCCATTACTACAAAACAAAAGCAGCCGTTATTCCTCATGAGTGACACCCTACCTATCATCGGTTCAATGGCAAAGGTAGGTGAGAAACAGATGAATAAAGGTTTGGTAAACTCTGCAATTAATGCGCTTTCCGGACAAGCCGTTGGTGTAAATGTCGTTACGAATGGGCAGGATCGTATGGCAATGTTGACCAGTGTGCGCGTGCGAGGAACGACATCGCTTACTGGTGGTAATGACCCTTTGGTCCTTATAGATGGTGTTTCATCTGATTTATCTACCCTATCCACCATTTATCCTGCTGATATCGAAAGATTTACAATCCTCAAGAATGCTTCAGAAACGTCTAAGTATGGTTCACGAGGAGCATCGGGTGTTATCGAAGTAAAGACAAAGCGTGGCAATGGTAGTAAGTTCCAGATCTACTATGACGGAACTGCTGGCTTCGACGTTGTATACAAACGACTTCGAATGCTCAATGCTACGGAGTATGTTAGTGCTGCAAAAGCATTGGGATTAGACTATGTTGATAAGGGCTATGATACTAACTTTCAGAAAGAAATAGTACGAACAGGTTTCGTAAACTCACACCACGTGGCTTTTATTGGAGGCAGTGAGAAGTCTAATTATCGTGCCTCATTAGGCTATGTGCGCGGTCAAACGGTTATTAAAAACAAGGATTACAATAACTTCGTGGCTAAGTTAGACATCTCACAACTTGCCTTTGACGAGAAACTAAAGATAGACTTTGGTGCCTTCGGTTCATCTCAACAAGATGAAAAGATATTTGATATTCAAGCACTTTCCTACTCTACTGCTGCGATGAATCCAACACTCCCATTCCACAAAACAGGAAACGGATGGCAGAGGAATGGCAACGCATCACAGATAGGACCAACAGAACCATTGCTGTTTGAGCGCAACGATGAGAAGAATCTTACGTTCAATTCACATCTGCAGTTGTCCTTACAGCTAACACATAACCTTCAGTTAGCAGCCTTAGGTTCCTATTCTTACACCTCAACGGAGAACGGAAGGTTTGCTCCAACATGGGTATGGGCACAAGGATTAGCATATAGAGGAGAACGAAAGACCGAGGATATGTTAGGTAACATCTCCCTTGATTGGAAACATCGTTGGGGGGCTAACAATCTATCTGCCACCATTCTTGCTGAATATCAGAAGAAAAAGATAGCAGCTTTTTGGACACAAGTAAAGGGATTAACCAACAATTACTTTGGTTATGACAATCTTGGGGCTGCTTCTGACCGTCCTTATGGAGGAACGGGTAGTAGTTATGCCGACCCAAGTCTTGCCTCTTTTATGGGTACACTTACCTACACACTGCTCGACCGATACACACTTAATCTGACAACACGTGCAGATGGTTCGTCAATGGTTGGCAAAGACCATACGTGGGGTATCTTCCCTTCTATCTCAGCAACCTGGGATATGAAGAAAGAAAGTTTCCTACGCAACAATAAAAGCATTAGTCTTCTGAACCTTCGAACCGGTTATGGTCGATCTGGAAACCTTGGTGGAATCAGTTCTTATTTGACCTTAAGGCAATATATCCCAGTAGGTTTAATCTCGTATAATGGTACGCCAACAGTCACAATGGGTACCTTACGCAACAGCAATCCTGACCTACGTTGGGAGACGCGCAGCACCTTTAATATTGGTACAGACCTTGGATTGTTCAACAATCGTCTGCTCCTTACAGCAGAGTATTACTATTCCAAGACTACCGATATGCTTTACGAATATGACGTACCTGTACCAACTTTCGCCTTCGACAAGCTATTGGCAAACATCGGTTCTATGTCTAACAGTGGTTTTGAGTTGGGTATTGGCGTCGTTCCTATATTAAAGAAAAACATGGAACTCAATGTCAATGTCAATATGGCATGGCAAAAGAACAAACTCCTTTCTCTCAATGGTAAACATAATGGAAGGCAGATGACTGCATCAGAAATAACACCTATCGGCGGTATGAATGGCGCAGGTTTCCATGGTGGATATAATGATATTATCTATCAGATTGTAGGTCAACCCTTAGGCGTTTTCTATCTTCCTCACTGCAAAGGAATCGTTGACAACGGACATGGACACAACAAATACGACATTGCTGATTTGAACAATGACAATGTTATCGACCTCAGCGACCATGGTGACCGATATATCGCAGGACAAGCAACACCTAAGATGACATTGGGTTCTAACATAAGTTTCAGATACAAAGCATTCGACATTTCCTTACAGATGAATGGGGCTTTCGGACATAAGATATTTAACGGAACAACTCTTTCTTTCCTGAACATGTCAAACTTCCCAGACTATAATGTCCTTGCAGAAGCTCCAGCACGGAATATTGTTGACCAGAATGTGACGGATTATTGGTTGGAAAAAGGTGATTATCTAAACTTTGATTATCTTACGATAGGTTGGAATACGCCTATTAAAAACAAATATATCAGTTCACTACGTGTGTCTTTTAGCATCAATAATCTCGCAACAATAACAAGTTATAGTGGCTTAACACCGATTATCAATAGTTATGTAGTAGATAACACTTTAGGTATTGATGACAAACGTACCTATCCTCCTTATCGCACTTATTCTATCGGTGTGAGTATTAAGTTCTAAGCAATTTAACACAACATAAACAACTGTCAAGTATGAAATACTTACTTCGCCCACTCTTTTTTCTAACTCTCCTCACATTGACAGGTTGTCTGGACGAGAATAGCAAAGACAGCCTCGATGAACAACATACCTACACGACGGATAGAGATGTATATGTCAATGCCGTCGCTACCTTGTATAACTACATAGGAAGTGATAAAGACAGTGAGGGTCTACAAGGTACTTATCGTGGTGTATATGATTATAATACGTTCACAACCGATGAAGCAATCATACCTGTCCGTGGTGGAGACTGGTATGATGGAGGGTTTTGGGCTGATTTATATACTCATAACTGGGCAGAAGACAGCAAACCTCTCTACGATACATGGAAATATCTCTATAAAGTAATTGTATTCAGTAATGATGCACTTACAACTATCGACAAACATAAACAACTGCTTACAGATGAGCAGTACAAGGCTTATAGGGCTGAGGTTAGGGCTATCCGTGCCTTATACTACTATTACCTTATGGATATGTTTGGAAATATACCATTAGTAACTACGGCTGACGAAAGTACTGAAAACGTAGAACAAGCAAGTCGCCCTGAGGTATATCGGTTTATTGTAAAAGAACTACAAGAAGTCACCCCACTGCTTCCTACAGGTCATAGTAACCTTCTTGGCAAGAACTATGGACGTGTAACACGTTCTGTAGCCAACTTCCTTCTTGCTAAGTTGATGCTGAATGGTGAGGTTTATTCTGATGCTGATTGGACAGATAATCAACAACCTAATGGTAAGCAAACCTACTTTACCATCAATGGTCAGCAGATGAATATATGGCAAGCCTGCAAATATTACTGCGATAAGGTGACTGCTGATGGCTTTACCTTAGCAGCCGATTATCTCAGCAACTTCTCTGTTAACAACGAGAATTCACCAGAGAATATCTTTACTATCCCACTCGACAAACACCTTTACAAGAGCCAATTCCAGTATCTCTTCCGCTCTCGTCACTACTCACATGGCGGTGCCTTCGGTACAAGCTCTGAGAATGGAGCCTGCGCAACTATTTCAACAGTGAAGACTTTCGGCTATGGTACTAAAAATGTTGACAAGCGATATGCTTATAACCTCTACTCTGACACTGTTCGGGTAGATGGAAATATCATATATTTAGAGAATGGCAAACCACTTGTTTATATGCCACTTGCTGTAGAGTTAAATCTCACTAACAGCCCATATATTAAGACGGCAGGAGCAAGAATGGCTAAATATGAGGTGGACCGCAACGCCTTTAGCGATGGTAAAAGCCCTGACAACGACATTGTTCTCTTCCGTTATGCCGATGTATTGCTAATGAAGGCTGAAGCTGCAGTACGCAACGGAGAGAATGGTAATACTGAACTGAACCTCGTTCGCAGCCGTAGTGGTATGGGAAATAGAACTGCTACATTAGATAACATTCTTGCTGAACGCCTGATGGAACTAATGTGGGAGGGCTGGCGTCGCAATGACCTCATCCGCTTCAATCGTTTCCATCAGTCCTACGACCTTCGTACTGCACCCGCAACAGAAGCCGACCGTCATACTATCGTCTTCCCTATCCCATCACGTGCATTAGACCTCAACGAAAAACTGAAACAGAATAAAGGTTATAAACGCTAAATAAAACCTCCGTCAACCCCATGCTTCTGTGTGAGGTTTAACGCTGTAAGGTTAAGAAATATATTGACAAAATATTCAAGAAAAAGGTAGCCCAAGTTTAACACCCACTTTCGCCTAATTGTTGCTGTCACCATACTTTCCTCGT
>ERZ773069.1541-NODE-1541-length-13231-cov-8.390710_pt1 | contig 13231 bp, 9 predicted proteins | sample MGYA00580619_ERZ773069 | MGnify/ENA primary metagenome ERZ773069 (study PRJEB29015, sample SAMEA2738007) | human oral metagenome | biome: human oral; feature: human-associated habitat; material: dental | place: China | collected 2108 ...
AACTGAAACCCTTCCACGGCAACCTGCTGCAGGCCGCCATCGACGAAGAAGCCGAGATCGTGCCCGTGGGCCTGAAATACCTGCACACCGACGGCACCCCGGGCGTGGAGGCGTACTACCTGGACGAGACGACGTTCATGCAGTCGCTGTGGGCCGTGGTGGGGGCCAAGGGGCTGGTGGTTCGGGTGGTGGTGTTGGATGCCGTTCCCTCGGGGGGGAGGGAACGGCGGGAGTTGGGGGAGGGGGTGCGGGAAGCCATCAGCGGCACGCTGGCTGCCTCGTCAGAGAATGATCCGTTCGCTGCGCCCTGATGGCAAACAACGAATACGGTTGGTGAAGGCGTTCAGGCAACTCCGCTGTTGCTTGAAGCCGCGATTTATGTAATAAACGTCGTTGCTTGCAGCACGTGGAATCCCTCGCAGGATAGGAGGTAGGGGGTGTTCTTGAATGATACAAACAACGGTCTCTATGGAGACCTGTGCGGCCCGAAGCATCGGGCCGTGCCCATGCCAACCTGGATACGACGATGCCCCTGACATTGCCTCAGCTCGAGCGTCATCTTTTCAAGGCCGCCGATATCCTGCGCGGCAAGATGGATGCTTCCGAGTTTAAGGAGTACATCTTCGGGATGCTCTTCCTCAAGCGCTGTTCAGACGTGTTCGATCAGCGGCGTGAAGAAGTCATCCGCTCCATGAGAGAAGCAGGCAAAACCGAAGCAGAGGCACAGAAGTCTGCCGACAATACTCGCTGGTACAAGACGGAAGGTACGTTCTGGGTTCCAGTGCAGTCACGTTACAAATTTCTGCTCGATAATGCTCACCACAACGTGGGTGACTATCTGAACAAGGCCCTCAGTGGCATCGAGACGGCAAACACCAGTCTGTATGACGTTCTAGAGCACATCGACTTCACTCGAAAGGTTGGGCAGAGCAAGATCCCGGACATAAAGCTTCGCCAGTTGATTTCGCACTTTGGTGAATATCGGCTGCAAAATGATGATTTCGAGTTTCCCGACCTGCTGGGAGCGGCCTATGAGTATCTGATTGGTGAGTTTGCCGACTCAGCCGGCAAAAAAGGCGGCGAGTTCTATACCCCGCGTTCGGTGACGCGGATGATGGTGCGCCTGCTGAAGCCGGAACTTAAACATGATGTCTACGACCCCTGCTGTGGTTCGGGTGGCATGCTGATTGCTGCCAAAGAGTACATGGATGAACATGGGGAGGATGGGCGTAAGGCCAACCTCTTCGGGCAGGAATACAACGGCACAGTGTGGTCCATTGCCAAGATGAACATGCTCCTGCATGACATCAGTACGGCCAACCTGCAGAATGACGACACGCTGTCCGAACCCTTGCACGTGGAGGATGGCGAGTTGATGCACTTTGACCGCGTACTTACCAATCCGCCTTTCTCGATAAATTGGGGCAACACCGACAAGAACGCCAATGGCAAGCCAGCTTGGGCTCCCAGGTTTCCAGAACGCTATCGCTTTGGACAGGTACCGCTGGGGTCCAAGAAAGCCGATTTGATGTTTCTGCAGCACATGCTGGCCGTGACTCGTGACGGTGGCATGGTGGCTACCGTCATGCCTCATGGGGTTCTATTCCGTGGTGGGGATGAAAAGGCTATCCGTGCAGGCATCATCGATGAAGATCTGCTGGAGGCAGTTATTGGCGTTGCTCCCAACCTGTTCTATGGAACAGGTATTCCAGCCTGTATTCTTGTGCTGCGGCAGCAGGTGCAGAAAGGTGCCCAGCGTACCAGCGGAAAACCCGAAGAACGTCAAGGCAAGGTGCTTTTCATCAATGCCGACCGTGAGTACTTCGAGGGCCGGGCGCAGAATTTTCTGTTGCCCGAGCATATCGAGAAGATCGTTACTACCTTTGACGAGTTCCGTACCATCGAAGGGTTCTCGGCTATTGTCGACAATACCACTCTCAAGGAGAATGGCTACAATCTCAACATACGTCGTTACGCCGACAACTTCCCCGCTCCCGAGCCGCAGGATGTTCGCGCCCATCTGGTGGGCGGTGTCCCGAAGGCCGAAGTGGCCGATAAGGAAAAGCTATTTCAGGCGCATGGTTTGAATTTGCTGGACCTACTGGTGGAGCGCGACGCCAAGTACTACGACTTTGCCCCGGTGTTGGTTGAGCGACGAGACATCAGGCGTGCCATAGAGAGGAACGAGGGGTTGTTGGCCAAGGAGGCTGAAATCAGAGCGGCCTTTGAAAGATGGTGGGAAAAGCACAGTCCACGCATCGCCCAGCTATCCAGCCAAGCCAACAATACGGGTAGCCTGGTAGCCCTGCGCAGCGAGTTGTTGGACACCTTCCGGGCATCGCTGGAAGCCATCGGGATGCTGGACCCCTTCCAGGTGCGGGGTATCGTTGCCGGCTTTTGGTACCAGAGCAAGTATGAGTTTCTTACGCTGGCGGCACGAGGGGCGAAGGGAGTGGTAGATGCTTGGCGCACAAGCATCATTACTGGCTTGGAAGATAAAGCCAGCAGGGAAAGTTCGTTGGGGCACAAGCTTGTCAAGTTTCTGATGAGTGATTTCGTGGATGAGATCGATAGCCTGGAAGCGAAGAAAGCAGAGCTAGACACTCAGATCAAGGCTCTTGGTCCAAAGCGGGCCGAAAGCGAGGAGGTGGATGAGATAGAGACGGAAGATGATAGGGGTGATGATGACAGCGTACTTGATGAAGTACAGCTGAAGCAGCTGAAGAAGGATCTGGCCAAGGTGAAAAGCGATCTCAAGGCCAGGAAGGAGAGTTTCTCGGTGCACATCAACGATGCCGTAGATGGTCTTACGGTAGAGCAAGCCACTGCGTTGTTGTTGACCATTTTTAATAATGATATGAGAGACATCCTTGATCGCTACATTGCAGCACAGCGCAAGGTCATCATTGCGGCGTTTGAGAACTGGTGGGATAAGTATAAGGTGACGCTGACGGAGATTGAAGGTCGGCGTGATGCAGCAGATAAGAAACTACAAGGGTTCTTGAAGGAGTTGGGGTATGTCTGATACTTGGCAGTACAAACCTATAGGGCCGCGCATTGAAGAGCTGAATAAATCTGATCTGCCAGCGGGCATGGCGGATGAACAAGGAGAGTTTCCGTTCTACTGCTCGTCTTCTAGGGTTCGCCGAATAGATCAGGCTATTGCTTCCGGGCCTGCTATATTGATGGGTACGGGGGGGGTGGCAACGGTTCATCACGGCAAAGGGTTGTTTTCATACTCAACGGATACTTGGGCTTTTAAGGTATCTGATGTTGATACGAATGTTGAGTTTCTCTATAGGCAAATTGAACATCTTTTGCCCAGAATTGACTATTTCGCATTTGGTGGATCTGGATTGAGGCATCTTGACAAGGCGTATATAAAATCGCTTGAGTTGTCAGTGCCATCAATTAAATTTCAAAAAAAAGCTGCTGATATTGTAAATTCGATCGAAAACTCTATCTTAGAAGGGGAGGGGCTTGTTTCTAAGCTTAGGGCTATTAAGGTAGGGATGCTATGCGATCTTCTGGAGCGGGGTATTGGTCCTGATGGGGGTGTTCGTCCTTCAGCTGTGGAGTCTCCGGGGCTTTATAAAGAGTCGCCGCTAGGGCGAATTCCAAAGGAATGGGAGGTCAAGCCATTGTTGGAATTGCTCTGTTCCTCCGAGGTTTCGATGAGATCCGGTCCGTTCGGTAGCGAGCTTTTGAAAAGAGAGCTTGTGGAGGAGGGGGTTCCTCTTCTTGGGATAGACAATGTTCACGTTGAAAAATTTGTTTCTAAATTCAATAGATTCGTGAGTCAAGAGAAGTACTCAGAGCTGGAGCGGTATGCTGTTCGTCCTAGTGATTTGATGATTACAATCATGGGTACGGTGGGGAGGTGTTGTCTCGTTCCTGATGATATTGGCGAAGCTTTGTCGTCAAAGCACACATGGACGGTTTCTATTGATAAAGAGTTGTATTCTCCATATTTGGCGATGTTGCAGATTAATTACTCTCCTTGGGTGCTGAAGCACTTTTCAAGAGACCAACAGGGTGGGACTATGGCTGCTATCCGTTCAGAGACCCTTAAGTCTACTTTATTTCCAGTTCCAGGGCGTTATGAGCAGACGTTAATAGAGGGTCGACTTCGTGGTGTCAGTGAGCTTATTTCGTTGGAAATGGAGCGAATTCAGAAGCAATGTTCGGAGAAGCACGCGCTTATGAATGGCCTTTTCGTGGGTTGTGCTAGAGACTTTCATTAATAATTTAGATGATATTCATGGGTGGAGGGGGTGATGGGGTACGAGATTGAACATGTGGAAAAGCCCTTCATTGCCCAGTTGCAGGCCCTGGGTTGGTCTTATGTGAAAGGCAATCTGGATAATCCGCATTTGACTGAGCGAAGCAGCTTTGCCGAAGTCATTCAGGAGGGCGTGTTGCGTGAGTCCTTGCACTCGCTGAACCCTGGGCCTGACGGAAAGCCATGGTTGGACGATGCACGTCTTTCCGAGGCCGTGGCAGCAATCACTCGGCTTGGTACACCGAAGCTGATGGAGGCGAACCAAAAGGCAACGGAGCTACTGATCAAGGGAGTGACAGTAGAAGGGCTGAGAGGTTGGGATGGCGGCCGTGGGCAGACGATTCGGTATATCGATTGGGATGTGCCGGAGAACAATCGCTTTACGGTTGTCAGTCAGTATCGTGTGGATTGTCCGCCGGGTTTCAATAGCGCCAGGCGCTTCATTGTGCCTGATCTTGTGCTGTTGGTGAATGGTATTCCGTTGGTAGTTGTTGAGTGCAAGAGCCCATCCATCCCGGAGCCGTTAGCTGAGGCTATCGATCAGTTGCGTCGCTATAGCAACCAACGCAGGGCGACCTTCGAGGCCGATGACAACGAAGGCAACGAGGGACTGTTTGCTACCAATCAGTTACTGGTGGCGACTAGCTTTGATGAGGCACGGGTGGGGTGCGTAGGCGCGTACTTTGAGCACTACGCGCAGTGGAAGACTGTCGAGGGACCCGGTGGTTGTCGCAGCGAAATCGAGGCAGCGAGGTCGTTGGGCAAGAACAGACTGTCGGAGCAGGAGCGCTTGATTGCGGGATTGCTGCTGCCTGCGCACTTGCTTGATGTGATCCGGAACTTCGTAATCTTCATGCAGGTAGGTGGTCAGACCATCAAGTCTGTCTGCCGTTACCAGCAGTATCGTGCGGTTAACCGTGCCATTGTTCGACTCAAGACAGGCAAGACGCGGCAGCAACAGGGAGAACATGACGAGAGAGGGGGCGTCATCTGGCATACCCAGGGCTCGGGCAAGAGTCTGACGATGGTGTTTCTTGTGCGCAAGATGCGGGCAGATGCACAACTACGTCGTTTCAAGGTCGTTGTGGTTACGGACCGGAAGGACCTGCAGAGTCAACTGTCGGCAACGGCAACACTGACCGGTGATACCGTAGAGGTAGCTGGTAGCGCAGCTGCTGTGCAGAAGCTGCTCGGCCGCAAAGGGCCGGGCTTGATCTTCGCCACCATTCAGAAATATCGCGACAAGGATTTGGTGGATGATGCGCCATTGACGGCGGCTGATCTGCCCAAGCTGGAAGAGCCCAAGGGTAGATATGCCGGTGGTGAGGCTGTTGACAAAAAGTGCGAAATATTGAATGAGGATGACAGCATTCTTGTCCTGGTGGATGAGGCTCACCGTACTCAAGCAGGTGGGCTACATGCCAACCTGCTGGCAGGGTTGCCAAACTGTGCGCGTATAGGTTTCACTGGAACACCAATCATCATGGGTGCGAAGAAACGTACCCATGAGATATTTGGAGAATTCATAGACCGCTATACGATCAAGGAAGCCGAGGCAGATGGTGCCACGGTTCCCGTGCTTTACGAAGGAAGAACGGCCAAAGGTGCAGTGTCGCAGGGATCAGGTCTTGATAGCCTGTTCGAGGACATGTTCCGCCAGAGTGCGCCCGAGGAGCTGGAGGCCATCCGAAAGAAATACGCCACTAAGGGTAATATCTTTGAAGCCCCGGCGTTGATTTATGAGAAGGCGCGTGACATATTACAGCATTACGTGGCCAATATTCTTCCCAATGGCTACAAGGCGCAAGTGGTTGCCTATAGCCGATTGGCTGTAGTCCGATACTTTGAGGCCCTGAAGAAGGTTCGGGACTCATTGCTGCAGGAGATTGCTGATTTGAGTTCGGAGATGCAATCTATGGACGATGAGGCGCTGTGTGACCAGTCGCTCAGGGTGCAGGCGCTCGTGCAGGCCTGGCGTTACCGTGACGTTTTGGCACGTTTGGAGTTTGTGCCCATCATATCGGGTAGCAACAATGATGATCCGGCGTGGAAAGAGTGGACTGATACCGCGTTGCACGAAGGGCTTATTAAGCGGTTCAAAAAACCACTTTACCATACCGATCCCTCGAAGGCGGATCCGCTAGCTTTTATAATCGTGAAATCAATGCTGTTGACCGGCTTCGATGCTCCGATTGAAGGCGTCATGTACTTGGACAGACCCATTCAGGGTGCGGAACTGTTGCAGGCAATCGCTCGGGTGAACAGAACCGGTTTTGGAAAGCGGTGCGGCATTGTGGTGGACTATTACGGCCTGGCGCGTCACCTGAAGGAAGCGCTGGCAGCCTATGCTGATGAAGATGTGGAAGGGGCATTAGTTAGCCTGAAAGATGAGTTGCCAGTGCTACGCGAGCGTCATATGCGGCTGAGGGAGCTGTTTCGTCAGCATGGCATTGTTTCCTTTGGGGATGACGATGCCTGTGTTGATGCGCTTGCTAGCGAACGGTTGCGAGCAGAGTTTTCTGTGAAGCTGAAGGCGTTCCTGGCATCCCTGGATACGGTTTTGCCAAGGCCTGAAGGCTTGCCTTACGTCGGGGATGCAAAGCGGCTAGCCTACATCTACGCACGGGCGCGAAATCGGTACAAGGATACGCCGGAGCTTGGTAAGGATGTCGGTGCCAAGGTGCGGAAGTTGATAGATGACCACGTAGTCTCTTTGGGTATTGACCCCAGAATTCCGCCTATCCAGCTGACCGACGCGGAATTCGATACGCACATTGCTCGTACGTCCAATGACCGCGCTAAGGCATCAGAGATGGAGCATGCGCTTCGATCGCACATTAGCAAGAACCTGGATCAGGATCCTGTCCTGTATAGCAAGCTGTCTGAGCGTCTGGACAATATACTGGAGACACTGGGAAAACAATGGGATGAAATCGTTAAGCAGCTGCAGAGCATGATCAGTGCGGTGCGCATGGGGCAGGCACATTCTGCAGGTGCATCTGCTGACTTGCCCGAACATTATGCTCCATTCTTGCGTACCCTGCTGGCAGAGGTTCATGGTGAGCATGAGCCGAATGCAGAAGAACTTCTGCGCATAAAAGATGTGACAGTGGAGTTGGTTGATATTCTGACCGGCGAGCTGAAGAATAATCAAAGAATATGGAGTCCGAGCAAGCGGGCGGATCAGGATTCACTGAATACGATGCTGTTTGAACACTTGATGCAGCTTCGCCCATCATTGGTTGACGACGAAAAGGCTGGGATCCTCGCAGACAAGCTGATGGAGCAGGCCCGCGCCAATCATGATAGGCTGCTACAGGTCTGAACCTATGTCCGATCTGGCGAAGGCGCCTACATGGCAGGTGGACGACCTGCTGTTCCGTATACGACACAGTGCGCGGCGGAGAACGGTTCAGATCACAGTGGAGCGGGATGGAACGTTGGAGCTGGTTGTTCCTCCTGGAACAGGGGAGTCAGAGCTTCTGGCATTCGTTCGAGAGAAGCAGTTCTGGATCTATACCAAGCTTGCAGAGAAGGATCGTCTACAGCGCCAGGTGCCGCGCAAAGAGTTTGTGGAGGGTGAGGGATTTCTGTATCTGGGCCGTAGCTACCGGCTTAAGTTGGTGGAGGATCAGCATGCACCGCTAGGGCTAATCGCTGGACGCTTCTGCCTACGACACGATGTACTCCCGGTCGCAGGAGGGCATTTTGTTCGTTGGTACACTCAACACGCCAAGACCTGGCTTGCAAGCCGCGTGGATGAGTATCAAAGCAGGATGGAGGTAAGACCATCTGGTGTGAAGGTTCAAGATCTTGGATACCGTTGGGGATCCTGTGGAAAAGGGGGGTGGTTATATTTCCACTGGAAGACAATTCTTCTTCCAGTGCGTATAGCTGAATATGTGGTAGTACATGAAATGGCACATCTTCATGAACCGAACCATACGCCTGCATTTTGGCTTCGCGTGGAGCGCGCAATGCCGGACTATATTCAACGCAGGACATGGTTGGCCGAACATGGTGTCGAGGTGGAAGGGGTTTGAAAGGGATGTGGTCTGATGTAAAACATCGCGATATATCAACTTTGTTTAATCTTCTGGCTGATGAAGTTTGTATCCGAGATAGAACAACCCCCAAAGGGTGGTGATGATCATTTGAAAGAACACGAAGGAGGTCAGTGCCATATAAGCAATTATTGTTGTTGTGTGAAGGTTCTCCGGCAAAATTGACTTGACTGGGATGTAGGAGAATTTTCCAATTATTAATATTGTGCATAACAAGATGCTCTCTGCTGTTAAGAATGCGAACATCAGGCAAAGAAATCTTCTTCTCGTCATCTCTATAGTTATGGTTTTCCCGTTTTTCTTGATGTCTAGTGTTGGTGCCGGTTCGGGCATCTTTTGGTCCATCCCAGGCTTGTTAAAAGTGGCGATTGCTGCAAGGGCTGCTATATAAAAACCGGGAAGGCTTTGAGTGAACGTTAGTACGTCCGCAACTAGAGTTTCGCCAAGATTTGCCTTTGCCTCTGCCCCTGTGCTCGCTATCATGAAGTGCGCAAATATGGTAAATATCAATGCAGAGGCGCACGGAAGTTTCCAGTCGATAAACTGTTTTTGTTTGTGTTTTATCGAGAGGTAGGCCAGGGGTTTAATTAGGTTTTTTGTTATCGCGAGGTTCGTCATAAAGCGCCTCCATCTTCTCGACTATCGGATTGTATATGGCATCGTATGATGATTTTAGTTCCTCGGCAAAATTGTCAATTCGATATTTTTTTATGTACTCATGGCTTGTGGGTGAGTAGAAATCGTATTCAATGCTTCTTTCCATCCCTTCTGGGGTTTTGAATTTGATTCGGGCCCTGTCGTAGTCATCCTTCTTGGAGCTAAACAGCTTTTTCAAGGCAACATAACCACGCCCGACTAGAGATTTATTGTCAGCCGGTTTTATGCACAGGGTGCTATATTTCTCCACGAAATGACTGTCTTCGTCAAATTCGCTGTGTTTTTCTCTGTCACGTATTAGCTCTATAGAACGTATGGTTCCGTTGTTGATGTCATTCTTGAACGCGTCCGAAGGGTGTGCCTTAAAGATGAACGAGTGTTTGACGTTGTATTTTTTGCTTTTACCTTCTTGGTCGATTTCTCCGTTCGGATGGTTTCTTGTGAATTTGTCTGGGCAAATTTGTTCTGCGTTTTTCATGATGCTCTCTAGGGTATATTTAATTGTTGATATGCCTAGTCCTTGGCAGTGCTCTATTAGGGCCAAGGCTTGGGAGGGGTCGTTGTCATTGGTTATGATCAGGATGTGTGATGAGTAGTCTTGTCCTTCGTTTGGTTCTTTTTCAATAGTTCGTCTCTCATTGTTTTTTGGATTGCTTAGAACGGGGTCGGCAACGGTGGTGTCGGATTTGTTGATTAATGCGACAATTTTATTGTCATATTGTTTGATGTCTGGTATATATAGCGCCTCTTTGTTTTTTGAGGTGTATTTGACTCTATTTTCCTTGGGTATTTTTCCCAGGATTTCAAATGCCTCTCTTATGGACAGGGGTTTTGGTGCCAGGTTGTGCTTTGATTCTGCTGTGACTTCTATGTCGAAGAACAAAACCAGTCGTTCGTTTTTTTTCATTTTGAAAATGGCAGATTTGGTGTGGTATCTTTGCTCAGTCTATATTGTATTGTTTATGTGGCGGCTTGTTTGGTGTTTTTCTTGAATGTGATAACCCTGATCGCGTAGAGCGTAGTTTGGCCCAGTAGTGCCACATGGTTCGTAGTGTTGTCGTAGACTGTCCCTTCAGCACAGGCCGCCAGCATCATGCTCAGCGCGGTTGCGGTGCAGGTGGTGCGAAGGATGTGCGGATGCCTGACTGCCATATTGCGTCTCCAGAGTGCAACGAAGTGCACAAAACTGATCATGGAGCAATCATATTCCTGGCGTTGGGTGGCGCCAGATGTTTTGGCCAAAAAGCATCAGTCGCAGTGGGGCAGAAGGCCAGCTTGTCGCGCGGCCGCGACGATGGCTGCCGTGCGGCGGCAACGTTCGGCGCCAGGTCGCATTCGGCTTGCTCGCTCAGGCGGCAGCAACCCGCAATGGGCAGCTTTGAATGTGCGCCTCGATGCGCTGCATCAGCCCCGCAGGCACGGCGTAACCCTTATAGTGCTCGCCCCAGGCCTCCAGTACCCGCCGCGTCGTGACACGCACTTCCGCCATCAGTTCTTCTTGGATCTGCCCCGCTAGCCCCAGCCGCCGGAAGAAAGCGTCAAAGGTATCCAGCCCGATGGCATCGAAGTGCTTGGTGCCTGCCATGTTGAGGGCGATGGTCTGGTCGTGCCGGGTCCAGGCCACGGTGGATACCAGGTCGTAGGCGGGGGCCAGCCGGGGTTTGTTTTGGGTGCGATAGATGAGCGACCAGTTCTTGATGTGGGCGTCACCGTTGCCCAGCAGGATGTTGAGCACCAGGCGGCGGGTCATTTCTTTCAGGTCGTCGATGCCGCCGGCATATTGCAGCAGCGTCATGGCCATCATGTCGTAGTTGACGCGGTTGTATTTCTGGCTGGTGCGCAGGCTGAATACCTGGGCGAAGTCTTCGACGTGAATGCGTTCCTTCAGGGCCGGGGTCGCCGTGCCGTCATTTGATGGGCTGGTGGCATCGTTCCGGTCGAAGCGGCGAATGGCGTAGAAGGGTTCGTCGGAAAGATGACCCAGGATATTGGAAAGGCCTTCCAGTTGGTCGGGATGCAGCAGCAGGGTTTCAGGTACGTCGATGCCTACTGCGCGAGCGGTGGCCATGGCGGCGGCTTCCACTTGCGGCAGGTCGGGAAAATCGCGGGAAGGGGGCTTGATGATGTAATTGCCCAGCCGGCCGCCGGTATTGAGGGTGTAGCGTTCTCCTTGTCGCAGCATGGAGAATTTGAGCTGCATGCCGCCCAGTGAGAATTTCAGGTGGGCGGAATCTGCTGTCTGCGGTACGCCATCGTCGGCTGTATCGGCATTGATGGGGGGCGCGCCGACTTGTGTTGCGTGATTCTGGTGCCCCGGCGGCGGCGCGTCGACTGGTCGCAGGATGACGGCTCCCGGCAGGTCATGGCCCAGTGCTTCCAGCAGCAGGAACTCGCGGTCTTCGTGGACTTTCAGCTGCTGGGCGATGCGCGCACGCATGCCGCCTTCGGGTAGCAGGTTGGAGAAGAAGGGCGGTGCCTTGATGGAGGCCGACTTGTGGCGCGGGTCCAGCAGCAGGCGGCGTGTCTGGGCCTCATCGTCCGGATGGGTCCATGCCAGCGAGAGGATTGGCCGAGCGGGGCCAGCGTCCAGATATTCCTCGCTGACGCTGAAGACGGTTCGTTCGTCCGGGTAATGGGTCAGGTAGCCGACGTGGGTATCTGCCAGCCACACGCCCAGGGTGTGCGGCGCTTTCATTCCGGATCCGCCAGATAGGCGTAGCGGGTCATCAGGTCCATCGGGCCGAAGTCCTCGTCCGGCTCATGCGCCGGGTCCTGGGGCGGCAGTCTGCCTCGGTCGCGCAGGTTCTGCTGGATGAGGGCGGCCTGGCCGACGGGGACGAGAGCAATCTCCAGGCCCAGTGCCGACACGTAGCTGATGAAGCTGTCCAGGGTCACGTCGCGGCCGTTCTCGATGTGAGAGACAGTGGCCTGGCGCAGGGGGTGCGGCTGGCCTTGGCGGTAGTGGCGCAGGCCGCCTTGGCTGTGGCCGGTGGCTTCACGTATTTGGCGCAGCTGCTGGCCCAGGTGGGCCAGTACGTCGGCGTTGTGGGTGGGGCGCGGGGAGGGCATGGGTTGATTAGAGGTAATCTGTACTTAGTATACGGTATAGCGTATTTCAAGTGGGTGTTATATGCGGTATAAGGTATGAATATAGGTCTTGGGCTGATGTCCTGCCGTGCACTCTCGGGGCACCCTCAATGGCCCGGATTGCTGAACTGGGCGCCGGCCCGGATAGTTGGCCGGCGCTCTCAGAACTACAGTAAGTATTTGCTCTTTACTGCCGCCAGTACATGATCCCCACTTCGCGGGGGTAGGCGGAGCGATCATCGACGATGTAGCTGCCTACGTACTTGAGTTCTTCACCCCATTTCCAGTCTTTGGAAATTTCCCAGGTAGAGCAGATCAGGCGTTTCACGTAAGTGATTTCCACATTGGTGCACAGTCGCGCCTGATTGTTTCGACCGCTCTTGATGAGCATGATTCTGGCCTGATCGAGGTGTGCGTTGTCAGAGTAGGCGCTTTCGTACCGTGGGCGCCATTCACGGAGTGTGCCGAAGCTGACGAGGCTGTCGCGATCAATGACCAATTCCTTCAATTCGTTGAAGTACGGGGTGTAGCGGCCTCCGCTGACCGGAGCCTCGTTGGTTGTTGCGGTGTATCCGATGTCTTCGGTGGCTTCGGCTTGCATGCTGGGGCCGATCGAGAAGGTCTTGTCCCTGACAGTGATGGTGTAGGAGACTTTCAGTCCGTTGAAGCCGCGCTTGAGCCAGGGTTCGCCATAGATGGGGCGGTCCCTGATCCGGGCGTAGCTGCTGGCAGTTTCCAGAACGTAGTTGTACGTTCCTTCCTTGACCGGTTTGTAGAAGCGGCGCCGGCATTCGCGCTGGACAAAGCCATCTTCTGGCTCCCAGTCATTGGGGTCATCGGTGTAGTTCCCGGCACCCTCCAGAACGGATGTGAAGAAAACGTTGGGCGTATCAATGCTCTCTGCGCCCACCTCTGAGCCCTCGTAGGTTGTCGATCGTGTCATGCTCGCGCCGCAGGCATGCTGTTCGATCATCGCCAACAGAACATCCCCGCGCACGCCCTTGCCGGAAATGTTGGGTACCGTCTTGGGTTCCGGAGTTGGAGTCGGCGTTGGAGTGGGTGTCGGTGCAGGCGTCGGCGTGGGGGCCGGCTGCGTCGGGGCAAGCGTGGTCGGGGGCAGATTGGTTGTCTGGTTCTGCGG
>ERZ773069.1544-NODE-1544-length-13215-cov-7.095137_pt1 | contig 13215 bp, 7 predicted proteins | sample MGYA00580619_ERZ773069 | MGnify/ENA primary metagenome ERZ773069 (study PRJEB29015, sample SAMEA2738007) | human oral metagenome | biome: human oral; feature: human-associated habitat; material: dental | place: China | collected 2108 ...
ATTAAAAGGATTAACTCCTGCTTCTTACAGAAGTCAATCCTTATTGGCAAGTTAATTTAATTTGTCCAACTTTTTGGGGTCAGTACATTTTTTTTATATATTATATTTAATTTTTACTATTTTGAGACAGCCCCCTTTTATATTATTTTTCAATTTTTTTGAGCCGGTTCTTTTTTTCAAGATTAAGAAGAAATTCTTTTATTTCAAGCCCTCCACCATAGCCTACAAGTTTTTTGTTACTTCCTATAACTCTATGGCATGGAATGAAAATAGGAATTTTATTTCTGTTATTTGCCATTCCTACTGCCCTCACAGCCTTTTCATTATTGATTGCAATGGCAATATCCTTATATGAACGGGTTTCTCCATAAGGAATTTTTAAAAGCTCATTCCAGACAGAAATCTGAAAATCAGTACCTTCTTTTAATAAAGGCAGGTCGAATTTTTTTCTTTTTCCATTCAGATATTCAAATAACTGAGATGCAGCCTTTTTAATTAAAGTGATTTCTTTTATAATATAATTGCTACTTTTCTTAATATTTTCTATTTCATATTCAAAAAATAAATCTGTTATTTCATCTTCAGTTGCTCCAATTCCTAATATTCCTAATTCTTTTATTCCAGTATTGTAAAAATATACATATTTCATTTATTTTATCACTCCTCATGATTTTCTATATTATAGTATAATTATAGCTGTATCACAAGTTATAATTCAAAAATATAGTTTTTCACATTATTTCTAAATTTTTTGAGACTGACTTTTTCTATGTTATACTATAAATATAAAATATGAAGAGGAGAATATAAAATGGAAAAAACTTATCAAGGAAAGAAATTATTTTTATGTTCATCTTTTGCAGATGTTGCAGGATTACTTAGTATATTTGAAAAAAATCTTAAGGGAAAGATAGTAACTTTTATTCCAACAGCAAGTAAAGTTGAAAAAATAAATTTTTATGTGAAAGATGCAAAAAAAGAACTTGAAAAAGCAGGCATGATAATTGATATTTTAGATATTTCAGAGGCTACGAAAAGTGAAATAGTAAAAAAAATAAGAAATAACGATTTTATTTATGTGTCAGGAGGAAATACTTTCTATCTTTTACAGGAAATGAAAAAAACAGGTGCAGATGAAATAATCGTAGAAGAAGTGAATAATGGTAAACTTTATATTGGAGAATCAGCAGGAGCAATAGTTGTTTCTGAGAATATAAAATATGCGGGACTTATGGATGATAAAAGAGAATATATTTCAGAACTGAAAAATTTGAATTCACTGAATCTGGTTGATTTTTATACAGTTCCACATTATGGATGTTCTCCCTTCGAAGAAAGTACAGAAAAAATAATGAATGTATATTCTTCATTAAATTTAATACCAGTAACTAATAATCAGGCTATATTGGTTGATGAAGATAAAATTAATGTGCTGGAAATAAAAAAACAGAAACTATTTTAGATAAAAAGCTTAAAAAAAACAATGTAAAAATTATATTTATAAGTTATTTAATAATTTTACAATTAAAAATAGTTAATGAGTGCTAGAAAAAATCATTGTTTGAGCTTTTTAAAGCGAGTTTATGATTTTTTCTTAACGAATTTCTATTTTTGATGAGTAAAATTTTAATAAACAAATAAATATAATTTTTATTATGTTTGAGATAATAACTCTTATTTAGAAAATAGTTTCTGCTTTTTTATTTTTCATTAGTCATAAGTTCATCAATCAGATCTTTTACATGGACAATTTCCTTAAGCTTGTATCCGTTTGCACCTGAGAAAAAGAGTCCTGACTGCAGTCTTCCAAGATATGCATCTCCAAGACTGTCTGCAATACAGTAACCGACCTTTCTTGCTCCTTCTCCCCTATTACAAGGGAAAATGCAGTTACTGATACATTTTATATTTTTTGTATTTGGTTCTAAAGTTTTTATCAAGTTTGTTTTTACTGCCCTTCCAGGATATCCTACCGGAGAACTTACAATAACAATATCTTCTTCCTTTGAATCAAGTAAAACCTTTTTAAATACAGGACTTGCATCACATTCGTGAGTTCCAATGAATCTTGTTCCCAGCTGAACTGCATCAGCCCCTAAATCCATTATTTTTTCAATATCATCCCTATCCCAGATACCTCCGGCTGCAATTATAGGGAAGTCACCCCATTTATCCCTTTCTTCCTTTATAGGAGGTAAAATAGCTTCAAGCTGATGTTCAGGAGCAAACAGTTCATCATATTTTGCACCTTGATGCCCTCCACTTTTAGGTCCTTCCACAATAACAGCTCCAGGAGTTCTTCCGGCAGCCTTCCATTTTTTACATATTATTTTTAATGCCCTTGCAGATGAAACTATAGGCACTATTTCAACATCAGGATAGTTTTCAGTAAGCCTTGGAAGTTCAAGAGGCAACCCGGCACCTGTAACAATAATATTTGCACCTGCTTCAAGAGCGTCATTTACAACTCTTTCATAATCATTTATTGCATGAAGAATGTTGCAGGCAAGAGGTTTGTCACCACATATTTTTCTTGCATTTTTGAAAATTTCAAATAAGGCTTCCTTGCTGTAAGCATTTTCAGTTCCTAACGGTCTTCCATCCACTTCTTTTTTAACAAACTTCATATTCTGGTAATATCCTGTACATATTGCACTTATTGTTCCTAATCCCCCATTTTTAGATACATTTCCTGCAAGCTGGTCCCAGCTTATTCCTACTCCCATTCCACCTTGTATAATGGGCTTTTCAATGTAATGTTTTCCTATTTTAATTCCTTTTAATTCTCTCATATTATTTTTCCTCTCTTTATTATTTATTGGGTTAAATGAAACTGCAATAAACAGGAGGAGCCCTCACAATCCGTATATTTGATGAAAAAGAAGTATAATTCAGCATAATGCTTGAAAATGACACATGTATGTAAATCATACCATTTATAAATTTCTTAAAACTTTCGATAACCTTTTTTCTTATATCATTTGTCATAAAATTAATATAACTATTGGCACAAAGCTGTTCAAATTTTTTGATTAAAAGTTCGATATCCATTTTTTCAAGAAAAGACAGGTCAAATTCCATATTTGAAATATATCTGTCAAGAAACTGAAAAAATACATCACTTTTATTTGATAGAATTTTCTTATTCTGGTTATAAATTGAACATATATTTTCGAGGTACACAAAATGACCGTTAATGAAAACAGTTAAAGGATTTTTCCGAATAAACGGACTGAAAATATTTGAAACTATACACTGAATAATTTCAGATAAGATATTTCTTACAGATTTTCCTAACATTGAATTCCTCTCCTAAATATATAATAACGTTTGTTATATTATATCAAAAAAGGGAAGATAAAGTCAATTGATAAAAGTCAGCCTACAAAATTCAAGGCTTGAAGGAATGATTGTTTTGTAAAAAGTTATATTTTAAAAATAAGATGAAAAAAATTGAAAAATTGTAACTGAGGTTACATATTTTTTCTATTTATATGATATAATTTAACAATCAAAATATAAGAAAAGAAAAATATGACTATAAAAAGAGATTAACAGAAGGAGAAAATTATGAATAAATTTTTTAGCTTAACCGATACATTTAGCCAGCTGGTGGAAAAATATCCTGAAGCAATGGACTTCCTGGTGGCAAATGGATTTGAACAGTTTAAGAACAAGCAGATGTTTGATACAATGGGGAAAACAATAAGAATAGATATGGCATTGAAGTCAAAAAAAATAAATCCAGAACTGTTTGAAGAAAGATTGGTTGCATTTCTGGAAAAAGACAGTGCAATGGATATTTCACTTGCTGAAAGCAAGAAGGATGCAACAGGAGATATTTTAATAGAAGGTGTGCTACCTTGCCCTATAAGAATACCTCTACTGGAAGGAATAAAGGAATGGGTGGATGACCAGAATGCAAAAAATGACTACAAGATAGCATATGAACTTCAGTCAGCAAATTTAGGACTTGACTGGGTAGTTGACAAAGTAAAGACAGGAGATGCGGATAAAGTGTCTGATGTTCTTCTTTCAGCAGGTTTTGAGCTGTTTTTCGATAAGGATCTTATGGGCCATTTCATGGATGAGGGAATATTTGAAACATACCTTGATGAAATGAACAAGGATTTCTGTAATGACAGGATTGATTTGAGGGATCCTAAAAAGAGATATGCTATAATGGGAGTTGTACCTGCAGTATTTCTTGTAAATAAAGGAGTTCTTGGAGATAGAAAGGTACCTGAAACATGGGCTGACATTTTAAGCGAGGAATTTGAAGATTCAGTAGCATTGCCAATGAATGACCTTGATTTATTCAATGCCCTTGTTATAAACATATACAAGGAATTCGGTTCAGAAGGAATTAAAAATCTGGCAAGATCATATAAGAAGAATCTGCACCCGGCACAAATGGTAAAGGCAAAAGGAAAAAGCAAGGATGCTCCGGCAGTAAGCATAATTCCTTATTTCTTTACACAGATGCTTATGGGAGCGAGTGATCTTCAGGCAGTATGGCCTAAGGATGGAGCATTGTTAAGTCCAATATTTATGATTACGAAAAAGGTAAAACAGGATAAAATAAAGCCGTTTATTGACTTTTTCATGTCAGAAAAAATAGGAACACTGTTTTCAGCGAGTGGGAAATTTCCTTCAACAAATCCTAACGTTGATAACCATCTGGATGAAAACCAGACATTTAAATGGATTGGTTGGGACTTTATCCATAACAATGATGTTGGAGGACTTGTAAGACAGTGCGAAAAAGAATTCAATGATGCAATAATGGAATTATAGAATGTAGATAGAATGTAGATAGAATATAAACAAATGTAAATAGGACATAAAATAATAAACAGGGAAGAAATAACTTCGTATTTAAAATAAAAGAGATTATGAGAGAAAAAGTAACAGAAAGGAAAAATTATGAATTTAGTAGTATTTTCAGGACCACCATCATCAGGAAAGACAAGTGTTATACTTAAAACTGTTGATGCATTGAAACAGCAGGGAATATCAGTTGGAGTTGTAAAATTTGACTGTCTTTATACAGATGATGATATATTATATGAAAAAGCAGGAATTCCTGTGAAAAAAGGATTATCAGGAGCATTGTGTCCGGATCACTTTTTTGTGTCAAACATTGAAGAGGTTGTGCAGTGGGGAAGAAGTCTGGGACTTTCAATGCTTATTACTGAATCGGCAGGACTTTGCAACAGATGTTCGCCATATATTAAGGAAATAAAGGGAGTATGTGTCATAGACAACCTTTCAGGGATAAATACACCTAAAAAAATAGGACCGATGCTTAAGTCTGCAGATATTGTCATTATAACTAAAGGGGATATAGTTTCACAGGCTGAAAGGGAAGTATTTGCTTCAAGGGTAAATTCTGTAAATCCTACAGCTGTAACAATGCATGTGAACGGGCTTACAGGACAGGGAGCATATGAGCTGAGTACACTTCTTTATGAAAAGGAAAAGGAAATTGATACAGTTCAGGGAAAACAGCTTAGATTTCCTATGCCTTCAGCATTATGTTCATATTGCTTAGGAGAAACAAGAATCGGAGAAAAATATCAGATGGGAAATGTCAGAAAAATGAATTTAGGTGGTAACAGTAATGAATAAGAATTTAATAGAAGGTATGAAAATAGAAGAACTTTTGGCTAAATATCCTTTTGCGGAAGCTTTTTTCAGTGAAAATGCAATAGAAGTGGCAGGGCATGAAGGTAAAACTTTTGCTGAATTTCTGGATAAATTTACTGAAGAAGAAGTTGAGGATATGGCTCTTGATAAGGAGCTTCTGAAAAGAGGGCTTTCAGAATATATAGAACAAATGAAGGCTTTTCTTGGAATGGAAGAGGAGAAAGGTGTAGAAGTATTAACAATACTTGCAGGACATGACAAGTCAGGAAATCCTGAAGGATTTGACAGGCTTGATATAAACAAGTCGGAAATAATTTCAATAGTAGGGCCTACAGGATCAGGAAAATCAAGACTGCTTGCAGATATTGAATGGACAGCACAGAGGGATACACCTACAAAGAGGGAAATTCTTATAAATGGAGAACTTCCTGATAAAAAATGGCGTTTTTCCTCAAATAATAAATTAGTTGCCCAGCTGTCACAGAACATGAACTTTGTTATGGATTTGTCAGTAAAGGAATTTCTGGAACTGCATGCAAAAAGTAGAATGATTGAAAATATAGAGGAAGTTACAGCTAAAATAATAGCAGAAGCAAATAATCTGGCAGGAGAGCAGTTCAGACTTGATACGCCTGTAACTGCATTAAGTGGAGGACAGTCAAGAGCACTGATGATAGCTGATACAGCTATATTGAGTTCTTCGCCAATCGTTCTGATAGATGAAATAGAAAATGCAGGAATTGACAGGAAAAAAGCACTTGATCTGCTTGTTTCATCTGACAAGATAGTGCTTATGGCAACTCACGATCCTACGCTTGCACTGATTGCGAATAAACGTATTATAATAAAAAATGGTGGAATTGCTAAAATTATTGAAACAAGTGAGGAAGAAAAAAAGATACTTTCAAAGCTTGAGGAAATGGATAATGTAATTCAGAGAATGAGAACAGATTTGAGATTGGGAAAAATATTGAGTGAATAATAGAAAAATAAAAGTAGAACACACATACTAGAAATGAAAATAGGAAAATCCGGTAATCTTTAGATATAAAGCTTGAGATTATTGGATTTTTTTTGTTTTTTCACTCCCGCTTTTGAGAAAGAGCCTAATTATTTTCAATTTCAAAAACTTCTGTACCATACTTTTGTTGCGATGTCTAAGTGTTTTCAAAGGAAAAAGTTAATTTTTTTTTTAATGAAATGATTGAAAAAATTTCATTTTTGAGATATAATTATAACGGAATTAAATGATTAAACTAAGGAAATTTTAAAATTATATTTAGTACATAAATATGAAGGTAACAGTAGAAAAAGTAGTTATCATAGCCACTTAAGTTATATAAGTTTAAATATTCTAAGGTCTATGAAAAGGAGAGAAATTGAAGATGACAAACAATTTAAGAGGAATAAGAAAGGGATTATGTGCATTTGCAAAAAAATGTAAAGGCTTTAAATATACAGATTCAGCATTGATTACATTTTTAATTACAGGTGCAGTAAGTGTTTCAAGTAATCTGTTTTCAGCTGAAAAAGATGGAAATATAGAAAAGCAGAAGCAGATACTTTCCACAGATATAAAGGATTTTAATGTTCTTATAAAGGAAGCTAGAAAAGAAAATAATAAACTGCTGAAAAATACAAATCTTGAACTTGTTAAGCTTATGGAACAAGGAGACCATGTGGTAAAAGCTCCTTGGAGCAGTTGGCAATTTGGGGCTAATTATATGTACAGCAAATGGAATGGTACATATAAAGGGAAAGGAGATAAAGCTGAAAAATATTCTTATGAAGGTATATTTGCTAGAAGTTTAAATTCATTTGAAAGAGTTGTTTCTCCTTTAAGTGAAAAATATGAAAGTTTAGAATTTTCTACAAATAAATATTCGGCTTTAACAAGTTCTAGAAGAGGACTAGCTTCAGGTTATGGATTAACAGCTGTAGAAAGAAAACAGGAACCACTAGTTTCAATAGAAATTAATGCGGCAGTTAAGCCTAAGACTATACAAAAGACTCCACTTGCATTGAGTATACCTGGAATAAATGCACCTAATGTACCTATACCAACTATCAATCCAAGTGCACCAATAAACTTGGAATTACCAGAACCTAATACACCTAGCAAAGTGGTTGTTATTGCGAAACCTAATGCAGAACCATTTACAGGATTTTATTTTGATGGGACATGGAGCCATAGAGAGTTAAGAGATAATATTTCTATTTATTCGGGAATAGACCCTACTTCTTTGATAGGAAATATAAATAATACTAATCCTACTCCAGCAGCAATGACAGGTTCATATAATGGTAGACAACTTGAAGGAACACGTATAGTAGGGGAAAATAATAGATATACTAATGCTTACTATATAAATAGTCAAACTAATGCAGATAAAATTGAAAATAATACTTTCTATTTGAGAGGGCATTATCCTACTGATACCTATGATGACAGTAATACTAGAGCCCATCTGGGAATATCTGATAATGGACAAAGAGCATATAATGACGGGCATGGACATGGTATTCCAGATGAAGGTATCGTTGGAGTTCATGCATTAAATAATTTAAAATTTAAAAATTTAGTATTTAACCTATATGGAAGAGCAGGGGCAATGACCAATGAAACATGGAGACATGGAATACTAGATTTAGATAATGTAACTGTAAATATGTATAATAGTGACAATATGGGATTCTATAATATGCCAGTTGCTAGATACACATATAAGTATTGGATTATAGGAGATGATGGAGTTAGAAGAGAATGGCGTGTTTTAGCTGGAGGATTTTCTGGAAAAGCTAATGTAAATATGTATGGAAGAAATAACTCTGTTTATCTAACAACAGGAATGTCATATATGAAACATTGGCAAAATGAAGGTTTGATACAATCGGATGGAGCTTCAAATATAGTATATTCAAGTTTTTCTTATGCTCCAACTTTATCAAAACTTATAAGTCCAACAGATCCAGGATATCTTCACAATACAAATATGATAAAATTATCAAATATTAAACTATATGGGGACGAAAATATAGGTATGTATTTTGGTAGTAGAATCAAAGGAAATGCTGCTAAAGTACATATGGAAGGTGCCAATGAACTAGAAAGTGTATATGGATATAACAATAAGGCAGCTCATATAGGACTATACCAAGGCGAAATAGATTTTTCTGCAAAAATTGGAGAAAAATTAACAATAGATAACCAAAATCAACAGACAGCTGAAGGAAATTTAAATAATACAGGCTATACTGATAAAACAGTTGATGGAGCTGTAGGAATTTTCTCAGAAAGTGGTCAAAGAGTTGGAATAGTTGCAAGAGGAGATGTAATGGAGGGAGTCCCACCAACTGCAGCTGAAATAAATGCTCATAGAACTGATCCTGCTTGGGATAGATGGTTTTTGTATAAATGGAATAATACAACACAAAGATTGGAAGTAGATAAGAATAATATTGGACCAGGATATGGTTTCCCAATGGGTAATGATTTTTCAAAAGACCCTATACATAATTTAGAAGTTGCTAAATTAGATATTAGATTTGGGAAATATTCTAAAAATGGAATTATGGTTTTGGCAAAACAAGGAACTGTAATTGATGTAGGAAAGAATACTTCTAACTACCATATTACTGGAGTAAGTTCAGATATTACTGATGGTATCAATGGTGCTAATACTCTTGAAGCAGATGCTTCAACTGGAACTATAGTGGCTTATGCAGAAGGAACTTGGGATCAATTAAAACATAGATATGGAAGTGAAGATGCAAGAATTGCTCAAAATGATGCTGATGCAGTGGCTATAAATAATGGAGGAGCTAGAAAGGCACTGACAGATGCAACTGCTACAACAGCTGCTAAACTACAAGGTCTAGGTTCTGAAATAAATATCAATCCTAATGTAGTGCTAGCTTCAAAAGAAGGTATAGCATATATGGGAGATAACCAAGGTATAGTCAATGCAATGGGAACAACAGAAGCTGTCAACTATGGTTCAATAATTGCCTATGGTAAAAATAAGGGAACTGTTACTGTAAATGGAGCAGCTACAGCAATAGATAAAAATACAGTTTCTGAAGCTAATAAATTTAAGAATATAGGAGCTTTCGCAGAAGCTGGAGGAAAAGCTGAACTAAAAGGAGCAGTTACTATAAATGGAATAGGAGCCTTTGCTAAAGGAACAGGTTCAGAAGCAATATTATCTTCAACAAATAATGATATAGTGATAAATGCTGGAACTGTTGGAGGAATGGTTGCAACAGATAATGGATATGCTAAGTTAAATGGTGGAACTATCAATGTAACAAAAGATAATTCCAGACTTTTCTATGCAGATGCAACAGGAAAAATAGATTTTACAAGAGCTACTGCTATAAATGTTTCAAAGGGAATAGTACTTCCTCATGAAGAAAGTAATACAGCTTTCTATAATAGTAACGTTTCAACAGCAGCAGGGGTAACTCCTACAAAATATAATGGTATGGGAAATGTAACTATAAATCTTCTAAGTGATGATGTTGTTTTAAGAACTGTTGACAACCATGCACCTGAAACTTGGACTGGTGGAGCAAATTTTGAAACTAATGTTAAGAATATAATGAAATATTCAGTCTTAAATAAGAATGGACATACATATAAGGCATACTATACTAATGGAGAATTTAAAATTGCAGTAAACATTAATCGTGATGATACAACTGATGTATTTAACGGTATAGTTATGGGAAATGAAAAAGTTACAATTGATAATGGAATTTCTATTACATCTAATGCAGGAAAAGGTTTAGCACAAGCTGCCTTAAAAAATACTGTAGATAATACTAAGACTGCATATATAAATAATGGAACTGTAAGTATAACGGGAGCAAGTGCTGGAAGTATAGGACTTAAAGTTGACCATGGAACTATTGAAAATAATAGTTTAGTTAGTATGAATGATGGAATAGGTCTATATGGAAGCAGTGGAAGTAAAATTTCAAACAATGCAAATGGAAAAATTAGTATAAGTTCTCCAAGTCAACATGGAATAGGAATAGCAGGTTTCCTTACAGGAACTGCTGCTCAGGAATATGGAACAGATAAACTGATTAGCAACCTAATAGCAATAAGTGGAGGAAATCTTCCTAATACTATAAAAACAATAGATATTACTAATGATGGAGAAATTGAAATTTCAGGAAAAGCTGTAGGAATCTATGCTGACAATACAAGTACGATAGCTGGATTTAATAATCATGTTACAAAAGAAAATGCAGTTGTAAATAATAACGCTTCTTTAAGCTTTGGAGATGACAGTGTAGGAATTTATGCTAAAAAAGCAATAGTTAATTTAAGAGGAACAGGAACAAATGATATCTCTGTTGGTAAAAATGGAATAGGAGTTGCTGCAGAAGATTCAACTGTAAATCTCTTGACAGACTATGGTTTCCAAATAAAAGACAATGGTGTAGGACTTTATGCTAAAAATACAGATACATCTACTGGAACTATGAATGTAAAGTATACAGGAACAAATGCAGCAGGTGTAGTAGGAACAGGGGCATATTTTGAAATGACAGGAAGTCCTATAACTAATAAATTAAATATCAATGTAGAAAATGTTCCAAATGCTACAGAAGGAATGATAGGAATCTATGCTAAAAACGGTAATTTTACTAATGAAGGAAATGTAAAAATAACTAATACAAATACCTTAGGTTTTGGTATTATATCTTCAGGAACAGATGTAACAAATAAAGGAGATATTACTTTAGAAGATTCTTTAAATCCGACTAAACCCAATATTGGAATGTATACAGCAGGGTCATCTCCTTTAAGAAACATGGGAAAAATTACTGTTGGTAAAAATGGAATAGGAATTTATGCTAAGAATTTCTCTAATGGAGATTCAGCTACTTTACCAAACAGTACAATAGAAGTTGGAGAAAATGGAATAGGAGTTTACACAGAAAGTGGAAATGGTCATCTTGAATCTGGAAGTATAAAAGCAGGAAAAGATGGAGTTGGAGTATATGTTGCAGGAAATGGTGGAACTATAACAGCAGCAAATACATTTAATATGACTCTTGGAGATGGTTCGAGTGATGCTGATAAAGGAGCTTTTGGTTTTGTTAACGTAGGATCAAATAATAAGATTTACAGTGATATATCAAATGTTACTTTACAAAATAACTCTATATATATCTACTCAAAAGATACAAGTGGAACTTCAGCAAATCCACAAATTATAAATAATACTAATATCACTGCTACTGGAAAGAATAACTATGGAATCTATTCAGCAGGTTATGCTGTTAATAATGGAAATATGAATCTGTCAGCAGGAACTGGAAATGTAGGAGTATATAGTGTTAATGGAGGAACTATAGAAAATAGAAGTGGAGCAATCACTGTAGGTGGTTCTGTTCCTGTAAATGATGAGTATGGAATAGCTATGGCGGCAGGTTATACTTGGACAAAGAAAGATTTACTAAAACCTGTTTCCCAAAGACCTGTCCAAACTACTGGAAATATTATTAATAGAGGAACTATTAATGTAAATGGCCAATACAGTCTAGGAATGTATGCCAGTGGAAATGGTTCTACTGCTAAGAACTATGGAACTATTAACTTAAATGCAAATAATACAACAGGAATGTACTTAACTGATAAAGCAGTTGGTCATAACTATGGAACAATAACAAATGCTGCAGGAGTAAAAGATGTTACAGGAGTTGTTGTAAAAAATGGAGCTAAATTTATAAATGAAGCTACAGGGGTAGTAAGCTTAAATGCTACCAATGCCCTAGGTATTTTAAGAACTAAAGATGAAGGAGAAACTTTAGGAGTTATTGAAAACTATGGAACTTTTAATATCACAGGAGATGGTTCAGAGGTAGAAAAAGTTTCTGAATCTAAAGATTTAAATAAGAGTCTTGGAAAAGGCAAGGATAAAATTTCTATAGATGTACCAGCAGGAGCAACAACAGGAACTATTAAATTAGGAGATATAGTTCAAAGTCCAGAAATTGTAGAAACAAAGAAATTGGAATTAGAAGAAACACAAGTATCTACAATAGGTATGTATATAAATACATCAGGAGTTAAATTTACAAAACCTATAACAGGTCTAAGTGAACTAAGTCAATTAAGAAAAGCTGACTTAATTATAGGAGCTGAAGCTGCTCAAAGCACAACAGCTAAATATATACAAGTTGGTAAAACTATACTAGATCCATATAATGATACTATATTGAATAATCCACAAATAAATAAATGGAGTATTTACTCAGGTTCATTAACATGGATGGCTAATATAGGACAAAACCAAGTTAATGGAACTATAGAAAATGCTTACTTAGCTAAGATACCTTATCCTGTATTTGCAAAAGATAAAAATACTTATAACTTTACAGATGGACTGGAACAGAGATATGGAGTTGAAGCCCTTGGAAGCAGGGAAAATCAATTGTTCCAAAAATTAAACAGCATTGGAAATAATGAAGAAGTGTTGTTGTATCAGGCCTTTGATGAAATGATGGGACACCAGTATGCGAATGTACAGCAGAGAATCAATGAAACAG
>ERZ773069.1555-NODE-1555-length-13153-cov-51.028172_pt1 | contig 13153 bp, 10 predicted proteins | sample MGYA00580619_ERZ773069 | MGnify/ENA primary metagenome ERZ773069 (study PRJEB29015, sample SAMEA2738007) | human oral metagenome | biome: human oral; feature: human-associated habitat; material: dental | place: China | collected 2108 ...
TGCCGTTGTTTTTTCCGCCATTGTCGGTGTATTTTTCGGACTATACCCCGCAAATAAAGCGGCGAAAGAAGATCCGATTGTCGCGCTCCGCTATGAATAAGATCGCTTTCTTCTTTTCCGTATTCCGCATTTACGGATTATAAGATTTGCAATGAATATTGTATTCCTTTTTTAAAAATAGTAGAAAGATAAGGAAAAGTAGCTATACTAGAGGTATATTTCAAGGAGGTGAGCTATGACGATAAGAGAAGCAATGGAAAAAAGGCACATGGTAAGGCAGTATAAGGATACGGTTCTTTCCGAAGATGTAGTAGAGAAGCTTAATGATAGGATTGGAGCACTGAATCAGGAGTTTCATCTTAACTTGAGTCTTCATTTGGAGGACGGGGCTGCTTTCTCCGACCTGATTGGAAAGACCTTAGTGCGTAATGCGAAGAATTTTATCATTCTTGCTGCAGACCCGGGAGAAGGTGTTGAGGAAAAAATCGGCTATGCCAGTGCGGATATTATGCTTTATGCACAGGAACTGGGGCTCAATACCTGGTGGGTTGGCGCAAGCTTTAATAAAGAAGCTGTAAAGAAGGAGTCCCCGGATCACACAGTATATGGTGTTATTTCCGTAGGATACGGAGATAACCAGGGCGTTCCGCATCAGAGCAAGGATGATTTTGAAGTTTGCTCGTATGAAGGGGAGGCTCCGCAGTGGTTCAAAGACGGGGTAGAGTATGCTTTGATGGCACCGACGGCGTTCAATAGGCAGCTCTTTTATATCAAAGGAAAAGGGAGTACTGTCACCATCGAGTACAAAGCCGGAGAGTTTCAGGGCATTGATACCGGACTTGTAAAGTACCATTTCGAAAAAGCGGCAGGAAAAGAAAATTTTAACTGGGAATAGAGATTCCTTTTTGTATTACAAGGGAAGATAGACTTTTGATATTTTGTCTATCTTCCCTTCTTTATGTGAAGGAAGTAGGCATGGAAAGCATGGGATATTTCGTTGAGAAAGCATTCTATTTATGCTAGACTATTTCGGATTGGAGAAAATATGATTCGTTTTGTACATGGAATTTTACGCAGTAAAACGGAAGACGGTCTGGTGATTGAAGCGGGAGGAATCGGCTATGGTGTGCGGGTTCCGCTTTCCGTGCTTTCTGATGCCCCTTCAGTAGGAGAGGAGATATTACTTCATACCTATTTCTCCGTGAAGGAAGACGGTCAGGATTTATATGGTTTCTTTACGGACAAGGACAGAAGCTTCTTTATACAATTGATTTCCGTTTCGGGAATCGGTGCGAAAACCGCGCTTGCCATTCTTTCGACATTTTCCAGAGAAGAGCTGATCGGACTCATTCTTTCCGCAGACAGTAAGCGAATACAGAAAGCGCCGGGACTCGGAAAGAAATCTGCCGAACGTTTGATTTTGGAACTGAGGGACAAATTGAAAACGGAAGATGCCCTTCCTTTTGTAGAGGAGAGTGGAGAGGCTTCTTTCTCCGGTTTACAGGAGGGGGATACGGAGGCGATACGAGAGGCAATGGAAGCACTTCTTTCTTTGGGATATAAGACGGGAGAGGCCCGAAACGCGATGCGCGGAATCACGAAGATAGAAGAGCTGTCCGCGGAAGAGATTCTGCGACTGAGTTTACGTAAGCTTGCTTTTTAAGGTAGTAGGATGGAAAGAAAACTAATACAGACAGAGGAGAGTAGCGAAGATCTTCGCTTTGAGCCCAAGATTCGACCGAAGATGCTTTCGGACTATATCGGGCAGGAAAAATTAAAAGAGATGCTCTCCATTTATATAGAGGCGGCAAAAAAACGAAAACAGAGTTTGGATCATTGCCTGTTTTATGGTCCGCCGGGGCTCGGAAAAACAACAATTTCCAATATTATAGCCAATGAACTCGGTGTGCATTGTAAGATTACTTCAGGTCCTGCAATTGAGAAACCGGGAGAGATGGCTGCCATTCTGAACAGTCTTTCGGAAGGAGATGTTCTCTTTATGGATGAGATTCACCGTCTGAACCGACAGGTAGAAGAAGTGCTCTATCCTGCCATGGAGGATTTTGCCATAGATGTTCTTCTGGGCAAGGAGAGCAGTACCCGTTCCCTTCGTTTGGAACTTCCTCATTTTACGCTCATTGGAGCGACGACCAGAGCGGGGCTTTTATCCGCCCCTCTAAGGGATCGTTTTGGAATCATCAGTAAATTGGAGTTCTACAACAAAGAGGAGTTGACAAAGATCGTCCTTCGTAGTGCAAAGGTACTTTCGGTTCCGATTGATGGAGATGGAGCGAAGAGTATTGCCATGCGGTCCAGAGGAACACCAAGACTGGCTAATCGCTTACTTCGTCGAATTCGTGATTTTGCAGATGTACGATACGACGGAAAGATTACGAAGGAGGTTGCGGAAGAGAGTCTGGACTTACTGAATGTCGATAAATTGGGACTGGATCAGAATGACAGAGCGTATCTTTCCGCAATTGTGGATAAATATGCAGGTGGGCCGGTTGGTTTGGATACCCTTTCCGCCAGTTTGGGAGAAGACAGCGGTACTGTGGAAGACATGATAGAACCATTTCTTCTTATGCAGGGTTTGATTGATCGTACAAAGAGAGGAAGAGTCGCAACGGAAAATGCCTATAAACATTTGGGCTTACTCCCATAACCGGGAACAGGGGATGAACAATGAGTGAAAAAAATACGGTAGACGTCATTATCGATGGGAAAATTGTAAGGGTTAGCGGTACGGAGTCGAAGGGATATCTGGTTAGTGTATCCAACTATCTGAATACCAAGATCACCTCGTTTAAGAAGGAATTTCATAATTATAGATTGCTTGATGAAGACCTTCGTTCCATCCTTCTTGAAATCAATATTTGTGATGACCTTTTTCAGGAGCAGGAGAAGACGGAAAAGATAGAAAAGGAAAAAGAGGAGTTGGAGAAAGAAATCTACTCCTTGAAGCATGATCTGGTAAAGACGCAGATGAAGCTCGACGGCGTATTGCAGGAATTGGAAAAGGCGCAGAAAAAGCTGATAGACAGCGAAGAAAAAGAAGGAAAAAGAGGCGGGGAATAATGGGAGACTTGTATCGTGCAGAACTCCTTGCGCCTGCCGGGTCTCTTTCTGTATGCAAAGCGGCGGTTTTTGCCGGTGCGGATGCGGTTTATATGGGAGGACAGAAATTTTCCGCAAGAGCCTTCGCGGAATCTTCCCTCTCCGAAGAAGATGAACTTCTGTCCGCCATCCATTTCTGCCATCTTTACGGTGTGAAGCTGTACATGACGGTGAATACGCTTTTCAAGGAAAGAGAGTTGGAAACGCTTCTGTCCTATATGGATCCGTATGTGGAAGCAGGGGTGGATGCTGTTTTAGTACAGGATTTCGGGGTGGCTAAAGTTTTGAAAGAAGCCTATCCGACCTTGCCTTTACACGCCAGTACACAGATGACAGCGTGTACAAAAGAAGCAGTCTCCTTACTTTCTTCCTTCGGTATGGAACGGGTGGTGCTTTCCCGCGAACTTTCTCTCTTGGATATCGAGGACATTCATCATGCAGTGGATGTTGAGTTGGAAGTATTTATCCACGGAGCCATGTGTTATTGTTATTCCGGCGCCTGTTTCATGTCCTCTCTTCTGGGAGGACGATCCGGAAATCGCGGACGCTGTGCAGGAACCTGCCGTCTTCCATATTCCTCCGGACGAGTCAAGGGGAATTTTCTCAGTATGAAAGATTTGTATACTTTACCTTACTTAACTGAGATTTTGAAAGCCGGCGCCTTTTCCTTGAAGATTGAAGGAAGGATGAAGTCGGCACTCTATACGGCAACGGTTGTCTCTATCTACCGGAAGTATCTGGATATTGCGAAGAAGGGACAGAATTATACGGTTTCAGAGGAAGACGAAGCAGTCTTAAAGGAGGTCTATGACCGTGGAGGGTATACCTCCTATCTTAAGAACCATAATGGAAAGACGATGGTAAATCTTGAAAATCGTCCGTTTCGTGCAGAAAATAAAGAACGTAGCGAACAGCTAAAGAAAGATATGGAAGGAAGGGTACGAAAACTTCCGCTTTCCATGGAACTCACGGTAGAAGCGGGGAAGGTTTTACGTCTTTCGTTACAGTTTGGAGAGCAGGTTTCCGTAGAGGTCTTCTCGGAAGAGAAGATGGAGAAAGCAAAGGAACGGGGCACCTCTGAAGAAGAATTGGAAAAACAGTTGAGTTCTTCTGAAAGTGCAGATAAGTCTTATGCAAAGCTAACTGGGGATGTTAATGATCAAATAACAGCTTTAACAAATAGCTTGAAGGCTGAACGTGCTAAATTGGATGAGCATAAAACTCAAGAAAACATTGAAAGATTTGTTAAGACAAAATTAGCATCCTACTATAGTGTCGATGAAAATACATCAATTACTTTGGAAACATTGCTCGGAAAGGATGGTTTGACTGCTCTAAATAGCTATGAAGAGATTCTGAGAAACCAAATAATCGCAGCATTGGCGACTGTACCGAAAAACTATCCTGCTGAAAAGGAATTCGAACTTTCGGTCTCGATGAATGATTTTGATTATGAAGCAGCTAAGCAGTTTGGGGGAGCAAAAGGTAATGGAGCTGATGAATTGGGAGCACTAGCAGTTGCGGCGAATCAAGCGGCCAGTTCTACTACCGATCAGGTCAGTGGCCAAGCCGGCAGCAAAGCTACTGTTTCTGTTCATTCACCAGCTGGGGTAACAGTTAACTCTATTACTTACAATGGTAAAGCAGTAACAGTTGGTGAGGCAATTGACTTAGATGCAAATGGCAGTTTTTCTGTTCAATACAGTGTGGCTAGTGATGCTGTAGCCAATCCATTCGATACCCAAATTGATATTTCTTTGAACGGCGTCACGGTTGCTAGCGCACCTGTGAATGTAAAGGAAGCTCAAAAAGCTGCCGCTTTATATGGTGCTAAAGTCCAAGAGCTTTCTTCTGCTTACCAAAATGCTAAAAATCTGATGGATGTCTATTCTGCTTTTGTCAAGCTCAAAAATGAAGATGTTTCTAAGTCTTTGTCTAATCTGATGTTTGATGCTGTTCAAAGCAACCTTAAGGACTATCAGGACAGTATTGAAAAAGCTAATAATCAAGATAATAAGAATCAAAATCAAGATAATAAGAAAAAACCTGAAGAAAATGGAAGCATAAAAGAAAGATTGGATAATGCTTTGAGTGAGCTGAACAAATTGGGACCAGACTTGACAGCTAATCTTCAACAGATTGAAGATAGCAATAAGGCCCTGACAGACAGCATGAGGGAGCAGATGGCTTTGTATGTTCAATTGACAGAGAAGGTGGAAAGCATGAGGACTTCACGAGAATCCTCTACTGATGCACTGAATAAGACAGACGCTGATCTATCATCTCTGAATTCAGAGTTTTCTTCCTTGTTGTCTTCGACTTCTGGCGTTAAGTCGTCATCTCAGACTAACGTGCAAGCAGCTGATAGTGTCAACCAGATCTTCAGCAGCTTCAATCGTGAGCTGGAAAATGCACAAGGAACGACAGAGAAACTGTCTGCAAATGCTGAGAGCTTGATGGGGCAATTCAATAAGGAATTGGAAGATAATGGCAACTTTGTGGAGTCCTTTGTTAAGGTTCTTAACAATGCCTATGAGAATGGTGTTCCTAATGAAGTATTGTTGGACTTCCTATCTAATCCAGTTGCTCAGTCTTCTTCATCTGTCAAAGCGACTGTCAATGTTTACCGTCCATTTACTTGGATCCTCTTGTTGGAGATTGTCAGTCTCTTTACGGCCTATCTCTTTGCAACACAGAACATTGTACGCAAGGTTAAAGACCGCTTTAAGCTTAATAAGCTACAAGATACCGATATTACGACTGTGGGCATTCTAGGCTTCCTGTCACTGACGATTGGGCTAGTTATTGGGATTGTCTCCAGCATGCAGCTTCACATCGGCAAGGAATATGTACCATCTTGGGTCTTGTTGATTGTGGTTGCTAGCTTTGTCTTGATTCAGGGGCAGTATTTGTTCCTCAAGCATCTGCGCGTGATAGGTATGGGCTTGGCTTTCTTCATGATTATTAGCTTTGTCTACCTATCTAATGCCATTGGTACGACAGCTAGCTTGACTGGCTTCCCAGCCTTTATCAAGAGCTTGAATGCCTTGTCTGTGCTAGAAGGCATGCTGTCAGGTTACTTTGACGGCAAGACCGCTGGTTTCTTTGCCATCTTTGGTCTCATTGTCTTACTGGCTCTGCTGGTTACAGCTAATATCTTTATCAAGACTAGAACATTAAAAACTGAGGAAGTTTAAAAGAGTATGAAAAGAATTCTGTTTTTATTCCTACTCCTAGGTTCGTTTGCGGTGACGGCTGTTGCCGCAGATGAGCTTAAGGATAATCGTCTGCAGATAGATAATTCGCGGATTGAAAAAGAGCAAGAACTGAACTTTGGTGCACAATCGGAAGGCACCAAGTCTCTTTTCGTTGCTGAGAATCAGGAAAAAATTCAGGAAATGAAGCAGTATCAAAATAAACAGTTGACCACAGAAGCGGGACAACTGTTTTCTGCTATACAGGGGCCGACGGATATTTACCATTCCAAGGAGCTTTTTCAGCCGGGAACGGAAAAATTGTCCAAGTTGCAGACGAGTTTGAAAAGTGATGATGAAAGCAGCTGGGATGATTTTCTGCCAGGAGTAGTCTACTTTGTAGCAGCCGTACTCTTGGTCAGTATGACTGTCTTTGTCAGCTATCGTATCAGTAAGGGAGAAGTTTAACATGGAAGGACATATCAATATCACCCTCCGTTTGCGGGATAAGGACGTGGATATTCGCATTCCTAAGCGGATTGAGGTCCGTCGTTTCATTCGGGAGATTGATCAGATTTTCAATATCGAAGGAAAGCGTCATAAGTATCAGCTGCGGATTATTAACAAGGGGTTGATACTGGATGAGGGCAAGGTTTTGGCTGATTATCCAGTCACAACGGGAGATTTAGTAGAGATTGAGGAGATTTAAGGTGACTGAGGAAAAATTTGTATTTGCTGAACAAGAGTTTATCTATGAAAAAAATGACAAGAATTGGAGCCTAACACTTAAGCGATCAGATGTAGCAACGCAGGATTTGCGGGAGCTATTGCTTTTGGACCTGCATCATCCACTTTTCTTGGAGCAAAAGACTAAGGCCGACCACGATAGTGTCTACTTCACCTATCAGATTGAGCCTTTGGGGCTTTCCAAGGAAGATATTGAAAAGCGCACGATTTCTGAGCGGATTCGTCTGGCTCTCAATGTGTTTGCTTTGGAAGCGGCACTGGAATTGCCGGTTACTTTTTTGCTGCATCCTAGTAATCTCTTTATTACCAAGGATGCACAGGCTAAGATTGCTTATCGCGGGGTTCCCGGCATCATGACACCTCAGTCTATTTCTCGGGAGGACTTTTTGCGTCAGGCTAAGTGCTTTGCAGTGACGCTCTTTGCAGATCTGGACTTTATGGAGCTTTACAAGGGCTCGCTAGAGCTAGAAACTCTGCCAGATTTCCTAGTGGAACTGCGTGAGGCTGAGACTCTGGAAGATGCGGTTGCTGTTTTGGAGAAATCCTATCAGGAAAAGGCTGCAGAAGAAGCAGAGAAGCAGACACTGGTCTCCAAGCGCCAGCATAAGATTTTCAAACTGGCGACCATCTGGCTGACAGCAGCTGTTGTGATTTTGACCATTCCTTTGATTTACTTGATTTTCATACAGAATCCTTTCAAGGAAAAGCTGTTACAGGCGGATACTGCCTTTATCAAAGTGGACTACAGCAAGGTCATCGATGAGCTGGAGGGAATCTCTCCTAAGAGCTTGCCGAATACACAGAAATATGAACTGGCCTATTCTTATATTCAGGGGCTGGAATTTTCCGATGATCAGCGTAAGGTCATCCTGAACAATGTCACACTTAAATCAGATGATTTGTATCTCAATTACTGGATTCAAGTTGGACGTAATGATTTTGAAGATGCTTTGGACACAGCCAAACGAATTAATGATTCAGATCTGATTATCTATGCCTTGACGCAGGAGATGAAAAAGGTACGTGAGGACGATAGTTTGTCTGGTAAGGATCGGGAGACTAAGCTTGAGTCCTTGGAAGGCGAGTATAAGAAGTACTGGGATAGCCGCAAGGAGCTTTTGACTGGTGATTCTAGCTCAAGCGCTTCTGGCGAGGAAGGTTCTTCAGGAGCAAGCTCTTCCTCCAGCAGTGAAGCGTCATCTAGCAGTAGCGCGAAGGAGTAAGTATGAGCAAGACAATCATCATCTATACAGACCATCTGCGCTATGAGCTGCAGCTGACAGAGGACAAAAAAGTTCTCCTAGCTGCGAGTGAGAAGGCTCAGCTTTACCTGCCCCATCAGGAAACTCCTATCCAGCTTCAGCTAGCTGAGGGACAAGTCTTTTATCAGATGGGGGAAGATACGGGTGTCGTAACTGACGGCCTGACCTTGGGTAATCTGACCTTGTATCAATCTGATTCAGAACCGGCCGTTTACGACCTGCTGGACAGAAAAGAGTTGCTCATCAGCGACCAGAAGGGGGCTGACATCAGCTTGGGAGCTCCTTTGGAGTTGCTCTTGAAGCGAACAAATGATTCTTGGATTTTGACCAAGATGCGAGGTCAAGTCTACCTCAATCACGTTGAGTGGACGGGAGACCAAATCCAGCTGGAAGCCGGCGACGAGCTAAGCTTGGAAGGTATTTGTCTCAAGGTCTATCCAGAAGAAATCTGGGTGACGGGTCCAGCTACGGTCAGTTCTAACCTGACCTTGCGGGGCGCTTCTCGCCATGGTTTTTACCCAGACTATCCAGACTATCACCGCTCACCGCGGATTATCTATCGGAGTTCAGAGGACAAGATTCAGATTGCTCCGCCAAGCAAGGAGCCTCAAAAGCCCAATGATGAGCTCTTGAGACTGATTGTGCCGCCACTTCTCATGGTTGGGGTGACGGTGCTGATTACACTGGTTCAGCCGCGGGGGATTTATATCCTTGTTACGGTGACTATGTCGATTGCCAGTGCTATCTTTTCGGTGCGCGGTTTCTTCAAAAACCGCAAGAAGTTCAAGGAAGATAAGAAGGAGCGCATAGATCTTTATCACCTCTATCTAAAAGACAAGGCTATTGAGCTGAATAAGCTGGAACGTGAGCAGCGTGATGGGATGCTTTACCATTTCCCAAACATTAATGAATTGACGGGTCTGGTGACAGACTACAGCCATCGCATCTACGAGAAGACACCGCTGCACTTTGACTTTCTTTACTATCGCTTGGGACTTGGCCAGGTGCCAACCTCCTATAAGCTGACCTATGGTCAAGAGGAGCGGAGCGGAAAGAAAGATGCGTTGGAAGAGGAGGGCTATGCTCTCTACACTCGGCATAAGAAAATTCCCGATCTTCCTATTGTGGCTAATCTCAGTCATGGACCGGTCGGCTATATCGGTCCGCGCAATCTTGTTCTGGAACAGCTCCAGCTCTTGGTCATGCAGTTAGCGGTCTTTCACTCCTACCACGATGTGCAGGTGATTACCATCATGCCAGAGGAGGAGCGCGATCAGTGGGATTGGCTGCGCTGGCTACCGCATGCGACTCTACAAGAGCTGAACGTCCGTGGCTTTGTCTATAACCAACGGACGCACGATCAGGTCCTAAACAGTCTCAATCAGATCCTGAAACTGCGCAAGGCACAGAAGGAAGAAGCAACCCGGCAAGAGACGACGCTCTACAGTCCTCACTATGTGGTCTTGGTCACGGATGAAAAGCTGATTCTCGACCATATCATCATGGAGTTCTTTACTGAGGATCCGACTGACCTGGGCTGCTCACTAATTTTCGTGCAGGATGTGATGAGCTCTCTGTCTGAGAATATTAAGACGGTTGTCAATATCAAGGACCGCAACACTGGTCAGCTGGTCATGGAAGAAGGAATCCTTAGAGAAATTGACTTCCGCTTGGATCATTTCCCAGAAGGCTATGACAAGGAGCGAATCGCTCGGACCTTGGCGCCACTCAATCACTTGCAGAATCTCAAGAGCTCAATCCCTGATACTGTGACCTTTATGGAGATGTATGGGGCAGAGACCTTCTCAGACCTGCAAGTCTTGCAAAAGTGGCAACAGAATGCGCCGTATAAGAGCTTGGCGGTGCCTATCGGCCTGCGGGGGAAAGAAGACTTGGTCTACCTCAACCTGCATGAAAAGGCTCACGGGCCGCACGGGCTGATTGCCGGGACAACCGGTTCCGGTAAGTCAGAGACCATCCAGTCCTATATCCTGAGTCTGGCCGTCAACTTCCACCCGCACGATGTAGCCTTTCTGCTTATCGACTACAAGGGTGGGGGAATGGCCAACCTCTTCAAGAACCTGCCTCATCTCTTGGGAACCATCACCAACTTGGACGGAGCCCAATCCATGCGGGCGTTGGCTTCCATCAATGCGGAGATTCACCGTCGGGAGCGGCTCTTCAGAGAGTTTGAAGTCAATCATATCAACCAATATCAAAAAAAATTTAAGAACGGGGAAGCAACCGAACCCCTGCCCCATCTCTTCCTTATCTCGGATGAGTTCGCAGAGCTCAAGGTCAACCAGCCTGACTTTATCAAGGAGCTGGTATCTATCGCTCGGGTCGGACGTTCCCTTGGGGTCCACTTGATCCTAGCTACTCAGAAGCCCTCTGGGGTGGTGGATGACCAAATCTGGTCCAACTCCCGCTTTAAGCTGGCGCTCAAGGTAGCAGACCGGACGGACTCGATGGAAATGCTTAAGACGCCAGATGCGGCAGAGATTACCCAGACTGGCCGGGCCTATCTGCAGGTCGGCAATAATGAAGTCTATGAACTCTTCCAGTCAGCCTGGTCAGGGGCAGACTATCAGCCGGATAAGGACGAGATGGGTATCGAAGACCATACCATCTACCTGATCAACGACCTAGGCCAATACGAAGTGCTCAATCAAGACCTATCAGGTCTCGACCTAGCAGAAGATATCAAGGAAGTACCGACGGAACTGGAGGCTATTGTCAGTCAGATCCAACTATTGACAGAGAGCCAGCAGATCCCACCGGTACCACAGCCATGGCTGCCACCGCTTAAAGATAGAATCTATTCAACAGATTTGCGAAAAGGAAATTTCAAAGAATTTTGGTCACATACGAATCGCTCTTTAAAAGCAGTGATTGGTTATGTAGATATACCAAGCCAACAAGCTCAATACACATTAGAACATGATTTTAATGAAGATGGGAATATCGCTCTTTTTGGAGGTCCTTTAACAGGTAAGTCTACTTTTATTCAGACTTTAACGATGGATCTGGCTCGTCAGTTCACACCTAATCAGGTGAATTTCTATTTATTAGATTTTGGAACAAACGGTCTCTTGCCACTTCGTCAATTACCACATGTGGCTGATACGATTATGATTGACGATCAGGAGAAAATTACAAAGTTAATAAATCGCATAAAAGGAGAAATTCGATACAGAAAAGCTCTTTTGCGTCAACACATGGTAGCCAATGTCAATCTTTATCAAGAAATCAGTGGGCATCAAATACCTAAGCTATTCTTCATGTTAGATGGTTATGATGCTATCAAGGAATCTCCACTGGTTATGGAATTAGAAGATGCTTTTCAAATTATCTCTCGTGAAGGTCTGAGTCTAGGAATGTATCTAGTTATTACAGCTGGTCGTATAGGGGTTGTCAAAGCAGCTCTATTAGCTAGTATCAAAACTCGAATTTCTTTGAAATTAACGGATGATATAGATACTCGAACATTAATTGGTCGTACTCAGTTAATAATTGAAGATAAGCCTGGACGTGCGATGATAAAGTTGGATGAACCAGAGATTTTCCAAGTTGCTTTACCAACCAAAGGAGATGACGCGTTTGAAGTGATTGAGCAAATTAGCTCTGAAGCAGGAATGATGTCAGAACAGTGGGAAGGAAGTCGACCTAAACCAATTCCGATCGTTCCAGAAGAATTGAGCTTCGATACTTTCGCGAAAACAATAAGCGTTCAAAAGGCTTTGAAGGAAAATACTCTACCTCTAGGTTTAGACTTTGTTAATGTTGAGAGTGTTGATATACCGATGAAAGATTTCAAACACCTACTATATATAGCTAACGAAGGTGAACATTTGGAGAATATTACACGCCACCTTTTAGAAATATTCACCACCCTCATTCCAAGCAAGAAAGTCATGTTGATGGATGTAGACGATGAGTATGATGGGCAATTTAACTTATTTGCTCGTATTTCTGAAACAGAAACTCTTGAGGATATGGCAAATCAGCTTATGCTTGAGTTAGAGGATCGTAAAAAAGGTGAAACTGGACACGACTTTATCATCTTTATCCCTAATTTAGAGAAATTTGTTCAGGCAAGTGGCCTGACAGGCGAACAAGTATCAGCACTCTACCAAGAGGGATGGAAATATAATATGCATTTTGTTGTTGGTAGTTCTTATTCTTATATTAGCAATAATGCTATTGGCAGCCCTGCTCGTCAGATTAAGGCATATAATCAACACTATCTTTTGGGAATGCGCTTAACTGATCAAACAATATTAGAAAAGCCTTATAATAGCAAGGAACCTTATTTAAATAAGGATGAAGTTTATTTATATGGACGTCCATCCAGCGTTAAACTTAAAATTACAATATAAAGGAGAACACTATGTCAGTAGGAACAACTCAGGGAGTAGGTATTCAATCTGATCCGACAGCTGTTCAAAACTATGCAAATGGAATTGTTTCAGCTTATCATTCAGTAGGAAAAGAAACTGCTACAAAGGATTCTATCAGCCAATATGCTGCTTCTGGAACTATTAGTAGTCATATTGATAATGAAGTTAGTGCAAGTGAACAAGCAGCACAGCAATCTATTGACTTCATTCAGGTCTTACATGGTATTCATGCAGAGTTTCAAACAACAGATGCAAAGATTGCCAATTATATTAACAGAAATACAGGGCCAGTCGAGTCAGGAACTGCTGGTAGTAATTCTGGAAAGAAGAAAAATAAGCAGCTATTTAGTGAGGGAACTAATTAATAATTGTTCAACTAGAAAGGAAGTATATGGTAAAGGTAAATTACGCTAGCCTGCAGACACAGTCTTCT
>ERZ773069.1559-NODE-1559-length-13137-cov-32.594710_pt1 | contig 13137 bp, 15 predicted proteins | sample MGYA00580619_ERZ773069 | MGnify/ENA primary metagenome ERZ773069 (study PRJEB29015, sample SAMEA2738007) | human oral metagenome | biome: human oral; feature: human-associated habitat; material: dental | place: China | collected 2108 ...
GTCGCCGTCGTCGGCGCTCGCGGAGTCCTCGCCGCCTCCGCCCCTGCTCGCAGCGCCGGCATCACCACGGGCATGCGCCTGCGCACCGCCCGATCCCTGTGCCCTGGGCTCATCGTCCTGCATCCCCAGGAGGAACGCGAGGCCCGTGCCTTCGAAACCGTCATGGAGGCCCTGACCTCCCTCCTGGCAGACCCCATCGTGGCCCGCCCCGGACTGGCCTTGTCCGGAGCCAAAGGACCCTCCGCCTGGGCCGGTGGAGAAGATGTCCTCGCCGCAGCCCTCGTCGAGGCCGTCGCCCAGGAGGCCGACGTCGAGTGCCAGGTCGGTATCGCCGACTCCCTGTCCGGAGCGGTTCTGGCCGCCCGCCAAGGGATCATCGTCGAACCGGGACGGACCCCCGACTTCCTCGCCCCCTGGCCCTTGGACTCGCTCCTGGCCTGCCTGTCCCTCAGGCGCCTGCGACGTGACGCCCGCCCCCTGCTGGAGACCTTCGCCCGACTCGGACTGCGCACCCTGGCGGACCTGGCCTCCCTGCCCAGAAAAGACGTCGCCGCCCGCTTCGGCCCCATGGGAGAACAGCTCCATCGCCTGGCCGCTGGCACCCACCACGAGGCCCCTGCCATGACCCGGCCGGCCCAGGACATCGTCGTCACCTCCACCCTCGACCCGCCCGTGGAACGTGCGGACACCGCCGCCTTCGCTGCCCGGCACCTCGCTGAGACCCTGGCGGCCCGGCTCCTGTCAGAAGGCCTCGCCGTCGGACGCCTCGCTATTGAGGCCCGCTGCGCCGACGGCGCCGAGCTGGTCCGTACCTGGATGCTGGAGACCACCCCCACCACCGCAGAGCTCACCGACCGTGTGCGTTGGCAGCTCGAGGGCTGGCTCTCCGGACGCTCCGGGCGCCCACCCTCCTCCGGGCTGACCCACCTGAGCCTGACGGCCCTCGAGCTGAGCCCTGCCACAGCAGCCCAGGCAGGGCTGTGGCAGGCGCCTGGCCAACAGGATGAGGCTCGGGCCCGCCGCGCCGCCGAGCGCGTGGAGTCCCTCATCGGGGCCGGCACCGTCCAGGTCCCCAGGATCGATCCCGGACGCGACCCGCGCTCGCGGGTGCGAATGGTTCCCTGGGGGGAGAAGTACGCGGGTGAGTCCGGCGGTGACGGCTCGGCCCCCTGGAGCGGCGCCCTGCCCGATCCCTCGCCCTCCATCGTCCTGCTCCGGCCGGTTCCCGTACGTCTCACCGATATCCAAGGACGCGAGCTCGGTGTCGACATCCACGGTCAGCTCGACGGCGTCCCCGGCTTCCTGAGCATCGGTGACGGCGTGGTCGATAGTGCTGTCAGTGCTGTTGCTGGTGAGGTCAGGATGGAGTCCGTGCTCCTGTGGGCCGGCCCCTGGCCGGTCGACGAGGGCTGGTGGGCTCCGCAGGGGCCCTCGCGTCGCGCCTACCTCCAGGTGGTCACCGACGTCGGGCCGCCCCGCCTGCTGGTGCGTTCAGGCGGATGGTGGCTCGATGCCGTGTACTCATGACGCTGTACCGGCTGGTTCGCCTGCGACAATCAGACCGGGCGTCGTCGTCCCTGCAGCCACAGAAGCGCCAGTGTCACCAGGCACAGCCAGGCCAGTCCCAGGGACCAGCCGGCCAGGACGTCGGTCATCCAGTGGTAGCCCAGGTAGACGCGGGAGACGCCCACCAGGAGGGTCGCTCCTGCCGCTGCCATGATCGCCAGTGCCCGGTACAGGGGTGCCGCCGTGGTCATCAGGACCATCCCCGCCAGCAGGCCCGCGAAGACGGCTGTGTTGAAGGAGTGCCCCGAGGGGAAGGACGTGGTTGAGGCGGGGAAGCCCAGAAGGGTGTCGGTCGAGGGGCGTGCTCGCCCGAAGACCTCTTTGAGAACCACCGTCAGCAGGCTGGAGCCGAGCATCGTCACAGTCAGGACCAGGGCGCGCACACGGTGCCCCCGCATGAACAGGAGGGAGGCGCAGATCGCGGTCAGGACCGTCAGTCCCACGGTGGAGCCAAGAGCGGTGAACACCTGCATGACGATGGTCAGAGCCGGGTGGCGTTCATCCACGGCCCTGGTGGTGACACCTTGGTCATAAGGCGCCAGCCCCGTTCCGGCGCTCGTGGTCAGGGCCAGCCAGGTGAAGACCGACAGCGTGGTGACGGCGGTCACGGCCAGCGCGCAGGCACGTCTGGTGCGCCAGGTGTCGGGCAGGTGGTCGAGTGAGAGCATGAGCGCGAGGTTATCGGCGACAGTCAGGGTGAGGCTATGTGTGCGCCATGGGCCGGCTGAGTGGTATTGCCAGCGACCAGGACGTTCGGCGGGTAGCATCCGGCCCGAGTGTCCACACCCCGGCCAGGAGGACCCGCGTGGCCAAGCTCTACTTCCGCTACGGCGCCATGAACTCCGGTAAGTCCACGGGATTGCTTCAGGCTGCCCACAACTACGAGGAGCGCGGTCAGCGCGTCCTGCTTCTCAAGGCGGTAGTCGACACCAAGGGTGAGGACTCAGTCGTCTCCCGGCTCGGGGTGTCGCGTCGCGTCGACCTCCTCGTCGACACCGACGACGACCTGCGCGCCCTGGTGCATCGGTGGGCCCTGGTCGGTGCTCGGCCCGTCTGTGACGAGGGTGGTGCTCAGCGGGAGGCTGTGTCCCTGCGAGAGGTTCTTGACTGTGTGCTCATCGATGAGGCTCAGTTCCTTACGGCCCTTCAGGTGGACCAGCTCATGGAGATCGCGCTGATCGACGATGTGCCCGTCCTGGCTTACGGGATCCGTACCGACTTCCGCACGGTCAGCTTTCCCGGGTCGCGGAGGTTGCTGGAGATCGCTCATTCCTTGGAGGAGCTGAAGACCATCTGCCGCTGCGGACGCAAGGCCATCTTCAATGCTCGCAAGGTGGGGGAGTCCTTCGTCTTCGATGGTGATCAGGTGGCCATCGACTCCGGGGAGGTCACCTATGAGTCGCTGTGCGGCAAGTGCTACCTCGCTGCCGGTGGGAGGCTTTCCGGCCAGTGAGCCGGGCTCCGGGACTGTGCTTGTACTGGCGCGAGTACAAGGCCGACTGAGCGAGGCTGTGGGTAGCGGGGGACAACAGCCATTCCGAGATATTCCTTGTATTCGATGTATTACAAGCGTTATCGTGAAACTGTGAATGTCTCCTACGCGCTCATCGCAGATATCGTCCGCTCGCGCGAGCTGCCTGACCGCAGGCGGGCTCAGCAGGTCATCCATGAGGCCCTGGAGCGCGCTGCCGAAGGCCTGGCGCTGACGCAGTCTCCATACGCCACGGTCGGCGACGAGCTGCAGGCGGTCTCGGCGACCCTCCCCGATGCTCTCGCTCTCACGCTGCGCACGCACCTGCTCCTGCCCGAAGGGCTCGGCCTGCGCTTCGGCATCGGCGCCGGAGTGATCTCCGAGGTCGAAGGCGCGGTGGGAGGTAGCTCCGACGGTGCGGCGGCGCGTCCTATCCAGGACGGCTCGGCGTGGTGGGCTGCACGTGAGGCGATCGAGAGGGCTCACGCTCTTCAGGATGAAGGCAGGTCCTTCGTTCGCACCTGGCTGCGTATCCACCCGGATGCGGTTAGTGGATCAGGAAGGGAGAGGGGAGAGCGTGAGGGGCTCGTCAATTCTGTGCTGATCCTGCGCGACCAGACAGTGTTCCGTTTTCAACCGCGTCAGCGCCGCATGATGGCTGGACTGCTCATGGGAGTGACCCAGGTCGAGGTTGCCCGTCAGGAGAAGGTGAGTCAGCAGGCCGTGTCTGAGTTCGCTCGCGGTGCTGGATCCTCCCTGCTGGAGGTTCAAAAGATCCTCGACGGAGTGACTGCGTGGAGTGGGGGAGGTGGCGGCGAATGACGGCACTCCTTGTTCTTCTGCTTGCCGTGGCCTCTGTGCTCGACAGCTGCGTTCGGGTGGGGTGGAAGCTTCGGGGATTGCGGCTGGCGGCAGGGCTGTTGGCGGCGGCCTCAGTTCTGACTGTCCTTGGTGTCCTGGTCGGATGGCCGATCCTTCATCTTCGTGGCGGGGGTGTTGTTGCCGTCGTTCTGATGTCAGTGGCTTGGCTGTGCTGGGATCTGGTTCCGCAGCGATGGTGGGCGAGGCTGCCGGGATTTCGTCAGCAGAGCCGGCTGGGGAGCGAGGGTTCCAGGGAAGACCTGAGTCACGTGCTGCCTCTTGCGCGACTTGCTTGCACGGCTCTCCTGTTTCTCGTTGTAGCGGTCTGCGCCCTTGTGTCCGAGCCGCTTGGTTCCAGGGCTGCCAAGGTGGCTGCCGCCGTCGGAGTTGCCGTTTTCCTGACCGCACCCGCTAATCGAATCATCTCCGACATTCTTGCTGTTGCTCGCCAGTCCTCGCAGAAGAATGAGAAACAGGACGATTCGGGGGCGTCAATGCGCGGTGGCCGTTGGATCGGTCTACTTGAGCGAATTCTCATTCTCCTGCTCGCCTCCGTCGAGGCGCCCGCTGCTGTCGCCGCAATTGTTGCTGCCAAGGGTGTGATCCGATTCCCTGAGATCAGTAAGGATGAAGCGGGGCAGAAGGCCGAGGAGTTTCTCATTGGTTCCTTCGCCTCCTGGATCCTGGCCGTCCTGGGCGCTGTTGTCATTCACGTCTCCTGAACGGGAGGGCGGGGAATCGGGATGTCGGTGCTCGGGCTCTGCCCGGAAGTCTTCGAAAGGGAGGCTAGACAGTGCCCATGTAGTGCACTATGATGCACTACATGGAAGTGAGTGCGGAGTCGCTGGCCCACGAGATCGGTGTGCGGATCAAGCAAGAGCGCAGCACTCGCCGCTGGACGCTCGACCATCTCGCAGAGGTCGCCGGGGTGAGCCGACGAATGCTCGTGAAGGTTGAGCAGGGTTCGGTCAATCCGAGCATCGGCACGCTGCTGCGGCTCTCGGACGCACTCGGTATCGGGCTTCCGACACTCGTCGAGCCCCCGATGTCACGCGCGGCCAAGCTCGTGCGCCGCGGTGAAGGGGCTCGTTTGTGGAGCGGCGACCATGGAGGATCCGGTGTCCTCGTCGCCGGCACACAGCCGCCCAATGTCGTTGAGCTGTGGGACTGGACCCTCAATCCAGGAGAACGCCATGCGAGCGAGGCACATGCTGCTGGTACTTGCGAATTGCTACACGTCCAGGCCGGATCGATCCTCGTCACGGTTGGTGACGATGCCTACGAGCTGCGCACTGGAGACGCACTGACGTTCTACGGAGACGTCGCCCACTCCTATGACAACCCCGGCCAGGAGCCAGTACGGTTCTCACTCGCGGTCTTCGAGCCGGGGGTCGGAGCCGTACGCGGAACGGAGCCCTCGAATGACTAACCCCATGAGCCCGAACGACTTCCTTGATGTCTGCGCCATCGAACCGGCCGTGTTCGAGCTGCGTCCCGACTACCGCGCGCAGCTACTCGTCGTTGACGGCATCTCGGCAAGCCTGGGTGCGTGTGAAGGTGACGATGTCGCAGATGGCCTTATCCAGGCGGCGGAGGACCATGCCCGAACCCTGCTCGCAGAGTCCGCGGTCGACAAGCTGCCGCATATCGCAGCCTGGCGTGAGGCCTACCGGGCGTTTGGAGCCAAGCCGCAGCGCACCCGCAACAGCCTCGAGGCCTTGACCCGGCGTGCGCAGAAGGGTCTGCCCCGGGTGAATGTACTCACCGACATCTACAACGCGATCTCGGTGCTGCATCAGATCCCGCTCGGCGGTGAGGACTTTGCCCTGTACGCGGGGCCAGCGCGCCTGATCCGCGCCACCGGCCAGGAGCGCTTCGACACCACTGCCGACGGCGAGGTCGTCGTCGAGCATCCCGATCCTGGAGAGGTCGTGTGGTGCGACGACGCAGGAGTGACTTGCCGGCGCTGGAACTGGCGCCAGGCCCGTCGCACCGGTCTGAGCGAGGCCACCCGGACGGTCTTCTTCATTCTCGACGCTCTCTCCCCGGTCTCCGATACCGAGCTGAGTGCTGCTGCTGACGCTCTCGCTCAGGCACTCAGCGCTCTTGGCTCAGATGTGAGCGTTTCCCGACGAGTGATTGGCGCGTCATGAAGCAACCGCACCAGGAGGGTGGTCCTACCCCGATCCGTCTCGCCGGGTTGAGTGCCTTCCCCCTCACGCCGCTTCGTGGCGACGTCGTCGATGAGCGCGCCTTCGCCGGCCTCGTCAAACGGCTCACTGCAGCCGGGGTGGATTCCATCACCGCCTTGGGTTCGACCGGTTCCTATGCGTACCTCACGCCGGCCGAGCGTGCTCGGGTAGCCCGCATCGCCGTCGAGCACGCCGGAGCGACTCCGGTATTCGTCGGAGTCGGCGACCTGCGCACGTCGCGCGTCCTCGCCCATGTGGACAGCGCGCAGGAAGCCGGTGCGGTCGGTGTCCTGCTGGCTCCGATGACCTACCAGCCCCTCAGCGACGACGAGGTGTTCAGACTGTTCCGTACTGTCACCGAGCACACCGACCTCCCGGTTATCGTCTACGACAACCCCGGCACCACGCACTTCACGTTCACTACAGAACTGTATGCCCGTATAGCCGAGTTGCCCGGAATTGTATCGATCAAGATCCCCGGCGTCCCCGCCGACCCGACTGCAGCGCGTGAGCACGTCGCGATGATTCGGGCCGCGATTCCTGAGCACGTCACGATTGGCGTGTCCGGCGACGCGTTCGCAGCCACCGGCTTGAATGCCGGCTGCGACGCCTGGTACTCGGTGATCGGGGGAACCCTCCCAGCTCCTGCGCTTTCGATCACCCGAGCTGCTCAGGCGGGTCGGACCCAGGAGGCTGCCGTAGAGTCACGACGACTTGCACCTTTGTGGGAACTGTTCGCCGAACTCGGTGGAAGTCTACGCGTGACTGCGGCGATCGCCGAGCACCTCGGTCTCGTTCCACCGTCCTGCCTGCCGCTGCCGATTCAGGGGCTCACCGACTCGCAGCGCGTGCAGGTCATCGACGTGGTGACTGAGCTCGGTCTTGTCTGAGCGTCGCGAGGATTTCGGTCTGTCGGGTCGGACGAACTGGACGCTGGCGCGGTACGTGTTCGCGGCCACGCTCGTACGCTCAGCCGATGGAGGCGCGGTGGTCGCCGTTGTGCTGCTCGCCCAGTCCTCCGGAAAGTCCGGATGGATGTCCGGCATGCTGGGAGCGGCAATCATCGCACCACATCTGCTCGGTCCGTTCATCGCCCGCCGCCTCGACACTGCAGATGACGGCAGGAGGATTATCGCCGTCTCGGCCCTCGCTCACGGACTACTGCTCGGGACTGCCGGGCTGCTACTGCCAGTGGCGTGGACCGTCGTCCCGGCAGTACTGCTGGTCCTCTCGGGAGTATTCGGGCCCATGCTCACCGGAGGAGTGAGCAGTCGATTGCCGTCGATCGCGGGGCCGTCGCAAAAGAGCCAGCGGCGCGCACAGAGTTGGGACGTCGCCAGCTACGGCGTCAGCGGCACGCTCGGGCCCGCTGTTGTCGCATGGATCTCGGCCGCTACTGGTCCGCTGGGAGCGATGCTTATTCTTGCCGCCTCAACACTCATCGGGGCTGGGGCTGTGCTCGCGCTGCCGAAGCAGGCGCCGGCTGCTGAGTCGGGTGCCGTGACCTCGTCAGCACGCGTCCTGATGACGATCTGGCGATCCAGGCCGCTGCGCTGCACGTTGGGGCTTACGGTCGTAGTCGCGTTCTCGGTTGCGGCGCTACCGATCTATGCCGTCGCCGTTGCCCCGGCTCTTGGTGGGGCTGCTCTGGCCGGCACCCTGGTTGCTGGGTATGGAGGTGGTGGTCTTGCCGGATCCGCGCTGTTGATGGTGTGGCCGCTCAAGGGAGACGCCGACAGGCTCACGTCGCTGCTGGCCGGAGTGGTCGCCGTAGCGCTGGGCGTCGTCATATCGGTGTCGAACCCCGTCCTGACGATGATTGCGTTCACCGTTGTCGGTGTTGCGAATTCCCTGTTCTTTGCTGCGACATTAGCGGCTCGCAGCGAGTACGCGCCTCTCGAGTCACGGGGGCAGGTGTTCATCTGGATCGGGGCCCTGAAAATCGCGGCGGGATCGGCTGGTACAGCGGTTGCCGGCGCACTTGCCGGCGCTGCGGTGTGGCTTCCGATCGCTGCCGCTGCCGTCCTATCGGCCGCAAGTTCCCTCTGGTGCGTCATGGAGCGCCGACGGGCTGGGGCGGGCTGACAGAGGGAGCGTTTCAGCTTCCCGATTATTCGTTGTTATCGCGGCGGTTTCTGGGGGCTGGTTCGTTGTGCGGTTGGTGGGGGTGGGGTTATACTGTACGTATGTTCGAAGGTGGTGTGCTTCCTCGTGTCCCGGCTGGTGGTGCGGGTGGGGTGCGGTTGGTGGGGGTGGAGGGGTTGCTGGCCTGGCTGCTGGTGACCGCCCAGGACTCCGGCGGCGAGGACTCTGATGCTGACGGCGCCGGTAGCGTTGATGGTGAGGGCCTGCTCGCTGGTGGGTCTGGGGGCGATGCGGCCGTGGTGGCCGACGCTGAGGGGCTTCGGGTCGTGGGTGTGGAGGATGCCGGTAGCACTGGGCTGCTTGGTCTGGGGGCTTGCGGGTTGGGGGAGCTGGCGGCGGCGTGTCACCGGCTGGTGGCCTGGGCTACTTGGGGAGAGTCACTCGCCGCTGCGTGTTTGACGAGCTGTGGTGAGCTGTCGGCGCGTCCTGGCCGGTGGGGCCCGGGCGGTCAGGTCTCACCCGTGGTCGGGTTTGAGGAGCGCAGGTTCAACACCACCTGCCTGCTCTCGGCCCGCCTGGGGGTCTCCCGGGCTCGGGCCGGCCAGATCATCGACCACGGCAACACCCTCATGAATATTGGCTTCGGCCCGGTCGAGGCTATGGAGCGTTGCGGGGTGCTGGACTCGGTGAAGGCGTCCCTGGTGACCCGCCGCCTGGAGGACGTGCCCGTCCCGGTGGCGCTGGCGGTTCAGGACCAGGTCCTGCCCCAGGCACCCCGGCGAAGCGTGTCCCAGGTGGGGCGGGACATCGAGCGGGCCCTGATAGAGGTCGACCCCGACGGACACACCGAACACACCCAAGCCAATAGGCAGCGTCGGTGCGTGTCGCGCCCGAGGCCTGTGGGCGAGGGCCTGTGCCAGGTCCTTCTGCTGCTGCCGACCATGGACGCCCTGCTGCTGGACGCCACCCTGGACGCGATCGCCGCCAGCGCGCGGGCCTGCGGTGAGCAGCGCACCCCGGGCCAGATCAGGGCCGACGCCATCACCGCCATGACCCTGCAGACCCTACGCACCAGCCAAATGGCCGCCTACCAGCCCGCTGCGACCTGGACCACCTCACCGCCCGGGGCCAGGGCAGGACCACCAGCCTGGACAACCTCACCACCCTGTACCAGGCCCACCACCGCCTCAACCACACCCACCCCAGCAGCGGCAGTACCCGACTAGTCACCCGCGGCCCCCACCCCCGCGAAAGACCCGGAGACTACGAGACCACCCCCCACCCAAAAACCACCCACACCCTCAAACCAGCACCCCTCACCAACCCCACCCCACCCTTCTGACGAGGACGAAGCCGGCAGCCTCGGGTGCTACGCGAGCGCGGCGCTGTCCAGCCTTGCGGGAACGAACTCGCCCCAGTCGTCCTCGACAAGGCCGCTCCGCAGGCGCTCCATGGCGGCGTCGAGCTCGGGCCCCTCGGGGTGGCGGGCCGAGGAGAAGGACAGGTCCTCCTCGGAGCGGATCGGCAGCACATGAAGGTGCAGGTGGTCGACCCCGTAGCCGGCCACGACGATCCCGGCCCTGGGCGCCTCGAAGACGCGCACCTGCGCGGCACCGATGCGCTTGGCGACCACTGCCAGGTGCGCCACCACGTCGTCAGGCGCGTCCACGTAGGAGTCGACCTCGACCCGCGGAACCACCAGGACGTGCCCGTCGGTATGCGGCTCAATGGTGGCGAAGGCGACGCAGACCTCGTCCGCCCACACGAAACGGCCGGGGATCTCGCCCTCGATGATCTTGGTGAAAATCGTGCTCATGACCCCATTGTCCCCCAGCCGTGCCCGGATCTGCCCAGGTTCGTCAGCAGACGAGTAGCCGCTCGCGGGCACGAGTCGCGGCGACGTACACGAGATTGAGCCGCATACGAGGATCTGTCTGTCGTCCACCATATGTCTCCGAGCCCCTCCGCTTCTCAGACTCGCGTCTCTAACGGCAACGGCTCGGTAGTCCAGCCCCTTGGCGCGGTGCATCGTCATGACTCTGATGCCGCCCGGCAAAGCGGACTCGCTGGTGCGATCATCCACTTTCACCGCGGCCAATCCGGCCTCTCTCAAACGCGCCAGCGTCTCATCAACACCGTTCCGGGTAGCACGTACGACGTGCGATAGACGATAGGTTGGCTTCTCCCCCACCGGACGAAGACGTCAACTCGCCGCCCTGCTCGGCGTTGATACGCATGTCCTCTCGTACCCGCCTGATCCAGGTAAGAAGGACCTCATCCGGGTCCTCAGGTAGACCATCAAATCCGGGTCTTTCCACCGCGTGGCCTAAGAAAACGGACCGAGCGCCCGGCATAGAATCAGCGCCCTCATCTAAATCAGCAGCCTTCTGATTGGCGACTCCGAGCGACCACGCAAAAATTTGCCGAGAGGTGCGGTAATTGATGGTCAGTCGCTTGGATCATCCACGGGGCTCAATCCCAAACCGGGGATAGGGGCACGGGGCGACCGTAGATGCGTTGGTGAGAGTCGCCGACGATGAGGATGCGTAGGCGCAACTGTCAACCATCGTCGTCACCGGACGCAGCTGGGAGTCAAGGCGATCCAGGAGTGCATGACGCCCAGCAACAACCCAATCCTCAACGATCAAGATCGGCGAGCGCCGCAAGACCGAATCGAGCCACAGGCGAGTGGGCAAATACCGAGCCGACTAATCCGGAACGAACTAGACCTGGGCAGGATCGAGCCGTTCAACGTGATCGACGACTGCGAAAAGACGGCTTCCTAGTCGCGAATCAAGGCCGAGACACCCGTCACCTCCTGCGAAGAAACGGTGCCGTCAGAAACTATCTGTTGCTGCCCCACGAGCCACTTCGATAACAATCATCCAACCTCTAGTATCACAAACCTACGCCGCACATTAGGTGATCTAAAATTTCCAGAGATCGTTCTGCTTCCACTCTTCAGGAGCGCCAGTATCACGCAAACTAACTATCGCACCATCCGGAAAATCCATCAAAGTCGCTGGCAACAATCTGACACTACCAACATTCAATACCTTCAGTAAATACTGAACGAGCGTCAACTGCCCAAAAACTCGATTCATCACGGCTTCACACTCCAGCAACCCATCACACCCTCCCATTCTCGGCAATTTTGGGCGCTGACCATAGACTCGGTTATACATGCGTCCGTGATGAGCGGCAATATTTCTCACAATATTCAAAGCTTTTAGCCAAGATTCCAGCTGAGGGGAAGTAAGATTGACCACATTGGCAACCTTATTCTGTGCAGTACGAGGCGACATTGAGTACAGATGCGCCAACATCCCCCAGTCCAACACCTCAACTGCAGCCCACACAGGGAGAGTCCCGCCATACTTGTCCTTGTGGTGCCGCACGAAGTCCTCGCGAGAATCCTTCAATTTATTTTGATATTTTTTTAGCCATTTCGCATATTCTGAAGCGCGTTTGCCTCTTGCAACAGGGCCTAACAAATCTGCTTTAAGGTGGATACACGGGTCAATCTCACCCAACACATGACCAACCAGGGCCCGCATTGACAGCTCAACTGGCGCCAACACAGCAAGGACTGCCACCCTGAGCCGCGCATCAAAATTATACAGAGAAACGACATCATCGAAAGTAGTCCCAGAAAGAAAGCGATCAGATCGACCATTCTCTCCCGGCTTACGCATACGGAACGGATACCAATATCCAGAGAGGCGGTAGTAATTAATTCGACGCAGTTTCTCGACGGCTCGCTCGCGATCAGCAACGCACATTCCTCGTTTTATGAGGAGGTCGACCTGATCCTCATAAGTCTTAAAACTCTTAGGCTGCTCAACCACCGCTGCCACCTTGACTCACCATCGAGATAAAATGAAGACCGGCCCTGGACCTCCTATAATGGAAGCGGAACCGGTCGTGATGAGTAAAACTATAATGGATAAAATCCTCGGTACCCAACTTAACTCAATGTGACTTATATTACAACTAGTTCAGGCTCGGGTAGTTGCAATTTCAGGTCAGGCCAGCAACCACAGGGAGCCGTCGGGGATGATGGCCTCCGGGGCGCTCTCGGGCGCTGCGCCGCGCGGAGCCTCTGCGTCCAGCAGGACGATGACGGTCGCCCGCCGGCGCTTACCGCCCTCCTTGACCGCTGCCACGGTGCCCCGGTCACGGATCCGCACCCGGCTGTCCAGCCCGATCCCGGCCCGCCCCAGGCGGCGCAGCGTCTCGGAATCATCCTGGATCCGCCCAACGACGCCGTCGGAGCCCACCGGCCTCGTCTCCAGACGCACCAGGTCAGGCACGACGAGCCGGCCGTCCGCTGTAGGGATCGGGTCCCCGTGAGGGTCTCGAGTGGGGTGTCCCAGGACCGCATCGAGCCGCTCCAGCAGCCGCTCGGAGACAGCGTGCTCGAGCTCCTCGGCCTCGGCATGCACCTCGTCCCAGCCGAAGCCGAGCTGAGTGACGAGATAGGTCTCCAGGATGCGGTGGCGGCGGATCATGCCCATGGCCCGACGCCGTCCCTCCTCGGACAGGGTGACGGCCTTGTAGGGCTCGTGGACGAGCAGCCCCTCCTCCACCAGGCGAGCCACGTTCTCCGAGGCGGTCGACGGCGCCACCTCCATACGCTTGGCCAGGCCGGTGATGGAGGCGCCCGCTCCGCCCCACTCGCAGGCGGCCCACACGACCTTGAGGTAGTCCTGCGTGACAGTCGAGTCCCCCGCCACCGAGGGCCTCCAGGCGGGCCTGACTGCGGCCGCCCTGCTCGAAGACGGAGTCACCCGAAGAACCTCGCCAGCTGGCTGCCGAAGGCGATGATGATGGTGAGGACCACCGCCAGGTACATCGCCGCCATGACCCACCAGCGGGCCTTGAGCAGGTCGAGCGCCTGGTTGTCGCGCAGCCCCAGGTGCCCGCCGGCCGCGGCCCAGGCCCAGGAGTGGGCGGCCACCG
>ERZ773069.1560-NODE-1560-length-13136-cov-20.448513_pt1 | contig 13136 bp, 8 predicted proteins | sample MGYA00580619_ERZ773069 | MGnify/ENA primary metagenome ERZ773069 (study PRJEB29015, sample SAMEA2738007) | human oral metagenome | biome: human oral; feature: human-associated habitat; material: dental | place: China | collected 2108 ...
ATGAATCCGACCGAGGCCGTTGCTACTTTTCCGCTCAAATTCCAGGACTCGAGCTGCGAAAGAAATGTATACAACGTAAAGGGACTGAAGCAGTACAGCCTTGTGCCGAGTCTCTTTTTCATTTTCTTCTTGGCTTCGGCGAGCCGGCTTTTGACGGTTCCGAGCGGCACATTCATGATGTCTGCGATCTCTGCCTCTCGAAGTCCCGCAAAAAACCGAAGTAACAGCGTGGCACGCAACGCCCAGGAGAGATGATCTGCCGCATCCATGATTACCTGGTTCTGCTCAGCTTGTTCAATCTGCCTTCCCTGATCTGAATCCGAAAATTTTTCCGTATTAAAATCTGACTCGAGCAGCGCATCCAGCGAAACCGTATTTTTTACTCCCGCATAGCGGGTTGAGACCATATAATCCAAGGTCTTGTGATATGCAATTCTATTGGACCAGCACTGAAAGCTCTCCGGATCCGTTAGTTCGCGAAGCTGATGAAAAATCTGCAAAAACACTTCCTGGGTGACATCCTCTGCCTCATGTCGGTCCCGAATCATCTTGTAAATAATATAATAAATCGGCCCATAGCAGAGCGAGTAAATCCCGTCAAATGCCCTTTTATCCCCTTTTTGATACGCTGCAATCAGTTCCGTTACACGTTGCCTGCGCTCGCGATTTGCCTTCTCCATCTTGTCCTTCATCCTGTCTCCTCAGTGCTGCCTTGCGACCATATGCAGCGCACGCAATAACATTGCCAGTGACCAAAGAATTGCCAGATGAAACCATACCCCTTGTTTTGCAGCTGTTTCTCCTGTGTGCGGCAGCCGACGCAGTACTGTGCGCTGTGTTCGCTCCCCCGTGCCGGCCAGAACCAGTTGCCGTCCCTGCAACTGTCCCTGTGTTTTTTTGACCTTACAACTTCTGATTTCTGCCCATGGAAGATATGCCAGCGTTGCCGTCTCTCTTTTTTCGGGCTGTACCTGCCTGTGCGGCTCATCCTCTCTGCCGGGACGCGCGTCCTGTATTCGCGCTTCCTGCCTTGCTTCTTGCGGCTTTACTTCTTCCCGCTTCACTTCCTGTTGCTTTGTCGGTTCCGCTTGCTCGTTCACTTCTTCTGCCGCGCGTTCAGTCCGCCGTAACAGTTCCGGCTGTCTCTCCCCTCTCTTGCGCGAGAAGAATCTGTCAATCCCGACTGATGTCTCCTTCCGATTCGTCACCTCAAAATATGCACTGTTGCCGATACGCCGGAATGCCTGATACTCCGGCGTCCAACCTGCCGGAATGTCCACTTCTTCCACACTGATTTGTTCGCCTGCATCGTTGCTGTCATTCAACAGTTCCGCATCTTCGCGGAATTCCTCTTCCCGCTCTGCATCTGCCATACTTGCGCGCTGCATGGTTCTACGTCTCGCATCGGATGGCGTAGCCTGTAAGTTCCAGCTGACTTCCCAGCCATTGTCCGCATTAACCTCCTTGACAGCGCCGAGCACAGCGACCACTTCTCCGTTTCTTCGAAGCACCGGGCGAAAATACGCCTCTGATGGCGTAGCTGCTCCGTGCCAGCGCTTTTTGACTACGATGCGGCGAATTTCCGAGTCCTCGGGTCTCGAAAAAATTGCATTCACTCTCTGACAGCCCCCGTCATAGAACAGGGCCTCCACCACGCGAATACGCCGACTGTCTCTTCGCAAGTCCTGCTCCCGTATTCTTCGATTGAGCACTTGCTTCGCTTCTGTCGGGTACGCATAACTTCCGAGCAGTGTCTCATCCTCATAGATCGAAACTCTGCTTCCCGGAAGAAGCTCATACCCCTCTTTGTACGGCAACTCTCCTTTCAGAAGCTCCACATATCCCAGGTCGGATAAAAACCCGTCACAATTCAGAGCATCTGCCGGTTGCAAAACAGCTGTATCCTCTTCCGTCTCGATTCCTTGCATTTCGCCGCGATTGAGAAAACGTATATTTTTCACATTGCCTGTCAGCGCATAACTTTTCGGAAGACCTGAACACTGTGCCTCTTTTTCCGGAATCCCGGCGCTTTGACGAGCATCCCGTATTACAACTTGAAAGCTGCTCTGGCGCGCCTCATATCCCGGCTTCCGATTCCGTTGCTCTATCCGATACGTACCAGCTTCCAGATTTGCAATGTAAATCCTACCACTCACATCCGTTATATAGTCTGCACCGCCGTCTGTGCTCAGAATCTCTCTGCCGCTGTCCGCTTGCCATATGCGGTAGTAAATACCCGAAAGCGGCTCTCCTTCTTCTGTCGTAGCCGTCAGTTCTATGCTTCCCAGTGTTTTCTCGTATACCGCATCCTCAAATTCTCGCATGAACCTGACATCCAGCGGCATGGACCACTGCAGCTGTAGCCGTGCTTCCGTGCCTTCACTCTGCAGGTATCGCGCTGTCACGGAAAACGGCAAAGGATATGCCTGTTCTATACTGTGTAAAATCTCTGCTTCTTCGCGATTCCGGAATACAACCGCCTTCTCGGTCGGCCGACCACCGGGTTCCTCAAAGTAGTGCAACAGCAACCTTCTCTCTGCATCATCATTCCGGTAGGAAAGTGAAACAGGTACCGTAATCTTTTCATCCAGGCGATAGCGGCCTGCGATAAATCCCATCATCTGTTCCGGTACCCGATGAATGGGATTCCCTGTCAGTACAATTTCCGACGCTGCAAAATAATTTGCTTGTTCCTCTATACTCATATCCCGTTTCAACGGGCTCAGATCCTGAATCTGATTGTCCGAGAGGTCGATTCGCGTCGCGTGCCGTAACAGCCATATTCCGCTGATATCCCGGATTTCTCTACCCCGTGCGTCAATTTCTGCCTCAGCTGTGTGTGCACCGTACTCCAGCAGAATCTTCTCTGTGCTATCTCCCGGTGATACCGAATAACTGCCGTCGGCGATGTGGGAAGATATACTATCAAATATAGCCTTCGCAAAAGCTGCGTCTCGCACGCCGGCCTGTTGAATACTTTCAACCGAAAAACCGTTCCCGCCACCGGCTGCCCATGCCGTGTGCTGCCATACCGGCCATTGCCACAAAACCATGAAGATCACCGCTAGATAAGGAATCCCTCTGCGCATATACTTCTTTGCCGTTTCCATATCACGTTCCCTCCACAAGTACGCTGTCTTTTTCGATGCAACTTCTCTCCACTTATATAAGGACGGTATAAAGCAGTAAAAGGTTCATTTTTTTACAAAAAAAACAGCGGAATTTTTCAATCCCGCTGTTCGGCATTCGCAGCAGAACTATGTATGATAGTACCATAGTTCCGGTGTTTTTCTGCACAAAAATTGGCAAAAACTTCTTTCAATTCTCTTAAGTTATGCCTCCGTATAGCCGAGTGCCCGTTCCAAGGCATCCTTTTCTTCAGCACCGAGCAACACTTCCGTCTGACCGCAATCTACAGTCTTGATGTAAAGGTAACAGCCCTCCCGCGAATGTACCGTATTCAGAATGAAACCTGAATTCGTATAATCCAAAAGGGCAAGCGCAAAGCTCATCTTACCCCCCATATCCTTGAACGCATTGTAGCGCACAATGCCGACCTTCTGATAGGATGCTCTCTGGTTTTTATTCAGAACACGGATTGCCTCCTTATTTATCTGATCTTCCGCCTGCAGCTGCCGCAGAGATTCTTCCAAGTCAAAAATCATATCTTCCATGCTCTCCGCATCTTTCCCGCGCATAAAGAAGTCATACGATCGTTTGACCTTCGTATACTTGCTCAGCAAAAACAACACAAGAATCAGCATGATTGCATCAAAAGCAATCAGTGCGCCCAGTAGAATTGTGGTATGCATGACTCGCGCCCCCTCACTTATTTTCTACGGAGCGCAAGAGATCCATGATGCGCTCCAACTCAGCTGTCGAATAGTAGTCAATCTCTACCCGCCCTTTATTGTTATCACGGCGGTTGATGTGAACCTTCGTGCCAAGTATGCTTCGCATCTTGTCCTCATAGTTCTGATAGTACAGACTCAAATCCGCTGTCTCCACCACAACTTCTTTCCGTTCTTTGCGTTTCTTTTTCGCCTGCTTGACAAGTTTTTCCACCTCGCGGACACTGAGCATCTCTTTGACGATTCTCTCCGCAAGCGCATCCTGGTCATCCTCATCTTCGACAGCGAGCAGTGCCCTCGCATGCCCGGAGGAAATTTTTCCTTCCATCAGCAGTTCTCTGGCACCCTCTGCGAGCTTCAACAGACGAAGCGCATTCGTAATGGTCGTGCGGCTCTTACTGACCTTGTCCGCCACTTCTTCCTGTGTCAGACCATAGTCCCGAATCAACATCTGATACGCCATCGCCTCTTCAATCGGATTCAAATCCGCACGCTGCACATTTTCGATGATGGAAATTTCCGCCACCTGCTGAGAGCTGTAATCTCTGACCAACACAGGAATTTCCTTGAGACCCGCTGCCTGCGCTGCGCGATATCTTCGCTCACCGGCAATAATCTGATATCCTCCCAGCTTTTCATCTCTCTGCACCAATAGCGGCTGCAAGATACCAAAGTGGCGGACCGAATCCGTCAATTCCTGCAGCGCCTCCGGTTCAAAATGCTTGCGCGGCTGATCCGGATTTCCATGCACTTCTTCAATCCGCAACAGCATCTCCTTATCTTTCGCAGCTTCGCTCTCACCCGCGGTACGATTCTCTTCCTGAACCGCGGTCTCCTCCGATCTGTCTTCGAGATGCTCCATTCCTCCCATCAGATCGCTGAGTCCCTTTCCCAATCTTCGCTTCTTACTCACAGCACACATAACTTAATCTGCCTCTCTCGTCAAAATTTCTGCCGCCAACTTCCGATAATTTTCCGCGCCTTTGGAGCGCGGATCATATTCTGTCACCGGCATACCGTAACTGGGTGCTTCCGCCACCCGCACATTTCGCGCAATCACCGTATCATAGATATACTCTTTCAGCACATCCTTCACGCTGTCCACGACCTGCTGCGACAAATTATTTCGGGCATCATACATCGTAAAAATGATTCCGTTGATGCGAAGCGCAGGATTCAACTTCATCTGTAAGAGTTTAATGCTACGGAGCATCTGATTTAAGCCTTCCATCGCATAGTACTCACACTGAATGGGGATGATGACATCGGTTGCGGCTGTCATCGCATTGACCGTCAATAGACTCAAAGACGGCGGGCAGTCAATAAAAATGTAATCATATTGCTCCACCACAGGCTCAAGATAATGCTTTAATACGTACTCCCGATTTCGCTTGTCGAGCAGCTCCAGTTCCAGTCCCGAAAGATTGACATTAGAAGCAAGCACATCCAGATTTTCCGAGTATGTTTTATGTACGGCCTCTTCAAAAGTGCATTCTTCCATCAGAAGCTCATAAATCGTATTTTCTTCTTTTTTCTTCTCGATTCCCAATCCGCTTGACAGATTACCCTGCGGGTCAAAATCGACTGCCAATACGCGCATTCCGGCTTCTGCAAAAGCCGCCGCCAAATTAACGACAGTTGTCGTTTTTCCAACTCCGCCCTTCTGATTTGCCAATGCAATGATCTTTTTCATGATCCCACCGTGCGCCTCTCTATTCGTTCATTTCCGCTTTTTATATCATAACATAATTTTTATTCCTAAGAAATATTATCTGCGTAGAAACAATCTTTCTCCTTGCATTTTACATGAAACAAGACACTTTTCCGGATTTCTCAGGCCTTCTCTTTCGTTATAGCAAGACCGAACAGACAGCAATTCTTGTCTGCACAGTCTTGCTTCTCAGAATTCTGTAAAGCGTTCTACTATCGTTTCACAGGAAATATCTTTCTTTTAATCGACATCCATTCCGGTATTTTTGTATTCCGACCTTGACACGCAGGCTTTGTTTTGACAGTATCATTTTCTTGTTTTATCCGATTCTGTGAGAAACATTGCTTTCGGAATGAATATTTCGGGAGAAACGCTATGAGTCTGCTCACAATATTCTTGTTTGAACATAATCATTTGCCCCCGCTTTTTGGAAATCCATCGTTTTGTTCCACGTGGAACATCAAAGTAAGTACCAACAAAAAACAATTTCTCAGAATGTGAATTACTGAGAGTATCAGGTTGTTCTGTTTCACTGCTTATGGACTTCGTTTCAAAGAGGTCCTATAGGACCCTGTAAGAATCGACTCAAATGTATCTTTTTGAGCCAAAGATTTTACTCTTTATTTTCGGCAGTCATCCATTTCACGTGAAATCTCAACGTGATCGCCATCGGATTTAACATAGCAATATCAATATAATGAACCACTGAAGTAACGGCCAAAGCTGCAATATCTACTACGAGGTAAGTTTTAAAAGCTCCTCTAAATCAGCTCCCGGCGTTCTTATTTTAGCAAAAGCATTTACTTCCTGATTCCCGTAAATCCATCCCTTTGTTTCATGTGAAATATCAGAGTTATCACCAAAAAATTGTACATTCTTAGGATTATGAATGCCTGAGAAGAAGATGAATTTTCCGACTGATTTTTTTTGCAAAATCAAGTTCTGAAAAGCGCTATCGCTATGCATCTGCTTACAATATATGCTTATTTGAGCAGTATGAATTGTCTTCTGATAATCTTATGGCTTGTTTCACGTGAAACATCAAACTAACAACGAGCAAGTTGATGTACAAAGGACCTTAACCCTCTACTCAAAATATTCTTCCTTCAAAAAGCACCTTTTCCTTGTTTCCTGTATAAATCCAACGAACCGGCACAACTTAACTCGAAAAAGTACCCTATAATTCTATAAGTATCTGTCTCTGATTGCGATTGAACAGGCATACTGATGGTCTGCGAAACACGTTCTGGCAAGATCTTGTTCCAGTTAAATCATCGGACGCACTCCGGTCAGAACAATCCGAAATCCTTCGAGATAACAGCTGTACATCATGTGCAGAGTGCTAAAAACATCTGATTGCCGACCATCTATATTCAGAACTCTATTTTGATCTTAGATTTTCCCTCCCGTCCGAATCAGATCTGTACATTGAACTTTTGATTGCAACTTCTAATTTTATGATATGACATCCGAAATCAGTTTCGATATTGCAACTACAGATTAGTTGGCTTTGCCTCCTTTTACTCATTAACAAATCGATTCATTCAGTTACAAACATCTGCGTCCGATTAGTATCGGCGATACTATGTTTCACGTGAAACCTTCTGTCTTATTTTCAGTGCCGTATCGCCACAATGTGCGGATTCCGGATGTTAGGCTCTGTAACACTACTGCGGTTAGGATTGATTGTGTTGACTCACTATTATAGTCTGGCTCTTGTTTGAATTTCTTAGCTTATTCGCGTCCATATGAGCAAATTAGCCTCAATTTGTTTCATGTGAAATATCTATCTCTATTTAACAGCCCCTGTCACTATGAAGGTATAATATTCGTATGGGTTCCGTGACGCTCTTTGAATGTGCTTGAAATTATCAACAAGAAGTTTCACATGAAACATCCATTTTTACTTAACAGACCCTGTTGCCATGAATGTACAGTCACTTGCACGGATTCCGTAGCACATCAATTATGACTGCCTCTTATATGTAGTCCGACTTTATTCCGAACAACATAGTCCATTTGTAATCACCTGCGCGCAGTTAGCCTTGGCAGCAAAAAGTTTCAGGTAGAACATCCGGTTCACTTTGGTAACGTCATATCGCTGCTAATATACGGATAATGGCAGGTAGCGGCCCCCTAGCTCTACCGATATGATTGACTGCATGGACTGCACTATAGTCCGGCCCTCTACATAAATCACCTGGCCCATCTGTTACCACCTGAATCCGATAGAAATTAACATCCATCTGTTCCACGTGAAATATTTGTGTCTATTTAACAGGCCTCTTTGCTATGAATGTACAAATACTCGCACAGATTCCGTAGACTTCGAATATAACTGACTTAAATGCCTTTTCTGCAGCAATCCCAACTCAACTCATTTACAATCATACTGAGACAATTGACAATAGTGGCAATATGTTTCACGTGAAACATCTGTGTCTGTTTGATAGAATCTTCCCACTGCAACTATACGGATAATTGTAAGTATTCCGTGATACTTCGATATGATTGAATCGAATGCTTTCACTGTAGCACAGGCTCTGCACAAATCGTCCCAACTCATTTACAAGTATTTCGAGACTATCGATATTGTCGGCTACATGTTTCAGGTGAAACATCTATCTCAATTTGACAGGAAAACATCAATACAAATATGCAAGCAATCGCAGCTATCTCGGACACTTCTGATAGAGCTTGAGGATTCTAATTCGATAGATATTCGTGGCGATATGTTTCACGTGAAACATATACTTATTCGGCAGAAATATATCTGGCAAATGTACTGAGAATTGCATGGTACCGTAAAAATCGCTGTGATAACAAGATATTTTGCTTAAAACATCTGCTTTCTCTAATCGATTTATATAGTGACATCTCTGCCGAATAGCCGCAGGACTTTCGGACGCCCCAGGTAAGGACAGCTGAAGCTGAAGTGGGAGATTATATATGAAACATCTACTTCTGTTCGGATGACCCCTTCTACGGGAAAATGCAGAAATTCTTTGGTGCAGTGTATGTGACTATATATTGACCTATATTAGCCTAGCCCTCAATATCAATCATTCAACTCATTTGTAAGCCTCTAAGCCAGATTGAATTCTCAACAAGCGCTTTCACATAGAACTGCTGATTTCTTTCAAAGCTTTATTCTGCGAAAGTACAGGACAACTGTAATCATTCTGCGGAAATAGGAGTATAGCTAACCAAAATTATGAAGAAATTTCATGTGAAACATCTGATTTCTTTCAACGGACATATCACGACAAGTGTTATCGCAGAGACGCAGGAACTTCGTGACTCCGCAAAGAGAATTTGTGATGGCATCTCTATAGTCGGCTCTCTGCATCAATTGCTTCACTTATCTGCACGCGCTCAAAACCAAGCATCAAATGCCTATGATTGGTTTCATGTGAAACATTTGATACTCGTTGATAATCCCCACGCCAAAAAGTATTTCCGAACCAGAGCGGAAACGTACCCACATCTAAAAGCCAAAATGATTGACTGATATCGGGTAATTGTTTTACATGAAGCATATACGCTGCCGTTCCTGCATAAGATATTTTCGGATTGACTTCCGGGCATACTCCAAACATGAAGGAGATGCACCGATTTCATAAGCTGCTTTCCGACACACCGGTAATTGTCCCGAATCATTTTCTGCGCAGAACTAAGGAAAAGATCCTCTCGCAAATTATTTTGATTTGTTTCCGGCAATGGGAATTCCACCTTAAAATAGAAGCATTAAGTCCGCATCAAACCGATAATTTGCGATAAAAGATAAACTTAGGTACAAGCCCATAGAAGATATCGAATCATTCGTAACCTTTTCCTGCGCTCTCGAATTTGACTGATTATAGGTTTTTTCATGTATTATTTATCACTGTTACCGGCAAAAGCTTATACAAAAAAAGATGTTTCACGTGAAACATCTTCCGAGAACTTGATTTCCTCTATTGTGAGCTATCGCTATACCAAAAGAGCTGAGTCCAGCATCGTAGACTCAGCTCTTTTTACATACTCAGGATTTCCGTGAAGAATTGCACAGCGGCTCTTTGGCCGGCATGCCGGCCTTTCTCGGATACACAGCCGGTGTTTCACGGTATTTGCGGATTACTACCAGGCTTCGTTCTCCGGCATCCTCCGGCAAAGAAAACGAAATAACCTGCTCCGGCTCGCCGCCAAGTTTCCGGATAGCATACTTCGCATCCGATAGTTCCTCTGCAATATCCCCCGCCTTATAGGCAATCATCTGTCCACCCACTTTCACAAAAGGAAGACAAAACTCGGAGAGTACAGAGAGACGTGCAACAGCTCTGGAAGTACAATACTCATATGTTTCACGTTGCTCTGCCTGACGGGCCAAATCTTCAGCTCGCGCATGAATTGCTGCAGTGTGCTGACTCAGTCCGAGCTTCTTGATTTCATCTGTCAAGTAAACAACTCTTTTATTTAAACTGTCCATTAGTGTCAGCTGTAAGGCAGGAAACGCAATTGCCAGCGGAATGCCCGGAAAGCCCGCCCCGCTCCCCAGATCCAACAACTTCGCATGTTCTGCGGGAAAATCAGCAAGAAGACCGGCAGGTGCAAGGCTATCCAGATAATGTTTCACAATCACTTCTCGTGGTTCTGTAATTCCGGTCAGATTCATGACCTTGTTCTTTTCCAGCATATCTTCATAGAAGATTGCGAACTGTTCCATCTGTCCATCCGAAAAAGACAACTTTTCTGTGCCGGAAAACCCTTCCAGGGCTGTCCGCATATCGCGGACAAACAATACTCTTTCCTCCTGTGTCATTTGCTGTCCCCCTTTCGAGACTGATGTGCCTCCAGCCATACCAGCAAGACCGAAATATCCGCCGGAGATACCCCTGAGATTCGAGAAGCCTGGCCGATGGATCGCGGCTTCAGTGTGTTCAGTTTCTGAACGGCTTCGAGGCGTAGACTTCCGACTTCTTCGTAGTTCAGATTCTCGGGTAGCAGTTTATGTTCCAGGCGCTTGAACTGCTTTACCTGTTGTTCCTGGCGGCGAATATAACCTTCATATTTGAGTTCGATATTCACCTGCTCCGTCACAGCTTGTGGCAAGGCTTTCCGCTCCGCATCAAGCGGCGCAATCAAATCATAGTTTAGTTCCGGGCGCTTGATGAGCTCAGCAAGAGAAATCCCTGTCTTCAACGGTGTCGACTGCAATGCCGTCAGAATCTCAGCATTCCCGGCACTTGCGCCGATATGAGTCTCTGTCAGACGCTTTTTTTCCGATGCGATTGCAGCGCGCTTTGCCCGCAATCTGGAAATCTTTTCCTCACTGACCAAGCCCAGCGCATATCCCCGCTCCGACAATCTCAAATCCGCATTGTCCTGGCGCAAAAGCAATCTGTATTCCGCGCGAGAAGTCATCATTCGATACGGCTCATGGCTCTCCTTAGTCACAAGGTCATCGATCAAGACCCCAATGTAAGCCTCCGCTCGTGTTAAAAGAAAAGGTTCTTTCCCAAGTACCTTCTGTGCCGCATTGATGCCCGCCATCAATCCCTGTGCAGCCGCCTCTTCATAACCAGAACTCCCGTTCAGCTGTCCCGCCGCAAATAACCCCGGAATTTTCTTGAATTCCAGCGCTGCCGTCAGCTGCCTCGCATCAATGCAGTCATACTCAATCGCGTACGCATTTCGGACAATGACGGCATGCTCAAGCCCCGGCGTCGCATGAATGACCGCATACTGCACATCTTCCGGCAGGGATGACGACATTCCGCCGAGGTACATCTCATCGGTATAAAGTCCCTCCGGTTCCACAAAGATCTGATGCCCCTCTTTATCCGGGAACTTCATCACCTTATCCTCAATGGAGGGGCAGTAGCGCGGTCCTGTTCCGTGGATACTGCCGTTGTAGAGCGGAGAGCGCGAGATATTTTCCTGAATCAGACGCTTGACCTCCGCCCCCGTGTGTGTGAGCCAGCAGCTCACCTGTTCACGCTGTACCGTTTCCGGATCCGTATCAAAGGAGAAGGGGACAACCGGAACATCTCCCTTCTGTTCCTCCATCTTGGAATAGTCCACGGTTTTACCGTCCACCCGCGCAGGTGTGCCTGTTTTAAATCGCCGCATTTCAATGCCAAGTGACAGGAGAGAGGCCGTGAGATGCGTGGCAGCCTTCAGCCCGTTGGGGCCGGTTGCCTCGCTCACCTCACCAAACACACAGCGCGCATTGAGATAAACCCCTGTCGCCAATACCACAGCCTCGCCGTAATAGCAACTGCCGGAGACCGTTTTTACACCGATGCACCGTTTTTTCCCCAGCTTATCCACAGCATCCTCTGTTAAAATTGTGGATATCTCAGCCTGACGAATGGTAATTCGTGGATTTTGTTCCAATACCCGCCGCATCTCCCCGATATACGCCTGCTTATCCGCCTGCGCGCGCAGCGAGTGAACGGCAGGTCCCTTGGATTCATTCAGCATACGAGACTGAATAAATGTCTTATCAATTACATGCCCCATCTCTCCGCCGAGCGCATCCAGTTCCCGCACCAGATGCCCCTTGGACGTTCCGCCTATATTCGGATTACAGGGCATCAATGCAATCGAATCTACGCTCACGGTAAATATAATTGTTGTGAGCCCCAGTCGCGCCGCAGCCAACGCTGCCTCACAGCCGGCATGTCCCGCGCCGACCACAATCACATCATATCTTTCTTCTATCATTCCGTTTACTTTCCTGTGCAAAACTTTTCAAAAATACGATTGACCACGTCGTCTTCCACACTGTCCCCGGTCACAGTACCCAGTGCGCGATATGCCGCCGCCAGATCAATCGAAAAGAAATCCTCCGGCATCCCTGCCGCAATCGAGGCTTCCACATTGTGCAGACTTTCCTTTGCCTCCGTCAGGGCCTCTTTATGGCGCGCATTAATCGCGAGTTCCTCACTTTGATTGTCAAATTCACCGCCGAAGAAAAGTGCGGTCACTGCCCGCTCCAATGCCTCCAGGCCGTCTCCGCGCCGCGCCGAGAATGAAAGGACGGTTGCGGCACCGCAGTTTTGTATTTCTTCTTTTGAAATCTGTTGTGATAAATCAGCTTTATTCAGCAAAACAATGGTGTGCTGTGCTGCGGCATAGGAGAGAAGTGCACGTTCTTCCTCACAGAGCGGCTTGGATGCATCCAGTACGAGAAGAATTAAGGCTGCGGCTGCGGCTGCCTGTTTGGCACGGGCCACGCCTATCTGTTCGATTCTGTCTTCACTCTCCCGAATTCCCGCGGTGTCCGATAACACGAGCGTAAGTTCTCCGAGTCTAACCTGTTCTGTCAAGATATCCCTCGTTGTGCCGGCGATTTCGGTTACAATGGCGGACTCCTCTCGTGTCAGCAAATTCATCAGCGAGGATTTTCCGGCATTGGGCAGGCCCAAAATGACAGTCGGAATTCCTTCTCGCCGCAGTTTTCCGTTATCCGCCGTTCGGAGTAATTCTTCGAGCGACTGTAGAAAGCCACGTATCCGCTCTTCAAGCTTGTGCGGATACCCCGTTAAATCATAATTTTCGGGATCATCCAGCGCAGCTTCAATCCAGGC
>ERZ773069.1566-NODE-1566-length-13097-cov-7.709937_pt1 | contig 13097 bp, 12 predicted proteins | sample MGYA00580619_ERZ773069 | MGnify/ENA primary metagenome ERZ773069 (study PRJEB29015, sample SAMEA2738007) | human oral metagenome | biome: human oral; feature: human-associated habitat; material: dental | place: China | collected 2108 ...
GGATGGTCTGGACCTTGAGGCGGATGTTGTCGGCCGTGTTGTGGGTGAAGGACTCGGCGCAGTCCCCACCCATGAGGACGAAGGCCTCCCCCATACTGGCCTGGGCGATGAGGTCGCGCAGGGAGTCGACCTCTCCGGCGAAGACGAGCGGGGGCCGACGGCGCAGGTCCGCCACCACGTCGACCAGCGCGGCCTCATCAGGGTAGGCGGGCTGCTGGAGGGCAGGCAAATGACGCCAGGTAGAGGCCTGGGCATGCAGGCGAGTATCGCAAAGTGGCACCATGTAGGACATAATCGATTCTCCTAAGAGTAAAATAAGGTGGACCAGCCGGAAATTTATGTCACCGTCGCAATAGCCAGTCATCTAACAGAAAAGGCGATGCATGAACACACAGCATCGAAATAGACATCTCAATACAGCATTAAACAACGTCAGACATTTCCCATAACCGACGATTTAGACTCCGATAATCCGGCACACGTCGGTTTGAATCATGATGGTCCAACGCCGTACATCGCCGAAAATTCTTTCCCACCCAACCAGCCACTCTCCTAATGCCAGAAAAAGCATTAAGGAACCAAACCTCAGCATCCATAAGTTCATCCGCCATAAACCCATTCGACCGCACACTGATATCCAGCCGCCGACCACGAAGCTCGCTCAAAACTTGTTCCGCAGTCACAGAAGGCATGGTCCTGGAATGCCCGCTGACAATCGCCTGTCCATCAGAGAATGCCACAATATGGGAAAAAATTCCCTCAACAACGTTACCTGTTCGATCAACGAGAATCCCTTCATCGGCGCCTCGAGACCGACTAATCTCCATCCGTGTAGAAAGCCACGACAAATCTGGCCCCTTGATCAAAGGCCTGCTACGCTCATCCAGATGTCCCACGGCATCAACCATTATCAATGATTCGAACGGGCGGTCCGGCCGCATCATGATTCGCCATTGATCTCCCGAAACATAAACTATCGGGTTAGCAGCGTCATTACCCTGTGCAGCGAACTCCTGAAATTGCCGGCGAAGCTCAGAAAGAAACATCTTCTCCGATTTAGCATTCAATCCAAGTCGTCGTAAATGCCCGTCAAGATTCCTAACGCGCCCATCAAGCATACGAAACGACGTCGCCCTATCCCCTACCATCGAATTTCCCATGTAAATATGCTCACCACCACAACAATTACCATATTACTACGTACAGCGCGATCACGTGTCATCCGATTTATCGCTGGGGCGACGAAGATCTGAGAACCGTCGCCCCAGCGATAAATTATGCAGGATCGATTAGCATACAGCCGTCATGCCTCCTCCCGTGCATCGCCGAATCCATAAAAGACGCGCACGAGAGCCTTCGCCTTCAGGAGCATTTCCTCATACTCATCACTGGGATCCGAATCAAGAACAATCGCTCCACCTGAGCCAATACGAATCTCATCTCGGAACGCCACGGCAGTCCTAATAACGACATTCAAATCAGCCGCACCGTCATACGAGAGATACCCAATACTGCCAGAATATACTCCCCTCGCATCATTCTCAAGCGAATCAATGATATCCGTAGTTCGCAATTTTGGAGCACCTGTCATGGAACCAGGAGGAAAACTAGCGCGAATAGCGTCAACGACATCACATCCATGCGCGAGCGTGCCTCGGATCGTCGACACAAGCTGATGCACTGTCTCATACGACTCAACCACCATGTAGTCAGGTACCGATACGCTTCCAGGCACACATACGCGCCCCAAATCATTCCTGACAAGATCGACAATCATTAGATTTTCGGCCAGAGTCTTTCTATCAGCCCCCAGAGAATCTCTCCGACGACGGTCGACAACCTCATCTTCATCACGTGAAGCAGTGCCCTTAATCGGCCTGCTTCTCACAATTCCATCTGCACCGACAGTAAGGAAGCACTCGGGAGAACTGCAATGCACCGTGAAGTCATCAAATTTAATGAATGCCGCGTACGGGGCAGGATTGGAGGACCGAAGCCTGAGATATGCATCAAGTCCCGGCAGGCTGCCAGTCTTGTTCTTGATACGAACAGTATTGGTCATGCACACCTCGTAGGTGTTGCCCTCGTGAAGTTCGTGATCGATCTTCTGAAGCTGATCAATGTAATCTGAACGCGTCCTGGCAAGCGGCTCTACAACGTCATCCGGAGGCCTTTTCCAATCCACAACATTATCGATAGCGTAGGTGCCGCCATAATTGTGAAGACCAGATTCGATCTCGTCGAGCCAACTCGTTTCGCGAGCTGACCTCGTGATCTCAACAATATATACCTCATCAAGGAGGTGGTCAACGACCACATAATTGTGGCACCTCACCCAAACGGCGTCCGGCATGTCTGATTGGTGCACCGAATTGAGGCCGCACCTCGCCTTCATTTCATATCCGAGAAAGCCGACATAGCCGCCCTTAAGCGGTCCGGGAATCGCATCCGTGTTACTAACTTTGGTATCAGCGACGCGCTTCTCCAAATAGGCAAGTATATCTTCCTCTATTCTTTGAGTCGATCCATCTTCGGTGCGAACCGTGACTATATCGTCATTCGTCGATTCATAAACAACAATGTCGTTGTCGACAGAACCGGCTGGGACAAAGAATGAGTATCGAGCTCGATCACCTTCGGGAAGCGCACAGTCCAACCAGACCCACTGACGATAGTTCTCGTCAAAATACCGAGCAAGCATAAGCGGATCGACACCGCCAGACAGTTTCCTAACATGGCCAAATAGGACCTGCTGTCCGCGGCTGTCATCGGTCTCAGGCTCGCTCTTCATAAGACGCCAGTCGAGTGCGAGATTAAGGAAATTGACGATCATCTGCTCGCCATGTGTCGTCGCAATCGATTCAGGATGAAACTGCAGTCCCCAGTGAGGGCGCAGGCGATGCTTTAATCCCATCACCACACCGTCCTCCTTCGAGCGCGCAATTACCTCCATATCGTCGGGGACAGGCTCTCCTACTGCAAGTGAATGGTATCGCACCGCAGGAAACGGGCTCGGCACGCCAGCAAACATCGGATCATTGAAATGCACCATAGAATCCACAAACCCGTGCTGAGGTGCTGGCGCACTGATCACGTCACCACCTGCCGCTGCCGCTAGCCCCTGATGTCCAAGGCATACTCCCAGTACAGGCACATCATGATAGCGATACGCAGCCGATGCATAGCCAAAGTCGTCAGAGTTCTCAGGATTCCCGGGTCCAGGAGACACCACAACGGCATCAAACCGTCCGAAATCCATCCCATTCAACTTCTCATCGTCATTCTTTAGTACAGTGACATCAGAGAAGCGCGTCAGAATCTGATACAGGTTATAAGTGTACGAGTCATAATTATCAATCAAAAGGGTTTTCATAATGATTCTCCTAATCAGTTCCTGCTACAATCAAGTAACTGTGTAGTGTGAAGAAGAGCGATCTTCCGGATCTTCACGTAGTTCCTGCCTAGTCGGCCTATATGGGCACACATGCCTGAATGCATCAACGACCAGACCGGGACGTTCATGCATTAGTCGTGTTGTCTTCGAAAACGAGATGCCCTCACACTGCGTCTACACAGTGAGTCCTCCATCGACACCGATCACCTGTCCTGTAATATATGAACTGTCGGATGATGCGAGGAATTCAGCAAGCCGGGCGATCTCCTCCGGACTACCAAACCTCCCCAAAGGAATCCGTTCGAGATAATGTTCCCGATGCGTCTGCAACAACTTTCCCGTCATATCGGTATCGACAAATCCAGGAGCGATGACGTTCACTCGGGTATTCCATCTAGCCAATTCACGTGCCGCCGCTCGACAGAGTCCGACGAGCCCGGCCTTTGAAGCAGCATAATTGACCTGTCCCTCGTTACCATCACGTCCGATGACCGATCCGATGAGTATCACCGATCCTTGTCTCGCGCGAATAAATTGTGTGCTACTCGCCCGACATAAATTGAATGCGCCGGTTAGGTTCGTATCAATTACATCGGACCAGGACTCCGTCGACATAACCGCAAGTGGAGAATCTCTGGTCACACCCGCCGAATGCACAACCACATCGATGCTTCCCAGCTCATCGGCAGTATCTCGGACAAACGCGTCAACCTCAGTGAAGTTACGGACATCGACCTGGCGGGTAGTCCAAGTGCCACGACCAACCTGATCGAGAGTACTCTGAGCATTCTTTTCATCGGTCCGGTAGCAAAACGCACCACGATAGCCTGCATTAGCAAGCCGAGTCACGATGGCACTGCCTATCCCTCTGGATCCGCCAGTCACTATGGCGGTAGGCATCCGCGTATCATCGTAGGTCATAGTTCGCTCCGATCTTTGGCGATGAGCAGCATTCCTTGAATTTCAAGACAAAGCTCGCCTTCAACCGCTACCGCCATATCGACGATGGCCGTCGCTCCTATTTGTCGAACAGACTCAATTGAGTAGTTGACAAGCGAGCCTCGGTGAATCGGCGTGTAACAATTCACCTGTTTGTACCCGGCCAGTATATATATCGCACGATCGCCGGCATTCATGAACAGAATGGCATTCTGTGCGGCAGACTCGACAACGATTGGAAGAGGGATAACGGTCGTAGGCGGTGGCGGATGACATCTATCGAAATTAAATGACACTCGCCCTGGTCGCGTATCGCTGGGCAATCTGTCGACGAACAACATGGGAAACCGATGGGGCACCTGACTTAACATCATGGCATCCACCGACTGTTCATGGGCAGAGATATCCTCCGGACGAAACAACTCATAACCGCCGGATTCGTATCCTCCGGCACCTAATAATATTTCCGTCGAGGCGGCCGTGGAATCACCCAATGTCAACCTGCAGTCGTAACGGGACGGCTCAGTCGCCTGGACACGTATCTCAAACTGATTGCCGGGGAACACCGGGAGCCTGAATCTAACATTTCGTAGACAAACAACACTCCACGGACATAGCCACTTATTGACAGCAGCAATAAATGTCGCAACGAGAAAATTCCCGGGTACAATAGGGTAGTCAGGATAGTGACCTCTAAATGCCTCAAGATCACGACGAAATGTCGCGGCAAGACGCATTCCATCACCCAAACGTTTCCGCCAAACGGCGTCCGCGACTATAGACATTTTTGCATCATCTCCATTTCGGCAGTCAATGCAGCCACCTAAATCGCGGGCGCACGCACGAGCAGCGGCACCACGGCGTTATGGAGTGGGTCAGCTGCGACAAGCAGCGCTGACTGTCCGTTCTTAAGTTGCTTGAGCACCGCAGCAAGTGCGATACCGCCACTCCAGGCGCCGAAGCTATACCTATCGAGCCTCAGCTCCGCCACTGGGGGTACCTCACCAGAGTCACCAATGGCGCCTAGTGCCGAGCGGCATGCGCCGGCAGTCTTGGAGTCTGCCATTACAACTATCTGCGAGGGATCAGAACCCTCAAGTTGTGCTCTCGCCTGAATCGTCCAGGAGGCAATCGCCCCAGCCAAATGTCCATCTGTAAATGACGCGTGGACAGGGCGGAAACAATAGATCTCAGCGATGGGTGCGGCATCATCGATCGTCACATCTCTGTCTGTAATGAGAAAACTGGCAGCTCCCTCTGCAATGACATCGGCCCCACCAGAACAGGACTCAATACGGTTTCGCTCTGACGAAGACTCCTCCGACGCGCCAATTACTAGCGCAGATGCCTGCAGCGACCGTAGCAGTCTTCCCCCATAACGCATTGCAGCAAACAGAGATCCTACACCCGCAATCAGCGTCGCATTAGGTCCCCTGAGTCCGTGCCAGATGGCGACCTGCCCTGCAGCAAAATTCATCACCGTATTTGGGAATTTCGCGGGGTTGACTAGATACGGACGGTCGCCGGTAAGTCCATCCTGCGTAAAACGTATGGTTGTTGAAACGGAGCCGAAGGACGTTCCCACCACCACGCCGATATCCTCAGATTTCATGGCTCTCCGGGCCATCTGAATATCAAGATCCCTGACAGAGGTGAGAAGCAGAGCAGTACTCCGATCAAGGTTCCGTACGCTTCGACCGCTGAGCTCGTTTTTCGCATCAAACCCATTGACACATGGGTCACAGGTAGGCTCATGCTCGGTGAGTTGACTCAGTCGGGGAATCGCGCACTCAAACGGCGAGACTACCGAGTAGTCCCACAACAAGAGGGGACTTACGCCATTTTTAACCATGTGTATCATCTCCTAATCAAGATGGGTTCCAATGTGGCTAGATTCTCTTTAATACGACGACTGCGCTGTTTCCTCCAAAAGCAAGCCCATCATTCATTACGGTGTTCAGGTCAGCCGCCACTGACTTATTGGGGACGCAGTCGACCGCGCAGTCAGGATCTGCAGTCTGAAAGTTGATAGTCGGCGGAATCATCTGCTTTTCCATCGCCAGCAGACATCCAATTGCCGCAAGGGCACTTGAGGCTCCCATGGTGTGTCCAAGCATCGACTTCATGGAGATCACCGGCGGAATGTCGTCCTCGAAGACTTTCCTGAGGGCGCTGCACTCGGTGACATCGTTTGATCGTGTACCAGTTCCGTGCGCCGAGATCAGATCGACATCGCCACTGCTGGTATCGCTGAGTCTCAACGCCTTATCCACACATGCGGCCACACCGTCAATGTCAGGAGCGACAGCATGATGTGCGTCACAGCTAAGTGCGTAACCAGTAACCTCGCCATAGATGTGCGCGCCTCGATCGAGCGCGTGTTCCAGCGATTCCATTATTACGACTCCAGCTCCTTCAGCCGTCAGGATCCCTTTTCGGTTGAGATCAAATGGCTGACAACGTTCGGGAGCAACCGTGCCGAGTCGATAGAACCCCGTAAACGCCTTTCGGCATACGGCATCCGCTCCGCCAGCAAAAGCAATGTCTGCATCGCCCGCTCGAATCGCGTCGTATCCCGCACCGATAGAGTAGTTACCTGCACTGCATGCCGTAGCGATGGTCATCAACTCGACATCATAAAGGTCAAACGCCCGAGCAATTGTCTGCGATAGATTAAATGGAAATGCCCCGAACGCCTTCCTCTTATCCGGAGTCTCATTATGCAGGAAATTTGACGAAAATACATCGAGAATCTGCGACTCACCATCAGTCGTCCCCATATAGATGGCCGTTGGCACACCACGAACGTATTCGATAGATATGCCGGCGTCCTCAATCGCCAACTGCGCCGCCTTGAGAGCGAATTGTGACGCCCTTCCCATATGTTCGTCTCCGGGCAGGCCCTTAACCTCGCAGGCAATCGAGTGATCGAATCCGGTGGTGTCGAACGACTCGATCTCAGCTGCTCCGCTCATGCCTGAGAGCAGCGATTTACAATATTCCTCCCTACCAATTCCGATGGGCGAAACGGGGCCTACCCCCGTAATCACTACGCGCACTTCATCTGACATTGTTTCCCCTTAATGTGTTAGGGTGCTGACTGATGGATCCCATTGGATTGATACTCGGACATTCCTCGACAAGCCGTCCAAGTCCAGCCGTATTGCGGGAATCGCCTCATGGAACAGCGACGCCCTTCGATCAAGGAGGTACATTGAGCAGGATGCACCACACGGCCACTACCCCCAGAGCCAAACTCTCCGAGTACATCCCAGCTAAAATGTCGATACGACCAGCCTGGGATTTCTATCCTCTGGAATTTCCTTTCGTCTGGCGATGTGTAGTTCGATCGCCGGATAGTGGGACAAGACATAACGTCGCGAGAAGCGGGTATAATCACCGCGACGGAGTCCCACAAAAGGATACTATCTGGATAGTACTATCTGTGCGTCGACTGGTGGCCCGCTCCGCAGCGCGAGTATGCCCCGCATCGTCGTATCTGAGGGCGGGCCACCAGGAATTTCGCATCGAATCTGCGCGGAGAAGTTGCGTAATAACGCTGGTATGATCGCGTCTACGCCAAATTTCCGGCTCAGATCAATTCACTGACGATGCGGTCAGTTGTGACGCTCGACAATGGAATAGATGCCATTCATGGTTTCCATATCGGCCAACACGCTGTTGTCCAAGTTGAGGCCATACTCACGGTCAAGCAACGCAAGTATTTCCAGAGCAAGCATAGAATCGGCTCCTAAGTCCTCAAAACGAGCATCGTCGTTGACCTCTGCCGGGTCAATCTCCAGGACGTCGCATACCTTATTTTTCAGTTCCGCACGCTGAGAGTCAGTCAGATCCGCCATTTTGGTTCTCCTATTCGCGTTGAGCTTACTGTCTTCTGGTCTGGATTGCGAGTTTTGTACGCTCACGTCATATGGCCACCTCCCGGAATTCTCCGCCAGATATGGTGGTCATTTCTATTGGTCGGATTTGAAAATCGGCGCGAAGTACGAAGTGATGCCTTCGAAGTCATCCAACGGCAACACTGCTCCGACATATTGATCGGGGCGTACGATAACGATGGCTCCCGTCGGGTCGACCTCCCGCTCCGCGTAGATATCTAGCGAAGCTGATGTTCCATAGACCTTATTGAGATCGCTGATCTTATATTTTCCGACATGAGGCTTAAATGCGCTCGGCACGTTTTGGATATTCAGTTGATCGTGATCCTGTGGATAGATGAGATGGACATCAAACAGAGCATCGTCATCATCCGAAACCGGAGATGCATATTTATTCAGCGGTGAGTCGGGCGAAGAATCAAGCCAGTCGGCAAGGGAGTTAAGCCGGATGTTGGCACCGTCATCAGGTGCATCGGCAAATACATAGATCCTCCAGCGTCCATCTGCTGATGCTAGGTGCCCAAGCTGCAGGGGATTGGCATCACAAATGCGGACCACCTCCGCCGACCTAAACCTCTTTCCGACGGGGAATCCCTTGGCGATGTTCTGGTGATTCTTGTCGCCAGTTAGTAGGGACTCGGTATACTCGGTCATAAATCCGGCAGGAAACTCGGCCGTTTTTACATAGTACTCTTCAAGAATCCGAGGATCGTCTAGTTCATCCACCCTTTTTGCGAACAGACCGTACCATTCGCGATCGAAGGTGATGAGATCCTGCGCTATCTTGAGACGTTCCTCCGAATAGGACCGTAGGATCGCTGCCGGTGAGTTACCTGACGCGACGTGTCCCAGCTTCCACCCAAGGTTGAATCCATCCTGCAGGGATACGTTCATACCCTGGCCCGCCTTGGCGGAATGTGTGTGACACGCATCGCCCGCAATAAAGACTCGTGGGTCATCTTCGCCATTGATGCAGGCGTCAAACGCATCGGTCACGCGGTGTCCGACCTCGTATACGCTGTGCCACGCGACATATTTGACGTTGATGGAATAGGGAGACATAATTTCGTTGATTCGCGAGATACTCTCGTCCACGGACGTCGACCTGATTCTGTCAGCGTTATCCGGGGTAACATCACCCAGATCCACATACATCCGGAACATATAGCCACCTTCTCGTGGAATGAGGAGAAGGCTTCCACTTGACTTTGACTGTATAGCACATTTCATACGAATGTCCGGGAAGTCCGTCTCAGCCATCGCGGCTAGGACACCCCAGGCGCGGTTCGCCTGACCACCGTGTAGCTCCTTGCCGATGGCATTTCGTACGGCAGAATGAGCGCCATCGGCCCCGACAAGGTACTTCGCATACACGGTCTTTTGAATAACATCACTACGATTGGAGTTCTGTCGTAGCGTGATCTTTAGTGGATATTCCTTATCGTCCGACGCCTCGAACCCGACGAACTGGGTTCCGTAGTGAGGCGCCATTCGCGAAGGCGAGTTCGCCATATATTGCGCAAAATAGTCCAGGATCCGCGGCTGATTGGAGATAATATGAGGAAACTCGCTAATGTCGGTCGGATCATCGATTGTCTTTGCGGCCCTGATGATCCTCGTTTCGTTCTCTGGGTCGGGACGCCAGAAATTCATCCCCATGATCCGATACGATTCCTGGACGAGTTGATCGGCAAAACCAAATGCCTGAAACGTCTCGACACTTCTCTTTTGTATGCCCTCAGCGCGACCTTCCTTGAGGGGACCAGGGCTCCTATCAACGATGACGGTAGTTACGGTGGGGAACTGTGACAATTGTGCGGCCGCGATCATGCCAGCCGGGCCGGCACCGGCGATCAGTACATCGACTTTTTCCGGAATGTCGTCAGGCCGACCTTCAGAAACATTAGCCTCTTCTTGAATCCTCGGATCGGTAGAGATATAATCGTTTTGGTGAAACCTAAGTACCATGGCTTATCAACCTTCGAATTGATCGTATCCGTAATATGAATTCGTGACGCGGGCGGGGCGTTATGGGCTACAACAACGTTGAGTTAGTTTCGATATCGTACCCGGACTTTCATTCCAGTCATTACCTTTTTCGCATCGGTTCGAGAGGTATAGACCCTAATTGTGACGATATCGCCTTCCACCGATTCGACTTTTCCGCTGACGACAAACCTTCCGCCGTCTTCATCATCTGGAACAACTACAGGATGAGAGAAGTTTCGGACGGAGTATTCCATGAATTCCGCAGACGAATCGAGTGAATCCATAATTTTTTGCACGGCTGAAGCGGCATTAAGAGTCCCCTGAGATATGACATCTGGAAATCCTACCTGTCGAGCGACACGCTCATTCCAGTGGGTACCGGCGAAATCGTCGCATGCGCCGCAATAGCGCAGTACATCCAGCCGACGTAGTTGCACTTCTTGCTCAGGAATCTTGTCACCTACACTCGGTAATGATGCTCCTGACATTAGAACCTCCTAGGCTAGGACGTGATGTTACGAGATAGAATGGTGTTTATCACCTCAGCCACTTCTTTACCTGAATCGTCGGTGATGATGTGTTGAGTCGTAAATTCATCATGAATCGAAACCTCCCTGATATCCGTTACGGTTGTTGTCTGCCACAGAACATCTCCAGGATATATTGGTCTTATTGTTTTTATCGACTGAGATCGATGCACACATACGGGGAGTTTTTTCTTGCCGAAGTCTGGGTCAAAAAACGGCCAGCCTCCGTACCGAAAAAATAGATGAAATACAAAACTAGGCGGAGCAATAACATCTTTATATCCCGCTTCTCTTGCCGCGTCGATATCGTAATAGATTGGGTTAGTTTCTTGGGTTGCTACGGCATAGTCACGGATTTTTTCCCGTGATACCTCGTATGGTCCATCGGGTCCACGAGTTCGCCCGAGAAATGCTCTATTGAAAACGATCACAGGTCTCCCCTTACTGGTCGCTAGATGTGATCTAGTTGAGTCGTTGATGGATATCTCACGGAGAGCTCAGGCCGGATATCTGCCAACCAGCCTATATAATTTACACGGAGGCTGTGGTCCCATGTGACGGGAGTCTCGGTGGCGCTCTTGGTTCGTTGTAGGGACTTTGAGTCCGATTGGAATGCCTTATAGGCCGAGGATGGCGCGGTGGTCACTCCGGTCGTGTGCCTCCGTATGTCGATGGGTGAGGTGGAGCCGTTACTTGTTTGTGATCAGACGTGCCTCTGTATGGACGATTTACGTCTCATCATGCGATATTGTTCAGTCCTAAAGTATTTGTTTGGTCCGACTTTTGTTGGCGTTACCTACTGGTATATGAGGTGTTGACGATCAATGGCTGGTGTCTGCCTGATGTTGTTCGACCGCAGTTGTTGGGGTTAGTCCTCTTCGAAGTGTCGTTGACTTCATACGACTGCCACCCCGTGGTGGTTTCTGGAGGCTCCGAGGCGAGAACTCATCACATGGATACCATCGCCGAGGTGGCTGGGACGATGGCCTGTACGCATACGGTTAGTCACAGAGGTTGAATGAGGCGGTCTTGTTGGGATATTGCTTTCCTTGTAGAGCCCGACGACCTTCGACACTACTGACACGCAACAGGTTTCCAGGGCCTAGAGGCACCTCGGTACTGTTGCCTGCGTTTTCCTCTTCGGTGATCCGCGGCTTAGAGGCCGCGTCGGTAGGCGTGGTGTGGGAGCGGGGTGCGGGCACAAGGTCCCGGTAAGAAGTGAGTTATCTGCGGGGGTATTCCCTTGTGCCCACCTTGCCATCATCAGTGATGGAGCCCTTGTGGGTCCAGTTCTCCGCGCTGCTACCGGTTCACGTCGATACTCACCCGCTGGGGTGCCACCGGGCCGCATCTCTGACTGGGTCGTGCCCGGGCAAGCTCATCCAGGTCCTGGTGCTGGGGGCGGCCTACGAGAAGGTCGCCGACTTCACCTGCTCAGCGGCCACCATCCGACGCAGATACAGGTGAGCGGATCTCCGCTGACGTCTTCACCGCCCTGGAGCAGGCGGCCCTGGATGCCTATGACAAGATCGTCGTCCTGAGGCTGGAGGACCTGTGCGTCGACGGCTGCATCGTCAAGGCCCCCTGTGGGGGCCAGGCCGCCGGCCCCTCACCTATGGACCGGGGCAAGCAGGACACCAAGCGTTCGGTGATGGTCGAGGGGCACGGTATTCCTGTCGGGGTGTAGGTAGCCCCGGCCAATCGACATGACTCGCCTTTGCTGGCACCAACCCTAGAGTGTCTGGGCAGGTTCGGCTTCGACCTGCCTGAGCACATCACCGTGCATCTAGACGCCGGCTACGACAGCCGCAGGACCCGTGGGCTGCTCGAGGTGCTGGGCTGCGACGCCCGGATCTCCCCCAGGGGTACCCCTTGCGGGCCGGTAGGCGCTGGGTGATCAAACGCACCAACTCCTGGCACACCCGCGGCTTCCGTAGGCTCCAGATCTGTACCGAGGTGCGCACCCGAGTGATCAAGGCGTTCATCGCCCTGGCCAACACCATCATCACCATCAGGAACCTCATCCACCACGCCTGGACCACCCACCGCTGGGACCAACACCCCACCCGCAAGCCCTAACCTAATGACGCAATCTCTAAGCGTGCTGACCGACCGGCACCTGCGCGAGATCGCCAGGAGGACGAGTCAGGCTCGCAGCAGCTCCAGGCAGCGGCGCACGTCCTGGATCGGCAGCTGACCGGGGGCAGAGGCCTGGGTCTCCCCCTGCTCGTCGGGGACGACGGCGAAGGTCAGCGCTGACCCGAAGACCGGGGCCACACGGCTGACCGCGCCGAGCGCCCCCATGGACATGGCGGCCACAGGCAGGCCCAGGCCCGTTCCCTTCCCCGG
>ERZ773069.1567-NODE-1567-length-13094-cov-49.608559_pt1 | contig 13094 bp, 9 predicted proteins | sample MGYA00580619_ERZ773069 | MGnify/ENA primary metagenome ERZ773069 (study PRJEB29015, sample SAMEA2738007) | human oral metagenome | biome: human oral; feature: human-associated habitat; material: dental | place: China | collected 2108 ...
TCCATCGTCCGCAAGCTGCCGCGCGAGCACCGCCGTCGACGTATTGCCGTTCGCCGCGCCCTTCTCGAAGCGGTCGTACTCCTTCATCGTCTGGTAGTCGAGATCCTTGCGGTCGACCACGAAGAGCACCTTCTCGATCTCAGGCATCGCCGCAGCGAGCTGCGCTGTCTTGAACGAGGTCAGCGTCTTGCCCGAGCCCGTCGTGTGCCAGATATAGCCGCCGCCCTCGATGCGCCCCCACGTCTTGTAGTTCGACGAAATCTTGATCCGGGCGAGAATCCGCTCCGTCGCCGCGATCTGATACGGGCGCATGATCATCAGCACTTCTTCCGTCGTGAAAATGCAGTAGCGCGTCAGGAGCGCGAGCAGCGTGTGGCGTGCGAGGAACGTCCGCCCGAAATCCATCAGATCGGTGATGAGACGGTTGCCCGCATCCGCCCAGTAGGACGTAAACTCAAAGCTGTTGCTCGTCTTTTTGCTCGCCTTGCGCCCCGCCGCATCCATCTCACGGATATGGCTCTCGCGCGTCGTATTGGAATAGTACTTCGTATTCGTCCCGTTCGAGATCACAAAAATCTGGACATACTCGTACAACCCTGCGCCCGCCCAGAAGCTGTCCCGCTGATAGCGGCGAATCTGATTGAACGCCTGACGGATCTCCACGCCGCGCCGCTTCAACTCCAGATGCACGAGCGGCAGCCCGTTCACGAGAATTGTCACGTCATAGCGATTCGTGTGTGCCGCCGCATTCTCCCCCGCGTCCGCACCGCCCGCCACCGCATACTGGTTGATCACCTGCAGCCGGTTGTTATGGATATGCTCCTTGTCAATCAAACGTATATTTTTTGTTGTGCCATCATCACGTTTTAGATTCTGAATATAGTCCGTCTGGATGCGGCGCGTCTTCTCCACAATCCCTTCACTCGCGGGTGCAATCGACGTCTTGAAAAAGCGTTCCCACTCCGTATCCGTGAACTCATAGTCGTTCAGTGCCGAGAGCTGCGTGCGGAGATTGGCGATCAGCTCCGCCTCATCGTGAATAGGGAGATATGCATAGCCCTCCTCCTCCAGCAGACGGATGAGCGCCCGCTCCAGTGCTGCCTCTGACTGGTACGCCCCATACGGCGCACGCTCCTCCCGTACATACTGTGCGAGCACCGTACTCTCCTCCGCCGACGCGATGAGATTGTAGTACATGATGACCCTCGTTTCTTTAGTGACTGCGGCTCTCTATCGTTACCAATATGCTACATAATTCGCTATATCGGAATCTTTGTCCTTCCTCTTCATCATATTCAATGCATAAAAAGAGAGCCGGATCGCTCCGGCTCTCTCAAGTATGCGTCCGCAAACACATACCCCAATTCGTATGTCTATTATACTACCAACAAAGAAAATATGCAAGCTAAATATATCCTTTCAACAACATCATTCGCGCTGATAAATCTTGGTGAATCACTCTCGCCGCGACAGCTGCATCTACGGATTTCACATAGTCCTCTGTAATTTTCTCAAACTCTCTGATAAAGGCTTTAATCTCTGTTTTTGACACATGCAGGATTTTTAGATAATAACACACGAGAATGAAATAGTCACCAAACGTCCTAAAATTCACATAGGGCAGCCCTATCTCCTGTCTCAAGCACTGTTTCACGGCTCTATTGGGATCAACACTGCGAAACCGTGTATCAAAGACTACGGCATTGTGAGCGATCGCATTTCTCAGATCCTTCAGCATGTAAATATACTTATAGACAAGCTGACGATCCGTGTCACAAGCTAAATTGAATCCAATCCTCCGAGAAATATCATCTCGTACATCATACGTCAAACACGACAAAAGAAATCCAAAATCTCCCATCGTCATGATTTCAAAAAGAGCCCAGACAGGAACGCCCGTATGATTTGCATTGTCATAGAAATGCGTGACTTTGGGATTGCGCCTATGATATTCCTTAGCCAGAGCCGATTGAATCGAGTTTTGTAAATTCAGTTTCGCTTGTTGCAGCTTCCGCTTCTTTTCAGCATCAGCACCAGTCGGCGCATTGTGATAGCCACTGACCACTCTGTCGTACATTGCTTGGATGCTCTCCGATCTCGCATGTGCGAGAATCGCCTCTATTGCAATGTTCTTGACAGCTGTTTCAATAAACATTACCTTTCCATACATCAAAGCCTTTAGCGCCGAATCATATCGAATCGTCGCATAGATCTCACTGTATGACGTAAACGGCAGACGATTACCTGTACCTGCATGGCGAAAAAACCGATAGCCTTTGTAGCCATGAAAATATCCCGTATTAATGAGTTGACGTTTTTGCGTACCGCCTGAAATCGCTATTCCATTCTCTCTAAGATGTCGCATCAAACCATCCGTGGTTTTATAGCTCATAAGAACCTCCTGTCGTATGTTATGTATCTATTATAGCAAATATACGTTCTTATAACAAGCTTTATTGAAGTTCCCTGCATTAATTCATCATCGTCCCCTCCTTGATATGATACTGTATACTTTCCCTCCTACAAAAATCTATAACCTCTAGTGCCTTTTCATGAAAGAAATGTTTATATCCCTCGTATCCACTTACAGCCTTACTATAGTTCATTCGCCCAAAAATGATACGATCTACGAAGTTTATTTTCTTTAGCAATTCCTGCAAATTCTGTCGTTGGATGTTAGGTGTAGGATATGGTTCTATGCTCACCCATGTTTTACACCCATTCTTATGTAAGGCATACAAAGCATCTAGTCTCTTTTTCCACGGAGCAGCGCCAGGTTCTATTCGCTCTCTAAAAGATTCATTTGTGGATACAAGCGTAATCCCATACTCATTACTTCTCGAAAAACTCACCAACTCAAAAGGAAGAACGCCTTTCGTCAATACGCGACATCGAACTCCCGCCATATTTGCTCTTTCAATAACAGACAAGGTCATATCTTGTATTTCTTGATATTGATACATAAACGGATCCGTAGTAAAACAAAGATGCAGTATTTCTATTTTACTTTTGTACTTAGGAAGCTCCTTATCTAACAACTCCAGCGTGTTCTCTACAAGTGCAGGCTCACACCAATCTTCATAGCTGTCCACTGAGTGAAATCTCTTCTTTTGCAAATAAGCATAGCAAGGATATAGACAACCATGAGAACATCCTAAAACGTGATTCAGTGTATAGTCACCATATTCAACTCCTGTTTTATAAATTAGTGTTTTACGATGAATAAATTTTGTTACTTTTTTCAACGCCTCCACCTCAGTTTTACTTTTTTCCCCTTGTCTTCTTCCATAAACTTCGTCTTCTTTCCTGTCGGGGTTAACACAGGTTCTCTTATCACTTCAAGGTGTCTATCTTTTTCAAACTTACGCAAAGCTCTTTTTACATCCTTAGTTGAACATATAGGTCCATTGTGCATAAAGAAATCTGCAAGCCCATCATGGAGAGATGTCCATACAGCGTATTGAGAGAAAAATTCCTTTGTCTTTTCTTGTACAAATTTGTCATCAACAATCTGATTATTTGTTGTTTCTCCCCAAAGCTCCAACTGCCCCCTGGACTGAATGTCTCTTAATGATTCCCATCGATTACAAATATTATCAACCATAAGCAAACAACCATCTCTATGATTCGTTGCATGAATCAGTCGATACTTCGGTCTTTGTCCTCTCTTAATACGCAGCGGCATATTTAATACATAGTTATAAGATTTTCGTAAACGCATACAATATTGTTCAGCAAATTGATTTTCAGCTTCATAGCCATCAATCAGCTCATTTTTATAGGCTTCAATAATTTGTCGCCAATATTCGCCCCCTGCTATCGCATCAAGCTCTCCTTTAGATCTCTCAGACCGATCCATATACGTCGGCTCATACTCAATCAACTCTGAAAGAACTATATCTTCCTTGAAAGCTACCCCAAAAGCTCGACACCCTTCTCTTATAAAACCAAATGAATTCATATTAACAAGAAGTTCTACTGAGTAAAATTTTCCATTTGCAAATCTATCAAACAAAGAGTATTGCAGAGCTTTTATTCCATAGGGATCAACATATAGAAATATATTACAGCCTTCCTTCTCCTTCAATATATTCTCAATAAGCTCCTCATATTTTCCATGTATTACATTTGCATAGGGATAAGGGTCAAGATTTCTTTGCAGATCATCTGCATGATTCAAGTCTATAAAAAAAGGTACAATGTTAGGGTTCTCAGCAGAACTCCTCATTCGCTCCGTTTCAATAATTTCAAGCGCGATGAGAGGAGACCCGAAACTGCCATCCTCAAACTTTCCTTTTCCAGCAAAGCAATCAACATAAATTAAAGGTCTTCCAGTATGTAGTATTTTCGATACGTACGGTTTCAAATAACATCCTAACAACTCATCCTTAACCTTTGACCAGTCTTTCTTTGTCCGAAAAAAATCATTATTTTTCTTCGACACAGAAATCGCCTCTTCCTCTCTAAAAACGGAGCCATTTAAGCTCCGTATGAAAAAACTCTATTTCCGCCGAAAGGTGAGCAGTTTATCCCGATAGTATTCATACTGCTTCTTGCGTGCGGCGATCTCCGCGGGAAGCCCCTGCGTAAGGTCATTGCAGAGGGTGTCGAAGCGGTCGAGGATGGAGACGATTTTTTGCTGAACATCGAGCGGCGGGATGGGGATGGGATAACTCCCTATAATATCTGCATTTAGGTCTGCTCGCGCACCACGTCCTAATCCTTTTATTTGTTCATATTGGCTCTTTACCCAATAAAAAACATATTTATAATCAGCCATTTCATCGTTAATCTCGAAATTACAACAGTGTTGATTGGTTGTAATAGGAATATTATTAACGGCACTGCGACCAGCAGTCGCACCAGAGATAGCAACAATAACACAATGCACGGGAATCCATTTTGCCGACGAGTTTTTCAGGCCTTCTTCTGTAATAAAGGAGGTTGCTTTTTCTATATAGTTGAACGCCACTTCCTGTGTACGTAACCATGGAATTGTACCACCATTATAGTAAGCCGAGTTCGTTTTTCTAGGTGTTCCTCCCGAGCATATATGAGCAGAAATCTCTCGCAATGTCTTCCACTCAACAGAAGAAACATCCTGTGAAAAGTTCAAAAGACTGTCACGATAAAAATTATATTGTTTTTTTCGCAAGGCTAGCTCCGCTGTTAGCTCCGCTGTTAGCTCCGTAAAATTGTCCAACATTTTCACGATTTCATTTTGGATGGGGAGCGGCGGTACCGGAAAAATAAATTTTTTCATCACAGTAAAATTAAGATTGTTAATGGTACTACTATTTAATGCGGTGTCTAAATATAACAAGAACAACTTGCTCGTAAATATATGGAATAAGTATCGACTGTCAATAGATGAATTACATCTGATAACAGCCATAAAACCACCAAAAGTATACTCCATATCCTCATCAATATAGGCAACCTTTCCTATATGTTCTTTACTGCCACTGCCAGCACAAATGAGGATATCTCCTTTTGTTAAAAATTGGTCTCCCTTTACTCGTACAGTTTTTTCAATAAGTTTGACATCATCAAAATTCAGCGTATTGCTAGATAGCGTAATATTATTTGCACGCAAAACTCTCCATACAGGCTCACTATCACTTCTTGCCTCGTTAGATTTATTATAGGTAATCCCACGGACATACTCACAACAATCCTCAAACCACCTATACTCCACCCCATCGGGACACAGTTCCTTGATCATCTCACTTAGCCGACTCATAGTGCGATGCCCTCCTCTTCCTCGATCTCGGCGATGATTTTCTCAATCTCGTCGCGCAGGACCGCCTCGCGTGCGACGATGGCACGAATCTCGGCGTTGAGCTGCACGATGTCAATGATCTCGCGCGTGTCCTCGGGCACGACGTAGGTGCTGACGGAGAGGTTGTAGTCCTCTGCGGCGATCTCCGAGCCCTTTGCGACGCGCACAGCGTGCTCCACGTCTACCCGATCCGTATAGAGCTTTAAGATGTTCTCGATATTCTCCTGAGAGAGTTTGTTGCTGTTTGTGACCTTGACACATTCCTTTGATGCGTCAATAAAGACGGTCGTCGTATCCGGCTTTGACTTTTTGAGCACCATAATGCAGGTCGCAATTGTTGTGCCAAAGAACAGGTTGTCCGGGAGCTGAATCACGGCATCGACGAAGTTGCTGTCGATGAGATACTGACGTATCTTCTTCTCCGCACCGCCGCGATACATGATGCCGGGGAAGCAGACGATCGCGGCCGTTCCACTCGCTGCAAGCCATGCGAGCGCGTGCATGATAAAGGCAAAATCCGATTTGCTCACGGGTGCAAGCACGCCGGCAGGCGCATAGCGAGGGTCGTTGATGAGCAGAGGATTCTCTTTCCCCAGCCATTTTTTGGAGTACGGTGGATTGCAAACGATTGCCTCGAACGGCTCATCGTCCCAGTGCTGTGGGTCTGTGAGTGTATTTCCATGTGCAATGTCGAAATCATCGAAATTGATGTCGTGCAGGAACATATTGATACGGCAAAGATTATATGATGTGAGGTTGTTGTCCTGCCCATAGAAACCGTTTCGCACGTTTTCCTTCCCGAGAATCTTCGCAAATTTGAGCAGGAGTGACCCGCTGCCGCAGGCAGGATCATAGACCTTGTTCACCTGGGTTTTGCCGACAACGGTGAGATGCGTGAGAAGCTCCGAGACCTCCTGCGGGGTAAAATACTCGCCGCCGCTCTTGCCTGCATTCGACGCATACATCCGCATGAGATATTCATAGGCATCGCCGAACGCGTCAATGGTGTTGTCTTGATAGTGACCAAGCCCCATGTTCCCAACGCCGTTCATGAGCTTTACAAGATTCTCATTGCGTTTCGGCACTGTTTTACCGAGTTTATTGCTATTTACATCAAACTCATCAAACAAACCTGCAAGGTCGCCCTCGCTCGATGTTCCCACAGATGAACTCTCGATGTGGTGAAAGACCTGTTCCAAGGTTTCATTGAGGTTTTCATTGGTCGGCGCATTCTTACGCACATTCACAAAAAGTTCGCTCGGAAGGATGAAATAGCCCTGTTCATCCACAATATTGCTCTTCTCCGTGAGCGCCTCCGCATCGGACAGCACAGCATAGTCAAAGTCCGTATCCCCCGCCTCACGCGCTTCGGCGTTGAGATAATTCGTCAGCTTCTCCGAGATATAGCGGTAAAACAGCATTCCTAAAACGTACTGCTTAAAGTCCCAACCATCCACTTCACCGCGCAGGTCGTTCGCGATCTGCCAGATCGCGCGGTGCAGCTCTGCCCGCTCCATTTCCTTCTTGTTGTCCATGATCTCGCCTCCGGCTTCATTTCTCATAATTCGTGATAGAAGTACTTTTGTCCTTCTAAAACATGGTTGCTGGCATGCATATAGATCTTTTTAAACAAGTATCATAGGGCCATCATCCTGACGGCCTAGTTAATCAACCTGTTCATACATCTTTTGGCTTGGGAATATAGACTTTCTTCAGCGGAATCATCTGCTGATATTCTTCACTCATATTCTCATAGTATTTCAATACAAGATCTACTAACTCTATGCCGTTAATGCCTCGGATAATAGGATTCGCTGTGAGAAATTTTTGTGCATTCTTTGTATAGTCAGACAGTGAGATAAATAGGCCGTAATCTCCCGGCATCATCGCCCCTTTGAGCGATTGGATTGTTGCTTCTTTTATAGCGCTGTCCTGACTTTTAACCTGCACAGCAATGCGTGGAGGCAACTCATCTTTATAAGCTACAATATCAATGCCACCATCACCTCCATGCGGCGATATACTCGTCCGATACCCCATTGCATTAAGAAGATCTGCAACAAAACGCTCCAAATCATATCCCTTGAACAAACGGCTCAGCTCCTTAAGAACGAAATCACGTGTGTTGTTCATGATTTCTTCTGCAGTTGCACCTACACTCTCATCCTCTATATCTGTGGTCTGTAAAGGAAAGTCTGGGGATAGAGACGCAAGATACTCAGCTGCATAGTTTTTAATGGAAAACAGAGTCATTGCCGAACCAACTTCATATAATGCTCCCTGTGAAAATACTGTGCGAGAAAGATGCTTCAGCCATGTAACCTTGCGCGTATGATGATAAAGTCCGGCTGACGGATCATACATATAGTCACCGGAAATTCTCCCAATATTAATCTTACGGTCAATTTTTGAGGGGAACACGACATAGTCTCCAATTTTCATTTCAACGGCAAATCGATAAAGCATTCCTACAGAGGTTGGAATGGCACCTTTTTTCGCATGTGGATAGACCTGCATAAACCGCGCCCTAAAAGCATCCCGTGTCTTGGCAAGACCGCCAAGGTTACCCATATCATTCCATCCAATTGCAATAATCTTTTCCCCAAGGAAAAGCTGATCATCCTCGGAATGAATGCCCCATATAGTCTCTTCTGATATATTTTCCATATCAAAACACCTCACATATACAAAATCTATTGATTGTAACCCCAGTTATTGCAGAGGCTGAGTATGATATAACTCTGGCGCCAAACAAAGAAGGGCGGCTCATTTCCTTTACCGCTTAAAAACGCCATCCTGCGCCCCGAACTATCACGAGTAAACTAAGTGCAAGCATGGAACGACCGTTGATCCATTCCCCTGATCAACCACAAGCATACTGTCCGCATCATATCACATGCTAACGTGATATCCCGCGGCCTCTTAAATACACACAGGATAAGGAAGGTCAATTGTCCCATCTCCCCATTGATTCCATGAAAGAATTCCAATGTTGCTAAAGATTCGTTCTTTTATTGTCAATTTCCTCTTTATCTTAATTTTTCTAACCGTGCATTTATTAACATAAAATTTTCCCACTTTTTACAAAATATATTATTTGTCACAAGACAATCCCGAACTCTTTTATGCTAAGGTATTGCATACTTTGGGGGGCACTACAAAATAATGCCCGGAGCTTTTTTCAGATCACATCTTATCCCATGGAACAACCAATATGCTGCACGACGATTGCTGCCACTCGATTCGCCTCTTCGCAGGCCTCGCGCAGCGTTTTCCCCTGTGACAGCGCCGACAGGAATCCTGCTGTATGCGAATCTCCGGCGCCGATCGTATCGATCGCCTTGACCGGAGCGGAGGGCACGAGCATTTCGCCTTCATCGCTGCGACAAAGCGTCCCCTCCCTGCCGAGTGTCACGACGACGGGCTGACGCGTAACCGCATAGAGTCTGCGCGCAGCAGCAGCAGCGTTTGCTTCTCCCGTCATCGCCTTTGCCTCGGCCTCATTCATTTCGAGAATCGTACGCATACCCAGAAGCTCGTCGGCAAAACGCTTCCCCAAAAGCCTCGGCCCCGGGTCGAGCACCAGACGGCAGCTGCGTTTCCTGCGGTGCAGGAAACGCAGCAGGACTTCACTGCCGGGATTGTCATCCTGGAATCCATAGCCAGAGGCATAGATGTAATCGTAGGCCTGCGCATCAATCTTGTCCAGCCACGCATCGAGCCACATCGTCTCAATGCCGTCCATCGTAATGAATGTACGCTCGCCGTCAGCCTCGACAAGAGAGAGGCAGTATCCGTTGTCGCAGCGTTCATCTTCGATCATCGGCCAATGCCCAGACTGCAGGAGTTCCTGCCGGATGATGTCCGCATACATTCCCTTGCCGAGCGGCACGCAGAGATCATGCGCAGTGCCCAGGGCGCCCATGATTTTCGATACGTTGAATGCACAGCCGCCGACGATCATGCCCTTCTGCCTTCCGGCAATATCTTCTCCGGCCTGCGGCAGACGATCGATATGAATGACGACATCGATCACTGCCGCGCCGAGGATCAGTATCTTTGCGTTTCCCATACGCTCTCCTCCGTCAGGCCGCATTTCGCCTGCCGCCGAACAGTGTCAGGAGGATGTACAGTCCGCCGCTTACAACGAGGGTCAGCAGAACATTGAGGCTGTTGCCGGCGAAGATGCCCGTGGCAAAGGGGCCTGCAAAAACAAACGTCTTGGAAAACAGCATACCCACGACAAAGCCGACGACCCAACTGACAACGCCGTGATAATTCAGCGCATTCCTCGCAGGATCGGTGAGCAGCTCCTTATCATATCCCTGCCTGCGGCGCAGCAGCAGATAATCCGCAAGGAATACCGAGGCCCACGCCGCGAGCAGCTTCCCGATGATACTCAGGAAGCCTTCCAGTGTCCCCTGAAAATCCTGCGCCACAAAGAGGATATAGGTCGGGATGGCCGTGACAACAACCGTCTGGAACAGGAGAATCCAGCGTTCATTCACCAGAATATGCGCCGCCTGGAGCACGAGCTTGGAGGATTTCAGTCCCAGGAAGCACTGCGGTGTCAGGCCGCCGATTGCCGTGATGTAATAGAGGATCGCCAGATTGACCGGCAACACGCCCTTGATCACCTCGATGGGGTTTGCCGAACTCGCAAGATCCGGCACCCGTGTCGAAAGCAGTATGCCGACACCGAGCATCAAAATGAGCGGCACGGCGCCGCCAAGCGTAACGGCCCAGCCAACCTTGGTGCGCGAATGCTCCAGTGCCTGATGGCAGCTGTAGTCCGCCGCATAACTCGTCCAGCCGATGCCGGTGCCGGCGGCGACAAAGGCAAGTGCCGGCAGGAAATTCCCCAGCCAGTCACCACTCGGCATCGACAAGAGCATCGCCCAGTCCGTCTGCGGTATGATGATCGCAAGAATAACGAGTGTGAAAAAACCGAATAAATAGGTGCAGAATGTCTGCATACGGATCAGCATCGCATGACTGAACAGTACGGAGGCCAGTACCAGCGCTACAAAAATTGCCAGAGCCACGCCCATACTCAGAGTCGTCGTCCCAATCCCCAGCGCGGCAAATAGGGCCAACACCGTCAGTGTGCCGGTACAGACATTGATCGACAGCCATCCGGCATGCGCGATCAGAGCCGCCGCTGCAGGGATTAAATTGCCCCGAAAGCCGAACGAAGCACGCGACAAAACAAATGTGATGGCTCCTGTATCGCGTCCGGCCAGGCTCATCAGCCCAACGATGCCGAACGAAAACGAACCGATGACCGCAACGAGAACGGCCTGCAGGAAACTCAGCTGATAACCGATGATAATGGCGCCGTAGACGAGACCGAGGATCCCGATATTGGCAGCGCAATATAGGAAAAACAGGCTTCTGGGCCGGTCTGTCCGCTCCTCCGGCGACAGAAAGGTCTTTTCTTCTTCGTGCATGATAATCCCTCCCGTTCTTTTTTCTTGAAGCCACGCCTCAAAAGGGTCAACAATGTACCCTGCCGCGGTGCGCAAGCAGGCTGTCGGCATAATGTCCGAAATCCACGGCATTGCTCCGCTCCAACACGGCGATCCATTCTTCCTCGATGTGCTTTGCTCCGACCTTCGCACCGCAGATCGCAGTTGCCATAGCGCCGATCGTATCCGTATCGCCGCCGAGATTCGCACAGGCCAAACTGCATGCTTTCGGCTCCTTGAAATAGTACGCCATCGCCAGAGCAGCCGGCACAGCCTCGCTCATCAGTGTTGTCGTGCCGATGATTTCATAAATGGAGAGAGAGAACGCCTCCTCATCTGCCCGATACCGCTGTGCAAATTCCAGCGCCAAAGCAAGCCGTGCTTTCGGCGAGGCACTGTATGTCTCCGCACCGTACTGCGCGATCATGGCACAGCAGTCCATTGCAGTATCCATAATGTCATCCCACGACCTGCCGTCGAGCGCGGCGCTGACCGCTGCCGCCACCATGCCAGCGCCGCTGAGTGCCACGTCGGTCTTATGCGTCGCCTCGCTGATATGAAAGACATATGCGGCAAGATCCTGCAGATCATGGGAGGAAAAGAGGCAGCCGATCGGCGCAATCCGCATCGCTGCGCCGTTCGTCAGCGCCTTTACGGTGTAAGGTTCGGGATCTTCTCCATGTGCAACAGCATAGAGCGCAGCCTTCGTGCTCTGCCCCAGGATGTTTTTGTCGAACGCATTCGTTCGAACGGCCCATTGCAGGAGATTACGCGCAATCAGTCCCTTGTCCGGCACGTAGTCGTTTTCCATCAGGGAGTCGAGAATGACGAGTGCCTGCGCCGTATCATCGGTAAACTCCCCCTTCTTCAAACCGATTGCGGCAGGATTTTCCGCGGGACTGTCCTCGAACGCCTCAATGCGCCCGAAAATCTCCCGAATCCTTCTGCGGCTCAACAGCTCCGACGGCATTCCCATCGCATCGCCCAGAGCCATACCGTAAAGTGTCCCCAAAATATGATCTCTCATACGATCGCCTCTTTTCCTGTCCGGTTGTTTCCATAAGTAAAGTATATAATACGCAAGGAGCTTTTACAATGTGAAAGCCTAATCCGAGGAGGATGGGTTAAGATTTATCAGCGGGCGGGAAAGCCATATCGAACCGGCACTATTATGCGCGGGATTTTCGTCCTATAACTACTCTTGATGCAATCATGCGGATAGGAAGATCGACGATGATGCGAAACAAAACAAGTACCTACAAATACCCCATGGCGTTCGGGTATCTGTGCATGGACATCAATCCGTGCCGCCGTCTTTGCGAAAAAAGCAAACACAAAAGGCGCAGACAGACGCCTGCGCCTCGATGTAAAAGAGTCCCCCTAATTTAAATTTTTCCGCATCATATCGGTAATTCCCGTGAGCATCTCAATTTTTTCTCTCTGCCAATCATCGCATTCATCATAAAAGCACATATTCTTCTGCTTCTTGAAGATACGAAACGGCTCCTCCGCGGAGTTATCATAAATGTGGCATATATCACTCACGGCAATGACCGCGGGAACGAGATCCATTGCGCGATCATAGCGCGCATAGATCTTCTCCTTGGGAACATCGTGCCCGCCCGATGCCACGCGCGTTTTTACACGGTAGACATTGATAATCGGGGCTATGGTCAGGACATAATAACAGCGGATAAAACAGCCCATTTCCCGCGCACGTTTTAAAAGGTTCAAATTACGCGACGTAGAAAGCACAGTTTCAAAACAGAACTCTCTCTTGTCAGAAAGGCATGCCTCTCGCTGCCGTTCGGCAGTCTGCGCCGCTTCAAGATCATCACACTTGA
>ERZ773069.1568-NODE-1568-length-13090-cov-3.619102_pt1 | contig 13090 bp, 9 predicted proteins | sample MGYA00580619_ERZ773069 | MGnify/ENA primary metagenome ERZ773069 (study PRJEB29015, sample SAMEA2738007) | human oral metagenome | biome: human oral; feature: human-associated habitat; material: dental | place: China | collected 2108 ...
ATTGTCATTGACGACGAGGCTGATCAAGCAAGTATTAACACAGCGGATATTACTCCTGATGAAGAGCAGGAAAGATGTGCTATTAACCAAATGATAGTTAATCTGGTCAATGGTAGAAGAAGTGACGGTTCAATACCGGAGACTAAATTTCAGTCTATGAATTACATTGCATATACAGCAACACCATATGCAAACGTTTTAAACGAGGCACCGGGAGAATCATTATATCCAAAAGACTTCATTTGCACATTACCTGAAGCTCATGAATACTTTGGAGCTAAGGTAATATTTGGAAATAACGAAGAGGATGTACCGGGATTTCCAATAGTAAGGAATATTCCGGTAGCTGATGAAAATGAGCTTAAAAAATTATATAAAGGAGATTCATCCGGTCTTCCAGGCAGCTTTAAAAAAGCGCTGGCTTGGTTTCTATGTTCATCTGCCGTTCAGAGAACATTCGGATATAAGAAGCCTTTAAGTATGCTTATACACACAGCTTCTATACAGAATCATCATTTTACAGTATATGAAAGCGTTAGATATTGGTTAGAGCATGATAAGAATATATTGGAGCTGTGTAAACAGATATATGATGAAGAAATATATAGTGTTACATTGGACGATTTGCTTTTAGCTAATCCCGAGTACGGATTTGCCAATCAAGTGGTGATATCTTATCCACCATTTGAGAATATAGAAGAAGAGATTAGTCAAATGTTAAATGATATAAGGAATATAGAACTTGGTGAAGATAAATCTCTTGAATATGGGACCGGTATTCATCTTTGTGTGGATAACTGTCGTGCAAATAGAGAAGCTGATGAGGGAACCTATCTAAGAATAGTATATCCGAAAGATGAACAACTTAATCATATGAAAAAGGCTCCTATTTTTATAATTATAGGTGGAAATACATTGTCCAGAGGTTTAACAATTGAGGGGCTTGTATGTACTTATTTTACGAGAACATCAAATTTGGCAGATACACTTATGCAGATGGCAAGATGGTTTGGATACAGGAAAGGTTACGAACTTTTACAGAGAATTTGGATGACATTATCAGTCGTGGAGAAATTTGAAGCACTTACTAAAGTGGACATGGATTTGAAACGAGAAGTTGAAAGATTTATGAAGCAGGGGATTTCTCCTGAAAATTTTGGTCCAAGAATCAGAAACATACCTGAAATAGCTAAATTTCGTATTACCTCAAAAAGAAAAAGTCAGTCTGCAGAGTATGATGATTTTGATTTTTGTGGAGACAGCTATGAAACAACAGATTTTGAAAATGGACCTATGTTACAATGCAATATAAAAACAGCAGAAGAATTTATTGGAGAAATGGATAAAAAAGCCACTATCAGACGAGGTAGCTCAGGCGGAGCATGGGTGTGGGACAATATCCTTTATAAAGAAATAAAGGAAAAGTTTCTCGGTAAATATATTGTTTCTAAGTACTCTTCACTATATAATAATTTGCCGTACTTTGGACAGTGGATGGACGAAATGAATGAAGATAAAAAGCTTCTGCATTGGAATGTTGCCGTTGTTGACGGTGATAATAAGGATAGGGTATGGAAAGTTTCAGAGAGTTGCCAAGTCGGTATGGTGGAACGTTCAATGAAGAAAGATAAAAAAGAACTTGATGAGAATTGGATTGATATAGGGTCATTGCGTTCGGGTTTGGATGCTTTATGTGATGTAGATGAAACAAAGCTGACCGGGGAGCAATATGCTCATTTTAAATCTGTGTGCAAATCCAAGAAGGACATTATTTATGAACGATGCAATTTTGGATTGGAAGATAAGCCTTTATTGCTTATTTACAGAATAAAGAAAGATGGAGGAATTCCTCAAAAACGATCGGAACACTTGAGAGAAAAGATGGATGCTCAAAGTGATATTATCGGAATAAGTATTATTGTTTCAGGTGAAAGCATAGGAGAAAGCCATGCAAAGACATTAAGAATAAGGATGTGATTTTAAAATGTTGGATAGTCATATTTTGGGAATGGATTATGGAAGTTCATATGGAAGTGGGTCATTAAAGGCACTTCAAAATGATAACTTACCTGAAATAGATCTTCTGGTTCGAGAAGCTATACAAAACAGTTCGGATGCTTCACTAACAGAACAGGGGGATTCTTTTGGTGTGAGCTTTAACTATAAAAAGTTTTCACCAAAACTTTTTAATCCTTTTTTAAGTGATGTGGTGGATATATTAAATAAGAGATATCCGGGAGATGAAGCGGATTATGTTGAAATAAGAGATCGTAAGACTTCAGGTTTAACAGGAAAAGTTAGACGAGCTGAAGTGGCACAAAATCCGGATGATCATGGAAACTATTTTAAGCTTGTTTTTGATACAGGTAAGGAGCAAACCAACAGTGATGATGGTATGGCAGGGGGAAGCTGGGGGTACGGTAAAAGTGTATATTTCAGAGTCGGGATAGGCCTTGTGGTATTTTATAGCCGAATTAAAACCGGTGATGGATATGAATCAAGACTGATTGTTGCACTGATTGAACATGAGAATTCAAAAGAAGCAATTCTTTCAGAGGTTCGAAGTGATGCTATAGGCAGAGATTGGTGGGGGCGTAAAGATACAGAAGATTCTACAGAATTATTGCCGATTACAGATGAAGATGAGATTAAGGAGATTTTGAATATATTTGATGTTGATCCATTTGGTATAAATGAAACCGGGACTTCAATTATTATTCCATATGTTGACAAAGATAAACTTATGGAGGGTATTTTCCCTGAAAACTGTGGTATAAGTGATGATATAATTTCCATGTGTTCTTTTAAAGATGATATAGTCGAATACACAAAGCTGGCAATACAGAAATGGTATGCACCAAAAATTTTCAATAAAAACTTGGTGAAATATTCAAATCAAAAATGGCTTGCGGCAAGAGTAAATGGTGCAGGTATAAAGAATACAGATATGAGACCCTTATTCAAACTGGTTCAAGAATTATATACAACGGCATTAAGTGCTAACAAATTTGGAAAGCAAGAATATAATTCGGAGCTATTTAGAGGGATTAAATCATTCCCTGTACCATCAAGAAAGGTGCAAGGGGAAAGAGCAGGATTTGTTTCTACAGTTATTGTTACAAATGAAGATTTGGCAGGTACAGGAGCGATAATTCCACCACAAGCATATCTGAGATTGTTTGGAGCAATTACAAAAAACGATCCTATAATAATGTATGCCAGAGCTGCGGGAATGGTTTTAGACTATAAGATAGAAGGCAGATGGACGAAAGGATTAATAAGACCTGAGGGTGATAATGAAATGATGATATCATTCTTTGTACCTGATTGTGGTTTAAAACTAAAAGACGATAAAGTTCTGGGCAAGTATAGAGGAATGTCGTTAGGAAACTATTTGAGAAAATGTGAGAAATCAGACCATATGGAATGGACAGACCCATCATCACTGACTGTTGTTACAAATATTGCTTCACAAACAGCGTCAAAAATAAATCATTGTTACAAATCAAAATCGTTCGGAGATTCTGATGGAACAGCAAGCAGACTTTCAGGAAAACTTGGGAGAAAGCTCTTACCTACATTGTCATACGGAAAAAAGAAAGTAGGTTCGGGTTGCTCAGGTGGAGAAGGCGGCTCCGTAGGAACATATAATAATTTAGAATGTATTTTAAAGCAATCAAGTATCAGTAATGAATCTATGACAATAGAGTTTGAATTGAAGTTTAAGAACATAAGGAAAGAGGCATTTATTGGAGTATTTGTTGAATCTGAAGTGGGGTTGATGGATGCAAATGCATGGGGAGTAGGTATTGGCACATCTTTTCCGATAGATATACCTATAATGACAAATTGTTCTGTAACGGGACTTAATTCAAATCAAACACTTTTATTTGACAGTAGCTGTACAAAAGATAATAGATGTATAAGTAATGATTTTTCAATGATTGAATTGATATATTCCGGGAATAATGATGTGTTAGGATTTAAGGTGACAAATACTATTAATAATGCGATTGTCAGAGGTATGGTCACATTAAAATCCGGAGATAAAAAATACTGTTGCACAGTAAAAGAATCAAAGGAGCCTGTACTGTAAATGGATAATTTATTTTTTTACCCAACTTTAAATGACGAATTGTGTGAAAGAGCAGGAGTTTCAGTTTCTCCTTTTGGCTTTTCATATTTTTACGATAATGAGTATAGAAGTTTGAAACAAAAAGGGAAGAATACCGTTAAACTGGAAGATTCTTTGGAATCATGGAAGGTAGAAACAGATGGACTACACTTAAAACGTGAAATAAAAATTGAGTATCCTGAAGTTTTATATGGTGAAAACGGAATAGCCTGTACCGGAGCCGTTTTAGGTATCTGTGTTATTTGGGTAAATAAAACTTTGACACAGATGGGAACAATTTTGCCTTCTATAGAATTTAATTCAGGTGCAACAAGACATATAGTTTTTGAACATGATTTTAAACCCGGAGAAATACAGGGTGACCTTGAATTAGAGACAGTTATATACATAAAGAAATCTGCAAAAGATGTCCTGCGAAAAGAGGAACGTTTAATGAATGATTCCGGTGTTAATGTAGGTGTTTTGGATATATATAAGATTGATTTTGTAAGTATGTATATGGATTTTCCAATACAAGAGGTCAATTCCAAACAACAACCGCTATGGTGGCTTGAGCTAGGCGATTGGACAGATCCACGCAGAGACTTATTCAACGAAGATAATTTATGCTTATATTTAAATTCTGCTTATAATTGTTGCCCAAAGCTCGGAGATACAATTAAAAATACAGATATTTTGATAGAAATAATAACAACAGCATATACGATGATTTTTCAAAAGATTATTGATATGGAATACCTGCCACATACAGTTAATGATGTTGACTTGGAGCCGGGAAGTATAAGCAAGATTATGTTTTATTTTTGGAGTGGATGTAATACACAAATCGATACATCATCGCCGGAAAGAATGCATAAAACAATATGGCCGAATGTAGAAGATATGATAAACGGAGGTAGCGAAGCATGAAATCGATGAAGAAGATGACGAAAGCACAAGCAAAAGAGTTTGTTGATTCTATCGATAAAATGCCTGAGGTTGCTTTCGAGGATTTAACAGCGCAGTGGCGCGCTCATTCTATTACAATTGAAAACTCTGACTATGAAGAGATTAGGAGAAAAGTTATTGATGCTTATGAGAAAGCTAAAGCTACAGCTGCAGGTGATAATTACAATATTGATTTAAGTGTAGGAGTGTGTCTGTTTGAAACATTAAATCCGGATATGGGTTTTACATTGGTTATGGCTAACGATGACGACATTTGGAGATATTTGTCGTGTAAGATTTTTCCGGATATTACATATCTGAGATATCCGAAACCTGCGAAAGGTGACATTCGTTTAAATAAAAAACGTTTTTATCTTCATACAAGAAGAATTTGGTTGAAAACTTTGTGGTGGTATGTTTTTCTTTCGTGGCAAGGAGATTCGAATAAGACAAAAGCTGTTTTGAAAGATTTTGGTACTGATACTATAGGTGATTTAATTGAGAGGACAGGACAAGGGTATAGAGTTTCTTTGTATAGAGAATTAATGAAATCTTATTCAACTTTAGAGAATAAGTCTTCTGATTTATTCAATATGATTCAGAAACAGAATTTAGTAGAATGCAGGACTGTTGAGCCGGGTCTTGTAGAAGGTGCAGAAATAGGATATATTGCATATCTTTTTAGAAAATTATCGGTGGTGGAAGAATATGTTGATTGATGAAATATTGTATAATTGGAGCGGAATGCCGAAAGAAAATTTGATGATTATATCAAGCCTTAGTAATGCGGGATATAAATCATGGACAATAAAAATTCCTGAAGGATATGGAGTTGCTATACCGATAGATAATAATGAAGAAATATCTGAATACTTTGCCGGAGCACATTATTTTACAAAAGATATTATTTTAAATAATTTGGAGCAAGCACATGTGTTGATGTTGATAACTCAAAAAGAAGATATAAGAGATCAATTTGCAGCACTGTGTGCAGAATTATTAAATCCCGGTAAAAAAGGTGAGCTAAGGAAAGAAATATCACAGTCACCGGTAACATGGTGGATGGCTTGGAAGGATTTGCTTGGAAATAAGAATGTTGACTTGTGTATTTATGATGTTCTTAGCGAGTTATGGACATTAAAGTATCTTGCAGAGCATGGAGAATATGCGGAGTGGAACGGTCCTTCAGGTGCAACATATGATATTGATTGTGAGTCATTTTTTACAGAGGTAAAGTCTACGACGTCGAGGAATAAGAGGCAGATTACATTAAGTAATTTATTCCAGCTAGACCCACCTAAAGGAAAAAAGTTGTTTTTGGTTTTATGTCAAGTTGAGTCATCCGCAACCGGAATAAGTATTAACAGTTTAGTAGAAAGTCTGGAAGATTTGGGATATAGCAGTTCAGTGATTAATGATAAACTTAGGACATTAGGTCTGGAAAAAGGAATGTCTGCACGTAAAAGATGCTATGTGTTGCATGCAGCAACAAAGTATACTGTGGATGAATCTTTCCCCGCAATCAGGAAAACATCGTTTGTCGGTGGAGGATTACCTTCCGGAGTTATGAGCATTAATTATACTATTACATTAGACGGTATTTCCGGAGAAAATTTATTGATAGATGGAGAATAATACATTTTATGTATAGAACTATAGATTTATGTGCCGGAATAGGCGGTATAAGGAGAGGGTTTGAGAGAACCGGACATTTTGTAAATGTTTTATCTGCTGAAGTTGATGAGTATGCAGCTCGAACATATGAAAATCTATTTGAGGATAATCCAAGAAATGATTTGACATCAGACGAGTTTAAAAAGATAGTGTCTATGTGTGATTATGATATTTTGCTTGCAGGATTTCCTTGCCAACCATTCAGTAGTCAGGGAAACTTGGAAGGATTTAATGATGCTACAAAAGGGACAATATTTTTTCACATAGTTCAAATTATTGAAAAAACAAGGCCAAAAGTTGTATTTTTAGAGAATGTACAAAATATTGTTTCTCATGATAAGAAAAAAACTATTAAAATAATTATTGATACACTAGAAAAAAAAATGAATTATAAGGTGGTTGGTGTATCTTGTGGAGATGGTGGTAAACCAGAATATAATAAAGACTCGTTTGTACGTAATACGAGAGATTTTGGATTACCACAGAATCGGCCTAGAGCTTACTTTATCGCATTTGATCGAGAATTATATGGAGAATTATTAGAATCGAATAAATTTATTAATGAATTACCTAGGGGCTTGAATGGAAAGTTAGCTAATAGTCAAAATTTGAATAAAAAACTAAAAGATATTTTAGACAATACAGTTGATTTGCGTTATTTTATTTCGGCTTCATATCTTGAAACTTTAGAAAGACATGCAAAACGTCAAAAAGAAAAGGAAAATGGATATGGATATTATATATTAAATGGAGAGAAAAAAGCTAGAGAATATGCAAATACTATATTGGCTACGGGGGGGTCCGGAAAGGAACGCAACCTTATAATTCAGACCATGCCTAGCTATACTGCAGAAGATGAAAAAAAACTCAAGAAAAAAGGAGGATTGAATAAAAAGAATGTAAGAATGATGACACCTACTGAATGGGGGAGATTGCAAGGATTTATAGGTTATGGATTTGTTGATTTAGTAACAGGAGAGGATAGATTTCACTTTCCGGATAATGTTCCTGAAAGCCAGCAATACAAACAGTTTGGGAACTCTGTATCTATATCTGTTATAGAAACTTTGGCTGAATATATATATCGAGAATTAGAAAAAATTAATTTGAATTATGAGACAGTACTCAGGAATTTTTCAAAAAGAAATAACTATATAACAAGAAAAATAGTGGCAGAGTGTTTAGATATAAAACCCTCAAGAGCATCATATATTTTGAAGAAGATGGTAAGAGATGGTAAAGTATATGCAAATGGTAATGGTAAAGGAACAAAGTATTATTTTTTATAGAAAGGAAGGTTAGACTGGAATGGGCAGTCGTCAAATAGTATGGATAGTACTAAGGTACAAAATGATATAAGCACAATTAAAAAAATGAAGGGAAATGGTGTATTCAAAAATTATATTGAATATATAAAATTTCCTTTTTATAAGAACTTGATTCCAAAATCAGAAATTAATTTTAAATTTCCATTAACTGTTCTAGTAGGTAAAAATGGAAGTGGAAAGAGCTCTACATTGCATGCATTATTTGGTGCCCCTAGGGGATATACCTGCAGTAATTTTTGGTTTTCTACAGAAGTCGATCCTATTGCAGAAGATGGAGATAGGCCAAGATATTTCTATGGATATAAGAATGACATAGCTTCTCAAATAAAGGAGGTGTTGAAAGCCCGAATGCTACGTGGCGGTACTAAGACGAAAAAAAAAGATCCCGATTATTGGGAGACGAGCAAGCCACTGAAAAAAGATGGTATGAATGGTGAAAGATGTGCACCGGTAGAAAAAAAGGTGATATATTTGGATTTTCGTGCTGAGGTGAGTGCATTTGATAAGACTATGCACTTTTCTAAGGGGAATATTGATGAACGAAAAAGTATAGTAAGAGAAAGAGCAAAATATTTGAATAGACTTTTTAATGATGAGCCGGTGAGATTTCCGGGATCATACTCAAAAAATATAGGAAAAATGGAAATTCTAGATGAAAATACGGTAGACTTGATTTGCAAGATTTTAAATAAAGAATACACAGAAATTCGTGTAGCTGATCACAAAATATATAAGAATGATGGCATATCTGTTTTGCTGAAGACAAATAATAATGGACAATATTCCGAAGCAAATGCGGGTAGTGGAGAAGTGGCTGTAGTTCAGCTGGTGAGACAAATAGAGAAGGCAGAAGAGTATTCACTTATTTTATTGGATGAACCTGAAGTATCTCTACATCCGGGAGCACAAGAAAATATGAAAGAGTATTTGATTTCTGTGGTTAAAAGAAAAAAATTGCAGATTGTTATTTCTACACATTCTTCCAATATAATAAGTGGACTACCTAACTCTGCAATTAAATTATTCAAGACAAATGAAAATGGTAAATTTTATATACAAGAAGATGTAAATTATCAAGAAGCTTTTTTTAGTATAGAAGATAAAATTGATAATAAAAAAATAATTTACTGTGAAGATGATTTTGCTAAAAAAATAATTGAAAAGACTCTTAATAATATGGGAAAAGAAAAATATTTTAATGTTATGTACCAGCATGGTGGAGAGAAAACACTAATTAAGCGCCATTTAACAGCAATTGCATCAAATAATGAAATATCAAAAAATACATATTTTATTCTGGATGGTGACATGGATTTTGGCTATGAGTTTAATGAGGATAAGATTCCTAGAGATGATGATGAAAAAATAAAGTTTCTCAAGGAAAACGTTAAAAATGCATTTGGACTAGAGTTAGATGCTTCTCCTGATGGATCAAAGGGAGGTGTAAGAAAGGATCAAATAATACAGTCTTATTTATGCTATTTGAGATTTTTTAAGACTAATGTACGGTTCTTACCGAATAAAAAGATTCCGGAAGAAATTGTTTTGAATAGTAGCTATGCAAAGAAGCATTACAAAGATATTTTAGATAATTATGATGAGGTAAATTCAAATAATGCAAAGAAAATAATATTTGATATAACGAAGAATGAGCATGGGAATACCGATTATTATTGTGAAACTGCTGATAAATTAGCTTATAAGTGGAGTCTGGAAAATACAGATGATAAGAATTGTTTAGAAAAAGTTCTGGATGAGATATTTAATGCTTAGTTGTATAAGAGGTAAGTATATTATTATATTCTTTTCAACATATACTAATTGCAATGGAGGTAAATAAATGAATCAATATGGTATGACAGATGTGCCGGCAGCGATTAAAGGAAAAGATATTTTTTCTGTAAAAAGCTATATAAATGGATTGGAAGAGTTTATATTGAATTGTCCAACGCCAATGTCAATAGCGTTGCAAGGAGATTGGGGAACAGGTAAAACTACCTTTTTAAAAACAATACAGGAAGATTTTAAAGAAGAAAGCGATAAAATAAAAACAATCTATTTTAACACTTGGGCTTATTCACAATTTAATAATTGTGATGGACTATATTTTTCATTAATTAGTAATATTATAAATCAGCTAGATATAAAAGACGAAAAGATTAAAAAATATGCAAATGACCTATTAACTAAGATTTCTACTCTCGTAATGTTTGGTGTAAAATCATTTTTGGAAAAAAAAATATTTGACTTTACAGGGGCAGAACCGAAAAAGGTAGAAGCTATTTTAAGTGGGCAGGTACAAGAGCTAGAGGAGCATGCTAAAGCAATACAATCTTTGAAAGAGATTTTTGCTGCTTTGGTCAAAGAAATAGTTGATTCAATTAATAAAAATAATGTAGGGAATAAAGCACGCATAGTAATTTGCATAGATGATTTAGATAGGTTAGAACCAAAGAGAGCCATTGAGGTTTTGGAAGTGCTTAAACTTTTTATGGACGTTGAAAATTGTGTATATTTGTTAGCCATTGATTATAATGTAGTTGTTAGTGGTGTACGTAGCAAATATGATAGCCAGATGTCGGAAGAAAAGTGTCGTGCTTTTTTTGATAAAATTGTTCAACTACCATTTAGTATGCCGGTACAATCTTATAAAGTACAGGGACTGCTAGAAGATATGTTCGGAAATGATTTCTTGGGAAATTATAAAAATACAATATATAAATTTGTACAGACTAATTTAGGGTCTAATCCCAGAACAATTAAAAGAGTACTGAATCGTTTTTGTCTCTTGCATACAATCCTAGAAAGCAATAATAGGAAAATTCAAGAAAAGTATAGGAAAGAATATTGTTCACTTTTAATATTAATTATTACGATTCAAATGCACAATGAAAAGGCATATGACTCATTGTTAAATATATTTAATGATGATAATGATGCAGTGGAGGAATGGTTAGAAGAGAAGAAATGGCTGCAGGATGGTAATGAAGAGGCAGAGAAAAATGCTTTAACAAACTTACGAGATTCATACGATGAAATTAGAAGTAAGTTTAAAGATAGGAATAAAGAATTAATAGAGATTTTTTCTGATGTACTTAATTTGTCAGTAGTAACTTCAACCGGAGAAAAGAAAGAATATCTATTTTATGTAAGTATTGGTGATTATGAAAATAATGTGAATAAACATAGCAAATCAATGCTATATTTAGTTGAAAAACTGTTGTCTGGTATTGAGGGTGATAAAATCGTGGAAATGATTGATAAAGAAGAAACATTAAATAACTGGATGAAATTTAATAGTGAGAAAGGACAAACTTACTTTAGAACATTGTTAAAAACAGAAATTAAAAATATGCAAGGCCAAAATCTATATATTGGTGTATCGTCAGGTAGTGATAGTAAAAGCAGACAGGTTAAGTATCTTATTGATATTTTGAAAAAGTATTCACATATTGAAGAAGATATGAAAATCACGTGGACTAAATATGTAAATGGAGAAGGAATTAACCTTCTAAGTTGAGAAGATAAAGTTTTTTATAATTTGTTTGGATTTGTGTAACAGAACATGTATTATGATATTTATATATGATGGTATTAAGTAAAAATGTGTAGATAGAGTTAAACAGTAAAACTAAGGGATTGAATAAAAACTAAATGAGTATAAATCATGACGATGAAAGTATAGAGATATCAAAAGAGAATTTCAATTGAAGAAGAAATAGACATAAAGATTCCAATGTCTTATGAATTACAGAAAGTTATTGAACTGACAAATCGTATTCGTAGTAACTATGACAAAATAATACTACCTATAATGAAGTTGCAGGAAATGGTTAATAAAATAACTGCTACTTCAAGAGAAATTACATCAAGCTTTTCAAAAGTGATTAGCGAATCTATACCTCCATATTACGGACAGCTTGCATAGTCACTGCAAGCTGTCCGTAATATGGAATTGGAGAAGTATTAAAAAACTATAGAAGCGAAGCACTTGAATCTATGGTAAAAATGATAAGTTCATATCAGTTAAATTTTAGTAATATACTTACCGGCTCTGTATAGCAGATTATGAGTCAGATTGATTTCTCAGGTATATATGATGCTTTATTAAAGCCAATAAAAATAGCAGATTTTAGAGTGAAAATAAATTGTCGGAGACATGTTTGGCAAAGTGGTTTCCTCATGTATTAAGTGCAGAAGAAGGCGATATACAATATGAGTTCTTAGAGATAATAGTATTGACAAAGCGGAGTAAAAACAGAATTAAGAAAATAGATAAGCTGATTTTAAACTACTATTCTAAGTCAAAGATTGAAGTAATAAAAAAGTCGTGGATGCGGGATGATATACCTGAGCATAAGCATAGAATTATTCATCAGGCAGTGAAGGCTTATCACAGAAAAGAGTATGCAATTACAGTAACTGTTCTTTCCACAATGTGGGAAGGACTTATTTACGACAAGGCTAAAGATACTCGTGGGAAAAGAGGTAAACTTACCAAGGAGAACTTTTTAAAACTTATTTTTAATGATGACTACAATCAGATTTTTGCGGACTTCTTTGATGAATACATTATGTATAACTGCAGATTGGAATCTGAAGTAAAAGAGGATGTTCTCGGAAGGAATAGCAGTGCTCACAGTTTTTATAATAAGTATCCAAGTAGAAAAGAAGCACTGAATGCAATACTATTCACAGATTTTCTGGTAAAGTTGGAATCGCTAAATATTGAAAACACCATTGAATAAGACGGATGTTATTTAAAAAAGATATAATACAACTAAGTTTAAATGCACATGTTGACTAGGGTGTGTCTTAAAACTTAAAATTGTACAATACCTTATTTTTTGATAAAATATAAAAAACAAAGTATTGGAGATTACAGCCATGGAACAAAAACGCTATGAAATGTCAGATGAACAATGGGAACAAATTAAGGATCTATTTCCAAAAGCCAAAACCGGTCGTCCACCTAAAGATAACAGACTGATGTTTAATGCCATCTTATGGCTTGCAAGAAGCGGTT
>ERZ773069.1576-NODE-1576-length-13040-cov-7.906816_pt1 | contig 13040 bp, 9 predicted proteins | sample MGYA00580619_ERZ773069 | MGnify/ENA primary metagenome ERZ773069 (study PRJEB29015, sample SAMEA2738007) | human oral metagenome | biome: human oral; feature: human-associated habitat; material: dental | place: China | collected 2108 ...
CATCGACACCGTGAACGAGATCCTGTATGCGCTCGGGATGGATGTGCTGTGAGGAGGTTTTATTTTATGGATGCGTGTACACCGATACAGACAAAAATTCTCTCCTTATTGGAAGACCTTGAAAAAGAGGAGTCGCTCCAATCGGTGCGAGGATTTGCTGCAGAATTGGAACGGCTGAAAGAACGAATGCAGGACGACGTGTTCCGCATTGCCGTGGTCGGTGAGTTCAGTTCGGGAAAGTCCACCTTTATCAACGCTCTGCTCGGCAGGGATGTTCTGAGCCATGCCTCGAAGGAAACAACAGCGGTACTTACGCAGGTTGTCAACGTGGCACCGGATGATCCACGCGTTGGCACGGGACTTGTTCGCCACAAGGATGGCACAGAGCAGGAAATCCGCACGGATGAGTTGCGGGAGTATACTACGACCGTGAGCGAGCGACACGCGGTAGCTCAGGAGATTGCATCTGTTGATATATATACGCCATTGCTCCACGCAGAACGTCCTCTTATGCTGATTGATACACCGGGGCTGAACGGAGTTGCCTCCGGACATCTGGATCAGACCATACGTGTGGTTCAGGAGGCGCATGCGTGCATCTACCTCCTGCAGCAGCGCGGGCTGACAAAGGAAGATCTTGCCTTTCTGCGTGACTATCTCATGCCGAATCAGCAGAACTTCATCTTTGTCCAGAACTTCATCGATGCATTCAATCCGATGGAGGGAGAGAGTGTGGAGCAGCGTATTCCGCAGTTGGAGGAAATGCTGCGGGAGAAGATCTTTGCGGGGCGCGATGGCTATACATTCCATATCTGCGGCGTCTCAGCATTGAAGGAACTTGCGGGACGGGATCGTGCGATCACGCGCCTCTATGAGGACAGTGCAGAGGAGCTGGATGATGCGGCACGGAAGCAGCTGTTGGAAGAGTCGAATTTTGTAGCATTTCGCAAACTCATGGAGGAGAAATTTGACGAACGGCGGCTTGCGGAGATCCAGTACCGTGGGACGGCAAATGCCATCCTCTGGTGGGTGAGAGCGCTCCTTGACCGCATTGCTTTCCGTGCCGAGGATGCCCGCAAGGTATTTGAAGTGAGCAAGGGACATCGAGCGATTGAGCACCTGACGCGTCTGCAGAAATTGCTGAGGGCGAGCCGTGATAAGAACCTGGCGGCAATCGATGGCTTTATCGCAGGCTGGGTCAATGAGAAGCGAAAGGCAGTTCAGACTGCTCTTGCCGATGCGGGAGAGCAAATCGAGCGTGAGATTCGTGTGCAGGTTGCCGACTGCCATACACTGGATGAGATTCAGCGCAAGAAAGAGGAAATTCCGCATACGGTCGAAGGGCAGTTCCGACTGGCACAGCAGAATCTTTTGGAGGCAACCGATATTTCCATTCACCTGCTGTATCAGATGATCGTGGAGCGCGTCGAGGAGTACAGCGGTATCGGGAAAATAGCTGCGGAGATTCAGCGTGTCGGGGTAGGGGAGCTGCCCACGATGAAGGAGATGTCGTCGGGGCACGGAATTGTTGAGCAACGGCAGGAGGAGATTGCCGAGCTGCGCGCACAGGAGGAGGCACTGGATCGTCAGCTTGCACAGGAACGTCATGCCGTTGCCGAAGCGCGTAGGGAGGTGCAGCATCGGGAGGCTATCGCCGACCGGGCACGGCGAGAGCAGGAGGCGGTGCAATATGACCTGCACCGCATGGGCAGCCGTCCCGTCGAGCGCGTTTGGCAGGAGGAAGTGGTCGTTAAACGAACCGGTCTAGCGCGTTTTTGGGATCTCTTTTCGACCAAAACTGAAGTCCGTACCATGCGCGATGACAGTGCCGGCAGGGATTGGGATGATCGACGCCGGGCACTGCAAGAGCAGCAGAATCGGCAGTCGGTGGAGTATGAGAGGCTTCGCCGTGAAAAGATGGACAAGGAGAAGCACCTCCGATACTATCAGCAGCGAGCCGATGAAAGTGAGGCGCGGGTCTGTCGCCTGAAAGAGCAGTTGCGCCGCTATGAAGAACAGCTCAAGGCGGAAAAGCAGAGGGATGAGACCGAACGCAAGCACGCACTGCAGGCATACCTTGAGCAATGCCGCAGACACCTTTGCGACTGGGTGCATCGGTATCTCTGCGGCGCGAATGACGATGAGGGCGAGATTGAGCACCTTCTTGACGCATGGAAGGAACGCCTCGAGGAGGTGCGGAAGGACATGCAGCGCGAGGCTCGCCAGATGTATGAGGAGGCAGAGACGCAGCGGATTGCACAGCTTGAGGCTGCAAAGCAGGAACAGGCGCCCGAACTCATGCGTGAGGTGCAGGAGCTGACACGGGCAAAGGAACTCTTGGAGCGGAGCATTGCACAGATGGAGGAGGGCTTGGCATTATGAGCAAAGAGCGGTATTTGGCGCAGCATGGCGAGCGCAAGGAAAAACTTATGACGCTGCTTCATGACGCGCAGACGTTTATGACCGCACAGGGAAAGGAGGGGGATGCACAGGCATTGGAAAAACTGCAGAACAATATTGAACAGGGGTTGTTCAGTATCGTTCTGATCGGCGAGTTCAGTGCGGGGAAATCGACCTTTCTCAATGCGCTCATGCAGAAGCGCATTCTCCCCTCGTATACGCGTGAGACAACTGCTACCGTAAACTTTTTACAGCACGCATCCAAGGCTCCGAACGGAGAGCCGGGCATTGTCTACTACCGCGATGGTCGTACAGAGGTGCTGCCAGATCTCTCCGTTGATACCCTGACGAAGTATGTCACAGTCGGTGAGGGAGAGGACAGAAATGCTGTTTCGGAGTCGACGGAGCGTGTGGATCTCTTTCTCGCGAGCAGATTTCTCGAGGATGGTGTCATGCTCGTCGACAGCCCGGGACTGAATGGCATTACAGAGAATCTTGAGGACATTACGAGGCGGCAGATCAAGGAGTCCCACGCCTCCATCTTCATGTTCAGTGCAGACCGTCCCGGTTCGAAGACGGATTTCGATACGCTGCGCGACCTGCGCGCGCAGTGCAGCCGCATCTTCATCGTGCTGAACAAGATTGACGCGATCAAGGCGAATGAGGGCGAGTCGGTGGAGAGCGTCGTTCAGCATCTGAAGAACAGCTATGCCGAGCAGTTCGATGAGGCGACACTCCCCGAGATCTATCCCATCTCTGCACATCAGGCACTCGTTGCACGGGATGCGGACTATGAGGATCCGAGGCAACCGAACAAGGACACTGCTTACTGTGCGCGCATGGAGGAGATCTCTCGTCTGCATGTCTTCGAGGATCGTCTCTGGCGTTATATCACGAACGGGGAGAAAACGCGTGAGGAGCTTATGGCACCCGTTCATACCCTGCTGCATATGCTTCGCGATGAACGCAGTGCTCTGGATACGAGTATTGAAGTCCTGAGTGCGCAGCACAGCCCCGATGACCTCATCAAGCAGCAGGATGAGATGAAGGACAAGATCGAGGAACTTCGTCGGGAGGAACAGGCACAGCGCAGCCCCTTGCGGAAGAAATTCCAAGAGGTCATGCGTGATGTGCGGGAACGGGCGAGTGACTATTGTGCACGGGTCGTGGCGCGCGTTGCAGAGGAAGCGGGCGATATTGAGGATGCAGATGAACTGCGCGCCTATGCTGCCGACTTGCAAAGGAAGCTTGATGGAGAATACCGTCGGCGTCTGCAGCGTATGGACGATGATCTGCGTGAGGAACTCGTACTGGTGACGGATGAGATCAGCGGACAGGTGTTGGAGGGCGTGCAGGAGATACTGTCTGCGATCCCGGGGATCGATCTGAATATCTCCGCCACGGCGTTTCAGATGACCGAGGTGGAGGTCGGCAGCCGCATGGAGGCGGCTGAACGTGAGTTCGCCGAGAAACGCAAAGAAATGGAACGCATCGAGGAGGAGTTGCATCGGCAGGAAAAGGGGAAGCTTGCGGCACGGCGCATCGAGCAGAAACGGGCGGCGTTGGAGCAGGATCTGCGGGAGCTTTCCGAACGTCGCCATCATATCGAGACGATGTTTGAGATTCCTGCTGTTCATAAATACAGGCAGGAGACTATTATCAAGAGAGACCGCGAGGGCGTGTTTGGTAAAATCGCACAGGTCTTTATGGGGCGAAAGAAAGACGTAGAGACTGTGGAATATGTGGATGATACGGCGCAAGTTGCAGCTTTGGCGGAGCGTCAGGCACGGCTGAACAGTATCTCCGCAGAACGTGCGGAGCTGCTCTCGGTGATGGAACAGTACCGCGAGCCGGATGTGTGCAGCGAGGAGTTCGACATCGAAGTCCAGCGGTGCAATCGCAGACTGGAAGAACTACACAAGGACTATCTCGACTCTATGCAGAAATATACGGAGCGGCTCGAAAAGGATGCCGCCCGCGCGCGAAAGCGGATCATGCGCGAGATCACACGCTATGCCGAGGAGCGCGGCGAGGAGTTCGAGCGGGCGGTAGCCTCCGGTCTGAAGGAGATGGAGCAGCAGTCCTACGAGGCGGTGCGCGGGATGGTAACAGCGCGTGTCACGGATGAAATTCGTCGCTATGAGGAGCGGCTGAATCGTCTCATCGAGGACTGCAAGGCCTCCGATGCGGAGCGCGATGCGAAACTGGCACAGGCACAGGCGGCACGTGAGTCTGCGATTGAACTCCTGAGTCGCTGCGCCGAACTTGAGCAGGAGCTGCAGCAGATGCAGGATACAATAGGGGAGGCTGAGTAATATGGTGGATGAGCGAATTTTCACACTGCTTGACGAGGGCATGAACGAGCTGGCGTGGGAGGCGGAGCGCGAGGATCTCCGCGTGTGCATGGAACGCTACAAGGCGGGGATGTATTTCGTCGCGTTCATCGGACAGTACTCTGCGGGCAAATCCTATCTCATCAACAACCTGTTGGGGCGTGAGCTTTTGCCGCAGGGGACGGTGGAAACGACGCCGCTTCTGACCTATATCCGCTACGGGGCAGAGGAGAAGGCGCTTCTATATCATCTTGATGGGCGTGTGGAAGAGGTTTCGCTTGCCGAGGTGTGTCAGATCATACAGAACGGATCGGACTGTGGCAGGAATCTTGCTGCTGTGGAGCATATGGAGGTGTTTCTGTCAGCAGAGATCCTGCAGCAAGGGCTGATCCTGCTCGATACGCCGGGGGTCAATACCTTGATTGAGCACCACGAGCATCTGCTCATGCAGTCGTTGGCACTTGCCTCGAGCATCATTTATGTGACACGCGGCACGCCTTCCGCTGTGGATATAGACAAGCTGGAACTGTTGGTGCATGGCGGGAGACCGCTGACGCTCGTACGGACGCACTGCGATCAGATCAACGAAGCTGAGGAGAGCTATGCAGATGTCGTCGCCTATGAGGAACGTATCCTCACAGACCTTGGCATTCGCGAGCACTTGGAGGAGAGTTTTTATATCTCGAATCTGGCGGATTCGCCACACTTTGGCGGGATTGCTCGGATTCGCGATCTGCTTGCGGCGAAGGGGGCGGATGTGCGCCGTTCTCTTGCGGAGGACACGGCACTAGGGCTTCGTGTCGCGGCGAATGAGGTCATGGCGGCACTCGAGGCGCAGGAGAAGATGCTTGCTGCAGGACAGGAAGAGCGTGCTACTGCAATCCGGAAGCAGCGTGAACAGCTTGATCGCGAGGTCGCTGCTCTCACTGCCTCATTGGACGAGCGCCGGATCCGTTTGCAGAAGGAGATTGCTGCCTGTCAAAAACGCATGGAGTCGGATGTCCATACATTCATCGGCACTGCGGCAGACGAGGCGGCAGTGCGTATTGCAGGAGCAGGGAAAGAGGTGCAGACGAACGAGCAGATGAAGGCGTTGCTGCAGCGCGAAACACAGCGTGTCCTGCGGCGTACATACGATCGTATCAATGAACATGTTGATCCCGTCCTCAAAGACATCAACAGTGTTGCGCTTCCTGTCGGGACAGTGCTGCCTGTGATTGCTCTGCCTGAGGAAGAGCATTATGCCGCCATTGTCGAGGAGCAGGACAGTGCTCTTGACAATCTTCGGAGGCAATATGCGCATCTGCAGGAGAACCGTGCGGAGCTTGAGGATCAGTTGATGCGGGTAGATGATGGTGAACATGCAGAAATGGTGCAGGCAATCACTCTGTTGCAGCAAGAAATTGCGGCAGCAGGAGAGGAATATCGTGAGCTTGGCCCCTATATCCCTCAGATGATCGAAGCGGATCCGGGCAATGCAAGCGGCGCGGCGATGGGAAAGATGATCGGAAATGTTTTGGACTGGGCGACACTCCTGATCCCCAGCGGTGCAATGGCAAAGATTGCTGCAAATCCACGTATCGTGAAATTTATTGCCAAAGTGCCGACGGCCTTTGGCAAGTATGGAAATGTAATTGCAAAGGGGCTCAAGGAAGGGCAGTCAATTGCCAAGGCAGTATCCAATATTCAAAATGTGAGTCGGACGTACGCTACTGCAAAACGTGTCGCCAAGGCAAAGAACCAGATCGATCAGGCAATCAAAGTAATCAATGTTGCGAAGGACGCAATGCCGGCATCTTTCTTGGAACGCCTGACACTTGAGTATTGGGGGGAGCAGATCGGCAAACAATTCGACCACCCGCCGCGCTATGAAGAGGATCTCGTGTTTCGTGCAGAGTATGAGGAGAATAAGCGTCGCCTCGAGCAGGAGATCCGCCGTATGCAGGAGGAGTTATATCAGCGAAAACGCAAGCTCGGTGCATTCAAGAATGAGCAGGAACAGAAGGCGGCGCTCCGCGACAGCCTGGTGGTTGACGAACAGGAACTTGCGCGTCAGATCGCTGCGCAGGAGCAGCAGTGGCGGGAAGATGCTAGGAAAAAGTCCCTGCAGGAATGGAAGCGTATCTGCGCCGACAGCTACCGTGATCATTTGAAAAGTTATCTGGCACAAGTGACCGATGACTATATGGGGGAGGTGTCGATGCGCCTTGAGACTTATCAGGTGCAGCGCTTTCTTCCTCTTGAGGAGAAGGTTAAGGAAAAACAACAGGAGTATGACCGCCTCGGAGCACTCTCTCAGGGAGAGGCGGATGAAAAACGTGCGCGTATCAGCCGAATCCTTGCTGACCTGCAGCAGACCGTCGGTGCATGATGGAGACGGCCTTTGTACTGGACTCTCAATGGGCACTCATCGGAGACCATTCGCGCTATCGCTTTGCGGGGTGGCTTTTGGGGCATCCTTGTAAGGAGGCATACACGGGGAAACGAATATGGATCTCGCAGCGGAAGAAATCATCTGAGGCAGATGTCGCGACGCAACATGTGGATGAAATCCATCTGTATAGCCCTTATGTGCCGCCAGGAATGTGCATCTGTATCCTGCCGGATGGTGAGGAGCAGGACGCAGAACACCTCGCAAAGTTCCCATTTGTTCTACTGTTCGAAGGGTTTCCATGGAAAAAGGAGGCGACCGACGATTGGGTGAAGGAGAAGTGGCAGCGGATGTCGACGCATTCCGTGCTTGCCCTTGTACTCATGAAGGAGGAGCACAGGGCGGGGGCTACGGATCTGGACAGGATTGAAGATGTGATGCGCGAGGCGCGCTCCTATTATGAGGAACAGGGGCTATCGGTGTATCTCCCGCAGGCATCGGATTTTACGGAGGTGTTCTCCCTGCATGCCTCTCTGATCGACACACAGCGGGAGCGTCTGCGTGAGAAACTGTCACTTCTGGAATATCGGATTGAGGATCTTCCGCATGACTATGAGGAACTCCTGCTTACCCATGGGAAGCTCAAAGACAGCCTTAGCCTGGATGTGCAAAAAAAAATCTGCCACTCCTATGATTCTGCGCGTAAAACCCCTGAGGACTGTCTTTGGGCGACCTGGAACCGGATAGCACTCGTCCTGCTCTTTGCAAAGGGAACGGGATATCTGCACAGTGTGCCGGAACTCTATGGAACTATCCTCAGGGATGTTGAGATTCCTCGTATTGCTGACTGGGACGTGCCCAAAATGTGTGAGCAGCTTGGCAGTACCCTCAAAAGAGAGTTCAAAGAGTATATGCAAGTTCCTGCCCAATATGCGACACCCGTTTCCTGGCATACGATCGAGAACCAAACTGCCTATGAGGAACTCCTGTATAAGAGTGCGGGGGTGCCTGTCATCTACTGGAAAAAATATCAGGAGTTCGTCAAAGAGCGCGTCCCTATGGTGCTCAAGGAACAATTGACGCAATATTATATGGCGTGGAAGGAGCTGATTTCGTGAGAGATAAGGAAGCACTGTTTTCCCTGGTCGTCTTTGCCATCGTGGCATTTTTATGCGCAGGAGCATACTATCTGCATACGGGACAATTGGGTGTACTGTTTGCTATGTTCGGCATCGGAATCTGCACGGCGGCACTGTTTCATCGTGCACTGCAGGAGTATTTCTCCGCACATAAGGCGTCGATGCGGGAGCGTGATGAACAATCATGCCGGATACTGCAGGAACTTTGCGAACGGATACAACAGAGTCAAGGTGTACAAGAGGATGGAAATCGTCATGTAGCGGCCGAGCTTCATGACGTGCGTGAGAGAATCGATGTCCTCACGCAATGTTTTCGGGAGAGCCTTTCTGCTTTGCGGGAGGGATCGACAGAGCGGAATGCGCTGCTGACAGAAATCCGAGGCCTCACAGACAAAGTGGATGGGCTTTCTGCTGTTCATGAGAAGGCTATCACAGGAATCACGCAAAACGAACAGCAGCTTGCACAGATCGGTCAGGAGCTTGCTTCACTAAAACCAATACAGGTACAGGCTGAGGCAATCCGGTCGGAACTGCGAGCCGGTAACCAACAGATGGCGGCACTTCTTGCCGATATCCTGCCCAATTTGAGCTCGGCACTCGAGGAACGCATGTCGGAGATGCAGCAGCTTGTTTCTCTAGCACTTGGCAAACTGGAGGAGAATCAGCGTGATGCCATTGTACCGTTGAGGACTTTGGCAGCACTCCAAAAGAGTTCCGTTGAGCTGCTTGAGGCATTGGCGGCGAGCCAGCAGAAAGTCGCTGAGCAGCTGGGGGAACTGTCAGAGAGTGCTGAGGGGATATGGGATGCCTGTGATCTCCAGAGTAAGGCTGTAGAGACGGGAAATCTACACCTTGAAAATATAGTAGGTGCACAGGTGAAGACTGTTGATTTTGCGTGTGCAATGGACGATTTCCGCAAACAACTGAAGACCTATGCGAAGAGCATAGAAGATGCCATGGACGATGTATGCCAACCAGTGACGGACTTGGGAGAGCATTTGTCGAACTCCTTGCAGAGTATAGTGCAGGAGATTGAACGTCAGAATGTGGCTCAACAGACGGCGATGGAGCAGTACAAATCCATGACGGCAAAGGATATGCAGATGCTCGAGCGACTGGTAAAGGCAATGAAATGAAAACAGAGCAAATTATGCAGGAAGCACTCCTCTACGGTCTTTTGCAGAAGCTGGAGAGTCAATACCTGACCAAAGACCTCGTTTGCTGTGCTATCCTCACGGGCGACCACTGTAAACTCCATCGTTTTGAATGTATGGAGGCCGTCGGACATGCTATTTTGACGTCGCTGCGCTTTCGGGACTATCACCGTGCCACAAGGTATCTGATCGTATTCGAAAAGTTGTGCAGAGCGCAGGAGCAATGACAGCAGCTTTGCTGATCTGTTTTGTATAGAAGGGAGTACGGACATGAAGGAACAAACCGCTTACGAAGAGATGCAGGTGCGAAAGATTGAGGAGTGGAAGGGCGAGGAGATCGGAGGCTTTTCACGGAAACTCGGAGCCCTTTTTCGTCCAGTTGGAAATCTGATAGATGCAGTCATTCCGCAGTCGGCACTTGAGCACGCGTTGGATGGAATTGGTTCAGCAGGGAACTTCCTAACAGATGAGAAAGACATCCTCAAGGGAGCCGATGTAAGCGGGATCCACGAACTACGCACGAAGGATCTGGCGGTCTCTGACCATCTCGCAAATGAGGTTCACAACATGGCAATCCTCATGGCGGCAGGCGCGGGCGGACTTATCACTCCGATTGTGGCGGATATTCCTGCGCTACTCGTGTTGTCCATGCGGACGATTCACAAGATCGGCTTGTGTTATGGATACGAGACGAATACTGCGCAGGAGCAGCTTTACGCCCTGCAAATTCTGTCGATTGTGGCAGCAAACTCGACGGAGGAGAAGCGTGCGGCAATCGATGAGCTGACTCTCCTGAAGGTTGCGCTCAGAAGCCCGCAAAATGCTCTGATTGAAAAGGATGCACAGGATCGTCGACCGCTTTTGATTCACCAGCTGTGCAGACAGCTCGGAACGAACCTCGCCAAGCGGAAGGCGGCACAGCTGATTCCCGGCGTGGGTACTGTTGTTGCTATCGCGGTCAATGGGAGTTTTATTCGCGACCTTGGCTATGCTACAATTCGCTCCTATCAGGAGCGATGGCTGACGGATAACGACAAATGGAGTGACGTTGGCTGAGAATTTTCTTGGAGGCATGGACGTAATTCGTCCATGCCTTTTGCTATACTTGGATCACATAATAAAAATGTCGCCTGTGCGGCGACCTATGGCGGCGGGGGATTTGCTAAGATAGGGACAGATCAAAGAGCAGTTATTTGGAGGTGTGCGTCATGGGGATTTTGAAGAATTTGCAGAACGTGTTTCGCACGGTACGGCCGCCGTGTGCACGGTGTCCCTATCGGCTCGGGTTGGTGAAATTTGTGCAGAGCCCGTGCCCTGCGTGTCGGATGGACGGCTATCGTATGTTTGATGTACTGACACGCGGGCAGAGAGGCTTTCCCGAGATTTGGCGCGGCGGCATATTTCGCGACGGGGCGGACGATGGGAAGCGTCTTTATTAGCTTCCCCCGTTGTGACGGGGGAAGTGGCGCGCAGCGCCGATAGGGGCGCTTGTGACGTGTGCGACGCTCGCACGATAGAAATGGATGTATCGTCCAAAGTGCCCCCACCACCGCTTGCGCGGTCCCCCTCCCCCGCTGTGGCAGGGGAGGCTGGAAAGAGAAGAATATATAAGGAGGATGACATAATGGAACGCATGGAGATACGCGGGCGCTGCGGCACGGCGATTGCTTACGCAAAGGTGATTGAGGAGGAGGCGATCGAGCAGATCCGTCGGATGTGCGACTACGAATTCACGGAGGGCGCGAGCATCCGCATCATGCCCGACGTGCACTGGGGCAAGGGCTGCACGATCGGCACGACGATGACCGTGCGGGACAAGGTTGTCCCGAACCTCGTCGGCGTGGACATCGGCTGCGGGATGTATACGGTCGACCTCGGAAAGGGGGAGATCGATCTCGAACGCTTCGATGCGGCGGCGCACTTCGTCCCGTCGGGGCGCAATCTCTGGGATGGGCGGCAGGAGCGATTTGACCTCACGGAGCTGCGCTGCTACCGCGCCCTCAAGGACACGAAGCGCATCGCACGCAGCCTCGGCACGCTTGGCGGCGGCAATCACTTCATCGAGATCGACCGCAGCGCGGACGGCACGAACTACCTCGTCATCCACTCGGGCAGCCGCAATCTCGGCAAGCAGGTCGCCGAATACTACCAGAACATCGCCATTGACCTCTCGCACGGCAAGGACGAACTGTTCCGTGCGCGCGACGAACTCATCCGCCGCTATAAGGCGGAGGGGCGGCGCAGCGAACTGCAGGAGGCACTCAAGGATCTGAACCGTGGGTTCCAAGCAAAGGAGTCGGAGATCCCCGCCGACCTCGCCTTCCTCTTTGGCAGCTACCTCGCGGACTATCTGCATGACATCGAGATCTGCCAGAACTTCGCACGGCGCAATCGCGAGGTCATTGCGCACGTCCTCCTCGAACGGACGGGGCTCACGGCAGGAGAGGCATTCCACACCATCCACAACTACATCGACGTGGAGGAGCGGATTCTCCGCAAGGGCGCAATCGCAGCGCACGCGGGCGAGCGCGTCCTCATCCCGATCAATATGCGCGACGGCAGCATCCTCGCCGTCGGGCGCGGCGAGCCGGACTGGAACTGGTCGGCTCCGCACGGAGCAGGGCGGCTCATGTCGCGCACGGCGGCAAAGGAAAATCTTTCGATGGATGAGTTCCGCGAAACAATGGTAGATGTCTATACAACAGCAGTCAACGAGAACACACTAGACGAGGCACCGATGGCATATAAGTCCCTCGCAGACATCATCGACGTGATCGAGGACAGCGTGGACGTGATCGAGGTGCTGAAGCCGATCAATAATTTCAAAGCGGGATGAACGCTCGTGTGCGGTGCACTCTTGGGAGATATCATAGGTTCTCATAAGTTCTCCGCAGCACTGCAGCAGCTTTGGCAGTGGCGCGGCGATTCGCTCGTGTTTAGAATTTTTGAAAGAGAGGTATTCCAATGAAAAAGCTAATGTTGATTTCCTCCATACTGATCCTTGCCCTGTGTACTGCCTGTTCCAGCAGTGTTGTGGACAGCATCGGGAAAGATGTGGAGGATACCATCGCGCATTCGCAAAGTGCCAACGATAAATATGTGCAGATGGTCAGGAACGGCTATCCGAGCAGTCATCCGTCTGTGAGCTATGAGCAGGCGTTCACCGCCTTTTTCGGCAGTCCGCAGTGGAAACATTTTAAGGCGGAGGACGGCAGGGAGGTTGTCGAGTTTACGGGAGATTGTACCTACCAGGATGCACCAGTGAAAGCTCGGATTCAATTCGTCGTCCATGAGCAGCAGGGAACGTTTGAGACGGCATATCTGGCGTTTAATGAAGTTCCTCAGAACAAGCTGATCTTGGCGGCACTGATTGAGAAAGCCTTTTCATCGGTTCAAAGTCCGCAGAGCGCGGCAGGGAACAATGGACAGCCGATCTCTTACAGTGAGGCAAAGGGGCTCTTTCAGGCATGGCTCGACGCACACACATTCCCCGTTGTCGTTGAAGTCGGTGGCAGCGACCAGAAACTCCACAAGGTTTCCGGCTCGGACAGAGAATACTATATGTTCCAGATTCGTGGCATGACCCGTCTCCATGATGTTCTGGTGGAGCCGAATACGCGGGAAATGTTCATCTGCGATACGG
>ERZ773069.1577-NODE-1577-length-13028-cov-12.393895_pt1 | contig 13028 bp, 6 predicted proteins | sample MGYA00580619_ERZ773069 | MGnify/ENA primary metagenome ERZ773069 (study PRJEB29015, sample SAMEA2738007) | human oral metagenome | biome: human oral; feature: human-associated habitat; material: dental | place: China | collected 2108 ...
GAGAAAGCTGACAGTAAATTGTATCCTCAATCAAGCGACGAGGTTAATAATTTGTATTCCTATCCTATTGACAACACATGTGGAGACGGTAGTATTGATGTCAAAAGTTGCACCAACTAAGTAAATAAAGAGTAGAAAATAAAGGCTTATTCTAAGGCTATCGTTAAATGATATCGGTAACTTTTGGGTATGTCAATATTTTGCTATGTAATTTAGCTAAGTGAAAACATATCAACAGACAAGAGCTGATATCAGGGAATGGATAACAAGAAAAAATGCACCCACCCTCTAAAACATGATAATTGTAAAAAATCTAAGTACCATTCTAAAATTGCAATTTCAGAATGGTTAAAAACGATCTTTCTAAAGGAATAGGGAGAATGTTAAGAATATAGATAATAACGAGGAACAATAAACATGACCTATAAAACCATTGACCTTTGTGCAGGAATCGGAGGAATTAGAAGGGGTTTCGAACTTGCTGGAGGATTTACTAATGTTGCTTCTGCTGAAATAGATGAAGCGGCTTGCAAGACATATGAGCATAATTTTGGTGATATTTCTAGAAATGATATAACAACTGAGGAATTCAAATCATACCTTCAAGGCATAGAATATGATGTTCTGATGGCAGGATTTCCATGTCAGGCATTTAGCAGCGCAGGTCTAAAGCAAGGATTTGAAGACAAAACTAAGGGTACACTCTTTTTTGATATTGCAAAAATTATTAAAATGACAATACCAAAGGTCGTTTTTCTAGAAAATGTACAGAATCTGCTTTCGCATGACAAGGGTAACACATTTAAGACAATCATGGAAACGCTGGAAAGAGAGTTGGATTACTATGTCGTGGGGCTGAATTATGACAGTGATGGGAGGATAAAGGATGCGTATGAAGGGTTTGTTCGAAATTCACGTTATTTTGGAGTTCCTCAGAATCGACCACGCATCTATATAGTGGCTTTTAGTAGAAAGCACTATCGTAATCAACTTCAACTAATCGAGTCTTGTGATTTACCATTAGAACGAAAAAGGGAATCCATTTTTGATTCTTTAGAGGACATACTGGACTCCAAAGTGGATGCAAGATTTTTTCTTTCAGAGGGATATTTAGATACACTTGAGAGGCATATTGAACGTCAGCATAAAAAGGGTTATGGGTTTGGGTATTGTATCATTAATAACTCAGACAAAGATGTACATATTGCTAATTCGTTACTGGCAACGGGAGGCTCTGGAAAAGAAAGGAACCTAATATTTGATCCAATAAATGGATCTAGATGTGCAGGAAAAGAGATTAAGGGGAAATTCAGCCCCATCAATAAAAAAAATATAAGAACAATGACTCCAAATGAATGGGGTAGACTACAAGGATTCGTTGGATATGGATTTATAAATGAGTATGGAGAAGATGAATTTTCGTTTCCAGAAGAAATTTCAAATACACAAAGATTTAAGCAGATAGGTAACGCAGTGACAATACCTGTAATTGAAGAAATAGCGATATTTATCAAAGAACAAATGAAAAAAATGGAAGGTGATTTTTCTGAGACTGAAAATAAGTTATATTCTCTATATGGAAACAATTTTGAATTGGGAAGTGCCATAGTTAGTCAAAAGATGTTTAGTTTAAAAAAGGGGACGATAAATCAATTGTTAGATATTATTAGTGTGTTCGGTAATAAGACATTCAGTCTAAAAGCCCTCGCTGATTATCTTGATCTAACAATATGCAGGGCAAATCAAATTGCTCATCAACTTGAAACATTGGGACTTCTTCGTAAAGAGAAAAAGGGGTGTTACCGTTTCAATAATGTACAGTCAAAATGAAAGGCATTAAAATGGAATCAATTAAAGAAGTGATGTGCAATCTTATTGAAAAATGTGATATTTGTATTGACAACGAGCCTATCTCAAAGGAATTATTGATGAGGACTCTCGTAGAGTTTTTTTCTTCCACAATTGAAAAGGATGAGCACAATGCCAGCTTTATACTTCATACAGGATCTGTTTGTTTTGATGCTATTTTACTGACATGTGCAGCAGTAAGTAATCTTTTTTATAACGAGTCTGACCCAACAGCAATAGTTGAATCCCTATCAGAAGGTGACACAGTTCTTTATTATATAAAGAGTAAATCAGGAATTAAGGCACAAAGATGTTCTTTCGTTGGGGTTATTGATTGCTTTGATGAAAAGTTCAAAGATAGTGGTCCGTACGTCTTGATTAGGCAGTGGGACAAGATGAACAATGAGTCAACGAATTATTTGCCCAAAACATCGTGGAATAAAATTGTTCCTTACTATGGAGATGCCACCGCTCTTGATGGGAGAGGTATAAGGAAGCAGAGCGGCATAAGAAATGAGTTTTTAAAAGAAGTGTTAGGCATGTCTGATATGCAAATCACCATGAATACTGACTCATCTACAGTTGTAGTGATGCCCAGAGACTATGCGAATTATTTATTGCCTGCACTATCATTTAAGTTTGGAAAGCACAAACTTCCTCTTTTAGAGCTTGTTACGGTTTCATATTACACAGAAGGGAATAATGTTTATCAGTATGGAAAAAATGCCGCAAAAGCGGAACCAGTCATCAAACTCACAAGCAAAGTGGCTGTAGCAAGAAAACTGCTTCGAAAAAAGAAGCAAAGAAGACCTTTAGGGCTAGTTGTTATGGGTAATGAGATTTTAAAGAAAAGCGAAACGGAGCTTCCAGAGCTGATTAACAGAAAATCAATTCAATATGTATATATATGTTCAAATATCGACTCCGAATATGCACAGAGGTATGTGCAAAGCACGGAAGAACCAAAACCAAATATGTTTGCTTGTACAAAAGAATTCTTACTATCAAATAGCCTTCCTGTGGTAAAACAGAACGATTTCACAAAACAGCTCTCTGAACAAGTTGATGCTATTGTTGAGAATGATGTAGCCACAATTATGGTTGATGCATACATGGATTGGGAACAATACCGACAGTTCAAAAGGGATATGCATGTAATTAGATCATCAGAATTTGTTTCTGATAGAAAAGAAGAGTTTATAATTCAGTCCATTACACTGTTCAATCTATTTATTACAGCCGCTTTTCCCATTGCTGAACTAGACGAAGCAATCAGAGATGGCGAAATAGACAGAGTTGTAACAACAGAGGCGCGTATTCGAATAATTAGGACATGTGTAGAATCCTTTCCTAGGTATTTAAAAGAAAACGCCACTCGCATTATTGAATATATAGAAAAGATGTATTCAATATTACAGTTGGATTGTCCCAAAATGGATGCACTCAATAGATTAATCAAGGAGACACATAAAAAACGAATAGCAATAGTTGTTCCGAAAGCTTATTATAGCGTTTTATTATCAAGAAGAATAAACAATAATAAAGTGACAGTTGTAACCGCAAATAGGTTTAATAATAAAGACTTATTTGATGCCATAATAGTGCTGGGAAACATATCTGGTAGTCGATTTGACCCATTAAGGTGCAAAGCATCAAAAGATATTTATGTACTACTTTACGAAATGGAAAAATATCAATTTAAGTCTAAGGCTAAAAAGGTGAAAGAAGTTGAAAAATTGTACAACCAACTTTCAACGATAGAGATGGTTGTTGAAGATGATGATTATAACTCGTCAGATTTAAATGAAGCTGAAATTGAGGAAATCAACAGTATTGATATTGAGATAAATACCTTCATTGAGACATCATTTACCAATGCGGCTAAAGCATACTCTGGTCAGGGATTAAACAAACATATATTATCTGAAGTTGTATCTGTCGCAAGATTTGATAATAGCGAAATCGCTTTTCTATCGAAAAACTATATTGCATATGTACTTGACGAAGAAAGGCAAGTTGTTTCTGAAGTTAGTGTAGAAGAATTAAATGCGGGCGATACCATTATATTTACAAGAAGTAATGAACGCACGCGAGACGTTGTTGATGAGCTGTTGGGTAAAATTGTGGAAGAGAAACGAGTACCTGAAGCAATAATTGAGGCATATGAGAAGTCAAAAAAATGGAAGCAGTCTTTGATTGACTACATGAACGAAAATGATGTAACAGCGAAAGAAATATCTGATACCATGATAAGGAACGGTGTGTCTGTCCAAGAGGCTACGATTCGTGGATGGCTTGATGAGGACTCACATACAATAGGACCAAGAAAACTTGACTCTATCCAGCAGGTAGCACTCGTAACAGGGGATGAATATATGTTTGACCACGCAAATGAATACTTTGATGCATGTGCAGTGATTAGAAGGACGAGAAGACAAATCCTGAGTGCTATAGGGCAGGCTATCCTTGGACGTTTGACTGGTAATGAGAGTGAAACGGATTCTATTTTTAAGTCAGTTAATGACAGTATTGAAAATCTAGCAACCATTATTCAAATTGAAAAGCTTACTCGCGTTAACGAGAGTATTCCAATTAATCTAATTAACCGCCCTATTGATATGGAGAATTAGTGGAGGAGAAAAATTTATGTCAGACACAAAATCATATATTGAAGCAAGAGACAAGTACATCGAACAAATAAAAATGGAGTTATTAGGACCTGGATCAGAAATAACTATACCTGACATAGAACACGAACTGATCACTACCTCTCCAGAAAAGAGGTATTCAATTGGCATTCTGTTTCCGCAGAAAAATATCATCAATGCAGATAATGGCGATTCTGCAAGAATAGAAGACTCATCAGAAGGAATAGATGGCGTTGATGAGGAATTGCTGGAAGGAGAGTCAAACGAGTATAAGGCGAATTACTATAATACACCAGCAGATGAGGATAATTTTGATGAGGAAATAGGTTTAGCCGCACAGAATATGCCTTCTTCAATGGGGTACACTTTTTTGATTGATAAAGATATAGCATCTATGAAATGTGATGTTGAATTTGCTACCTACCGTCATGCTGTCTTGGCGGATTGTAGAATACCTTTTTCTCCAATTTGCACAGAAAACTATAATGTGCCAAATATATTTGATTCATATGTGTCATACGATAAAAATGAAGGGACCTTGAAACTTCGCGTAAAAATGACGAGGAAGAAGGTTCATGAGTTAAGAGAAAAAGATTTAATTGACAGCGATGAAAAAAATATTTTCCCAGCGATGTATAAACTCTCAGACCAACTTAGAAGCGGTTATGTAAGAGTTCCGCATAAAGTCAGTATGTCAATTGATTTTTCTGCTGGTGATTATTCGGATTCAAATCACAGGTTGGATGATACTAGTGCTAAAATCACCGCTCTAAAACGAAAGGTTAAAGAAAATCTGTTCTCAATAACAATAATGCTCGTCAATGAGGAAGAAGAGAAGGTGAATGGGACAAGATGTATTTTTCAACCACGTATTACAGTCAAATCAGAGGATAATAGTTTTAGGTTTTGTGAATATTCTGCGTTGACAAATTTTGAATTGATGGATATTGAAGAACAGTCACTGGAACTACAATACCGCAATAAGAGTGTGTTCGGAAGTGGTTTAGGAACGTCTGTAAACTGGGAAGTAGACGAAACAGGAAGTGGGCTAATCTATAATGACTTTTTTCCAGATGTCGAAGTTCCAAGTATGGACTTCGGCATTCCTGAGGATTACGGGATAGCGAAAGATGCTTTGTCTATGAGATATCTTTCAGACATAAATGAGGTGGATAAGGGAGTCAAGTTGCATAATCTTTCCACTGTAATTGATGCTTATGGAAAGTGGATAAATGAGCTGCTTGATAAAAAAGTAGCTCTGCCCCCAAAGTATGCTGAAGTGGCAGGGTATAATATTAATGGCTGCAAGTTAGCAATGAAGCGCATGCGTAATGGACTTGAATTATTAGAAACCAATGATGCTGCGTGGAAAGCATTTATGCTTGCAAATCGTGCTATGTTCATGCAGAGAGTGCATATAACATTGCAGAATATGACATCTGATAAGGAGAGATATCCTGATGATGATGAACTTTCGGAACTATTAGAGAGTATAAATTACAAGGGAAAAGCTGGAATAACGGGCGACGATTATCATTGGAGGTTGTTCCAGATTGCATTTCTGTTAATGAGCATTGACTCCATAGTAAATGATGACGGAACAGACCGTAAGATTGTAGATTTAATCTGGTTTCCAACGGGTGGAGGAAAAACAGAAGCATATTTAGGATTAACGGCATTTACAATTTTCTATAGAAGACTATCTTATGATAATGCTTCTGGTGGTACTACAGTAATTATGAGATATACATTAAGGCTCTTGGCTGCACAACAGTTTACTCGTGCAGCAACATTGATATGTGCATGTGAGTATATCCGGATTGACGCAACATCTAATAAATCCAAATACGGCAAGTATCCATTAGGAAATGAAGAAATAACAATTGGATTGTGGATTGGAAGTGATCACATACCAAATATTAATACGGAGGCGAAAAAGCATCTCAAAGAGTTAATGGATGCACAGCCAAATAATCTTCAGTATGCAAAGGAGCAGCATAATAAGTTCCAGGTTTTAAAGTGCCCTTGGTGTGGCACTAAGATGGTGAAAGATAGAAACGGTTCAAAGACAATTGGACAATTTGGATATCGTCTGCGTAACAATAGGCATTTTGAACTCTTTTGTCCTCAGGAAAGCTGTTTCTTTAATGAGAGAGATAAGCTTCCAATCCAAATCATTGATCAGGAACTATACGATAATCCACCGACATTACTATTTGGCACGGTAGATAAATTCGCTATGATTCCATGGAAAAAGGAAATTGGGTCATTCTTTGGTGTCAACAGTTCTAATAGACCTCCAGAACTTATAATACAAGATGAGTTGCATCTTATATCGGGTCCATTAGGTACGATGGTAGGGTTATATGAAGCGGTAATAGATGCTTTGTGTGCAAATAAAGGAACACCATCAAAAATTGTTGCGTCCACAGCCACTATTCGAAGAGCCAAAGAACAGTGTTCAGCGTTATACAATCGAGATGTTGAGCAATTTCCCCATCCAGGCTTAGATTCAGATGATTCTTTCTTTGCCAGAGAGTCAAAAGTTAACCATGAAGATAACATATATGGTAGAAAGTATATTGGATTAATGCCATCAGGTAAGACCAAAGCGATGATGGAAGTACGCTCTATTGCTGCGCTAATGCAAAAAATAAATATTCTCGATTTCCCAGAAGATATAAAGGATAAGTTTTGGACATTAACAGTTTACTTTAGTAGTCTGAAGGATTTAGGGAAGTGTTCTACTCTTGTTGATGATGACGTTAAGGACTTTATTAAAAGGACTGCTTATCGCCTGGGCGATGCTCGAGATGCAAGGATGATTGTGCGTGCAGATGAGTTAACTAGTCGCGTAACAACCACGGCGCTGAATGAAACGTTGGACAAGCTAGAAAAAGTGACATATTCAAAAGAGAATATTTCAAATAAGAGATATCCATCAAACATACTTCTCGCGACTAATATGATTTCCGTTGGTATCGATGTAGCTAGGCTAAATGTAATGTTACTGGTTGGTCAACCTAAATTAACAAGCGAATATATTCAAGCTTCAAGTAGAGTTGGTCGTTCGTTCCCTGGGGTTGCTTTTGCAATGTATGATGGCTCAAAGAGTCGCGATCGATCCCACTATGAACAATTTAAATCGTACCATGAATCCTTTTATAAATATGTCGAGCCAACTGGTGCTACTCCATTCTCTCAGCCAGCACGAGACAGAGCTTTACATGCGGCTGTTATAGCTCTCATGAGAATGCAGGAGGATTCATTAAACGATGAATCGGAAGCATCCCAGTTTAACGTAGAGGATTATTCGGAAAGAGTATCAAATATTAAAAACTATTTCACTCAAAGAGCTTCAGAAATATCAAAGAAGATGAATGAAGACATGATGGATGACACTGCCGAAATTTCTGCGGAGATTGATTACATTTTTGAGAAATGGCAGGCGCTGGCTGAAAACTATACTGAAGAAAACTTTTCATATGGAGAAAAATACATGTTTAAAGTGCCAGAACCTGATGAAGGAAGATTACTTAAGCCTTTCAATACCAGTCGAGGCGATGCGGCTTTTGATACGATGACATCGATGAGAAATGTGGACTCCGCTGTTGTAGGGAATGTGCTTGTTTGGGAGGAATAGACTGATGGAATTAAAACATGCTAAGAAGATACATCTGAATAGATATACTCATACAGTACGGGCCTCTCAGGCAGTCCTTCAATATGGAGTCGGTGCAATGGTTGACTTTCCAAACCAGACACTAATGACAGCTGCGCCAGAGTATTGGAAGGAGCAGGTGACTCAGATCCACGACGAAAGATTAGAGAAAGTATTAAAGGTAGATTACCTTGGATTACCATTGGGGCAAGATGATCCTCATTGTCGTGACGGAATCTCTTATGTTAGATTTCCTGAATGGTATTTCTGCCCGAAATGCAGAAGATTTCAACCGATATCTGAATGGATAAAGGATTATCGGAAAAATGCATCTACACATCGACTTGACAGCGACCCAGAGATGCTGAAAAAGGTACAGTGTCCTACCTGCTATCAAGACCTGGTTGTAACACGTGTTGTCTCGGTTTGCGAATGCGGACATATTGATGACTTTCCGTGGGTAAAGTGGGTGCATGTTCAGAACATGTATGGAGGTCCAAAGCATGTGTGTCAAAATCCCAAATTGACCTTTAAGACAAGTGCTTCTTCAACTGAAGGGCTTGAAGGGTTAACAGTTACTTGTGATTCATGTGGTGCAAGAGCGACTCTAAAAGGTGCTTTTGACACAGGTAAATTCGAAGAAATAGATAAAAAAACAAATAATGAATATAATTTTAGGTGCACTGGAAGACATCCGTGGAAGAATAGCACGGATGACTGCGGAAAGTATCCTAAAGTGCTTCAACGAGGTAGCTCCTCAGTATATTTCCCTATAACTGCAAGCTCATTAGTTATTCCCCCATATTCAAGTTTAATAACAAAGAAGATAGAAGAGAGCGCTTCATTTCAAAAATGCAAAGAAACCATAGCTGCTTTAAAACACTTACCAACAATGACAGAAGCTGTGATTGGATCGATGATTCCAGATTTTATCACACAGTGTTCTCGGGATATTTCTCTTGAAATCGGTGTGGCAGAGTCACAGGTGAAACCTATATTAGAGCGTAAATGGACTCCTGCTAAGAACGAAGAGGCTTATACGACTGCAAGTGTAAAATATAGAGCGGAAGAATATGAAGCGCTTTCAGGAGAAGTTTCTCTTATGAATGAAGGAGATTTTGTAAGGGAAACAACAAACATTGATGAGTATAAGATACCAGGCATAAAGAGCATATCGCTCATACATAAGATACGAGAGGTACAAGCATTATTAGGGTTTTCAAGATTAAGTCCTATCGAGCAATCTAGTATGAACGAAGAGTCTGAATATGCTGTATCAATAAAACAGCCAGATACAGATTGGTACCCAGCATATCAAGTTAGAGGAGAAGGAATATTCATTGAGCTGGATAATAGAATGATAGATGAATGGCTCAATAATAATGATGGAGTTAGAAGACGCGTTGAGCACTTAAATGACAGTTACAAAAAATCTTATACAGGCTCTAATCGATCCCGTAATATTACTGCTAAGTTCCTTCTCGTACATACGATTTCACATTTACTCATGAAACAGCTAAGCTTTGAGTGCGGCTATAGTATTGCTTCAATAAAAGAACGTCTTTATTGTAGTTCTTCAGAAGAAGGCAAGGAAATGGCTGGGATACTAATATATACTGCAAGCGGAGATTCAGAGGGCACATTAGGAGGGTTGGTAAGGCAAGGAAGATCAGATGTATTCCCTGGGATATATAAAAAAGCTATTGAGTCAGCTATGACCTGTTCAAATGATCCAGTGTGCAGCTTAAGTATGGGTCAAGGTCGAGAAATGTTAAGTTTATCAGCATGTTATTCTTGTTGTTTGGTGCCAGAAACCAGTTGTGAGGAGTTTAATATTCTTTTAGACCGAGGCGTAGTTGTTGGAACCTATGAAAACCGTGAGATGGGGTTCTATTCTCCGCAGTTATATGAAGGCGACTCATGGATAATGACAACCGATACTGTTGTGAAACATGTCGAAGAATATGAAGATAATAAAAGATTCATAGTAATTGACAATGGAATAGATGTAACAGAGTTTTCGTTTGATGAGATTTGGAAGTCACTACTAGAGTGGGCAAGTGGAGAAAGGGAAATAAGCAACATAAAAGAATTACTTAGAAGCGATGCTTTCTCAAGTATTGGAAAGCCGACTCAAGATTGTATATTCCAGGTATCGGGTTCAAGCGAACAGTATAAGTGCGACCTGTATTGGGCGAAGAAAAAAATAGCAGTTTTTACAAATGAAAACATCGATAGTTATAAGATGGCGAGAGAAACTGATGCGAGGTGTTTCTTTCTTGATGATGAAAGCTTTTCAATTGAGCAATTTATACGTGAGTTAATGTAGATGGAGAAATCAGTATGGCTATTATGGTACCAGAGAGGCCGCGTGACTTTGAACTGGCAAGTCAGGAAGGATTAATGTTTCAAGCACTTTCGTTGCTTTCCGATGATTATTATGTGTTCCACTCTTTTCGACTGACATCTGTGACGGACAATACACTTCGGGAAAGTGAAACGGACTTTGTTATTTATAATAAAAACAAAGGATTGATTTGTCTTGAAGCAAAAGCTGGACAAGTTAAATATGAAAATGGTGTATGGCTGTATGGAAGTGGAATCCAAATGCATCACGGTGGACCGTTTAACCAGGCAAGTTCTAATAAGTATAAACTTATGAGGTATATTGAGAATTCTTCTTTTAAGTCTATTCTAAGCAAATGCAAGTTTCTTCACGCTGTATGGTTTCCATCGATTTCGGAAGCTAGACTTAGGAACATGAAGTTGCCTTCTGAAGCAGATAAACGTCTTGTTCTAACGCAGGAAGCTCTTACAGAACCAGAAAGATTTCTGAATAGCATTTATTCAATTGAGTTACCGAGCAAAATAAAAACAATCATTACAGATATCGAGAGCACTAAACTCATAAAAGAAATACTTTGTCCTGAGTTTAGTGTGTTCCCGTCAATGACATTTGAATATGATATGAAAAAGATAGTATTTCACCGTCTGTTGAAGGAACAGGCAGGAATACTCAATTTTCTAGATGAACAGAAAACTGCAGCAATAAATGGTGCGGCAGGAACAGGAAAAACAATGATAGCAGTAGAAAAGGCTCATAGACACGCTGCGATGGGAGAAAGTGTTTTGTTCCTGTGTTATAACGCTCAACTCAAGGATTTTTTACAAGAAAACTATGCGATGGAAAAGGTGACATATTCTACAATCGCTGGCTTTGCATGTTCATTATGTGACACCACGAAACCAGATTACATGAAAGCTCAGAATAAACTTGAGGACATGTACATATCAGGTACGTTTTTATATAAGAACGTAATCATAGACGAGGGACAGGATTTTGGAAACGATGATCTTGAAGAAACAAGACTAGCAGACACTATATTGGAGATTGTAACAGATAATTCTGTGGATGGAACATTTTATGTCTTCTATGACAAGCTGCAATTAGTACAGTCTAGCCTCGTCCCTCGCTTCATTGAAGACCTTGATTGCAGACTGACGCTATATAGGAACTGCCGGAACACAGAAAATATAGCAGTTACTTCTTTAAGACCTGTAACAGAGAGAACCCCAAAGCTTTTTGAAGGCGCGGTAAAAGGAGTACCGGCAAAGATTCATTTTTGTAATGGAAAAGATGATGAAATAAATAGAGCTGGAATGGTGATGGATGCATTGTTGGCGGACGGTGTGAAGGATATTGTTATATTGACCTGCAAAACAGAAACCGAAAGTTGCATGGCTGGGCAAGTTAAAAACAGCCTGTTTAGAAACAAATATTTATTCACCTCATGCAGAAAATACAAGGGCCTTGAAGCAGATTCAGTGATTCTTGTTGATGTTGACGTTGAAACATTTTCAAATGAGGTCTTGTTATATTATGTAGGGGCATCTAGAGCGCGTTTCAGGTTAGATATTATAACATCTTTATCTGATTATGAATGTATAACTATTTTGAATAGCATCCTAAATTATTCTGCAAAAATTCACAAGCCTAAGAAGGATTTTGCTAGCGCATTGAATGCAATTGGTACGTTAAACACCTAAAAAGGATGCCGTAAATCTTTCTTGTGAACATATTTTGATGTACTGAGAAACTTTGCCACCCATAAACTTTGCTTTCAAGGGAAATCTAGATATACTAAAATTTACATTTAAAGACACGGAAAAATTCTAATCGGTAATAATATTTCAGATAGACCGAAGAATGCTAAAACTGAACCGCATATAGAACTGGGAAGCTATACAGCTATTGGTAAGAGCGACGGAGCTTACCTTGTTGCTTTAGTAAATAACTTACTTAGTTATCACTCATTAGTTATGGATGAAATGGAAAAAAGAGGGTACAAGGTTTCAGCAGAATGGAGAGATAAGAATTACAGGGGAAAGAAGGCGGAACAATATAATGATCTTGAAGAAAGAAATATAGATACCCCTATTTACAAAGAGCATGATAATGAATATCTAGCGGAATGTATAGAAAACTTACGAAAAAAAGCATAAAACTAGAACTATAAAATTGTGAGACATATAGAGTGGAGACATTTGAAGAAACTTCTTGGCAATTTGAATACCTTCAAGACGGTACTGTTGCTGTCAAGATTAATGGCTAAATAGCGATATAAAGTCATAAAGCAGAGGAAGGAACTGTAGATGCAATTACTAACAATCGATGAAATAATATCTTCGATAATGGAAGAAACTGAGGGACTTGATGCTGAAATAACAGATGGAATTATTCTTAGCAAAAAAGAAATTCCGCAGTCTGAAATCGAGAAAGTAAAATCCGAACTTGGAATAGGGTATTTAGATTCGGCATTTTCGGAGCATATTTTAAGCTACAATTGGGGGAATTTCGGTTTTCTCAGCTA
>ERZ773069.1580-NODE-1580-length-13009-cov-2.889301_pt1 | contig 13009 bp, 10 predicted proteins | sample MGYA00580619_ERZ773069 | MGnify/ENA primary metagenome ERZ773069 (study PRJEB29015, sample SAMEA2738007) | human oral metagenome | biome: human oral; feature: human-associated habitat; material: dental | place: China | collected 2108 ...
CGATCGTCGTTTCCATGGGGGATATGTGTGCCTCTGCAGGATACTGGCTCGCCAGCAAAGGCGATTATGTTTTTGCCAATCCTGCTACCCTGACAGGAAGTATTGGCGTGTACATGGATTATACGAATGTTGAAGAGCTTATGGGTAAGCTGGGTGTAAAAAATGAAAAAATCAAAAGCGGTGCCCATAAGGATATTCTTTCTATGTACCGGCCCATGACAGGAGACGAGCAGAAAATGCTTCAAACCATGGTGGATGATATTTACAGCCAGTTTGTGAAGACCGTGGCTGACGGAAGACGTATGGAAGAAAGCCGTGTAAGAAGTGTGGCTGACGGACGGATTCTTACCGGCCAGCAGGCTATGGAACTGGGACTGGTTGATGCGATGGGGAATTATTATGATGCCTTGAATTATGCGGGAGGCGTCGCCGGAATAGAAGGGGACAGTGTACCGGTGAAAAGATATTCCGTAGGAACATCCTGGAAAAATATCCTTGCAGGGGAAATGGACAGTGCTGTGAGGAGTTTAGCAAAAAACATTTCAGATAATATATGGGGCACGTTTTCCCAGACGCCGGCACCCTCTGTTCGTTAAGGAGCTATGATGAATACAGTTTTAGATTTAATATACCGTTTGCTTGCCCATCCCACAGACGCGATGTCTGATGTGACTACCGGTGAAAAAATGAAAGAAAGCAGTATCATCTGGGGATTCGTGATTTTGCTTCTTGCCCTTTCTTCCGTGGAGGCAGGAAGTTTTGTGACGGCTTTTCTGGCATCTTTTGTCGGGACAGGTTCTCTCCTTTTGATACACAGTGCCGTGGTGGATTATATTTCCGGACTCCTTGGCGGGCGGGGGACGGCAAGAGGGATTACGGCGGGGTTCATGTGCGCGTCGATCCCTTATGCTTTTTCTGTTTTCTTTTCTCTTATAGGACAGTTTGGCCTGGACGGCATCCACAAATTTGCTGTTTTTGCTATTGTTGTCTGGAGCTTTTTCTTAGACATCCTTGCCATCCGCGCAAATTACGGGTTTGGGAAAGGGAAAGCCTTTTTTATCAGTATTTCTCCTTTCCTTCTCTGCGGCATGCTGATTACTGCATTGTTTGTTATCGGTATTATGACAGCTCTTGCAGGTATTTCGGAACTCCAGGATGTGGAGGGTATCATAAATTCTTTCTGAGAAAACGGGGGTGCCGGCAGCTTATCGGAACACTGAATATTGCCTGGTTGTGGTATAATGACTTAGTATTACATGGCTGAATTTTGAAATAAATGATTCATTTATTGGAGTTTTGCAGGAGGAAATATTATGTGCGGTATATTGGGCTATGTGGGAAATGGGAATGCTTCCGATTTCCTGATAGAAGGTCTGCGCCGTCTGGAATATAGAGGTTATGATTCGGCAGGTATTGCCGTGTATGAAAATGGGAAAATCGAGATTGAGAAAAAAGCGGGACGTCTGGTAAATTTGGAAAAGGCGCTGGAGTCCCATCCTTTACGTGGAAATATCGGTATCGGGCATACCCGATGGGCAACTCACGGCAAACCATCAGATGTGAATGCCCATCCCCATGGGGATGAAAATAATCATTTCGTCATCGTTCACAATGGCATTATTGAAAACTATCTTTCGCTGAAGGAAGAACTCATTGCGAAAGGGCATGTCTTTAAGTCCGAGACGGATACGGAAGTTGTCGTGCACCTCCTAGAGGAACTGTACAGCGGTGATTTTGTCGCTGCTATGCGTGCTGTCCTGGAGCGGATTGAAGGCTCATATGCACTTGCATTCATGAGCCGGAAGCATCCGGATGTCCTCATCTGCACGAAGCAGGACAACCCTCTCATCATCGGTTTGGGCGAGGGGGAGAACTTCATTGCCTCCGACATTCCTGCGATTATTTCGCGCACGCGCCGTACTTATATCCTCGGTGATGGAGAGCTTGCTCTGGTGCGCAAGGACAGCGTCGAGGTGAAAAATCGTGCGGGAGAGCCCGTATCGAAGAAGGTATTTGAGGTTACATGGAATGCAGAGGCTGCGGAGAAGGGCGGCTATGAGCACTTCATGCTCAAGGAGATTCACGAACAGCCGAAGGCTGTTCGCGATACGATGAGCCAACGCATTACAAGCGATAAGAAGGGCGTCTCTTTTGAAGAACTCGCATGGGATGCAGCGTATCTCAACTCGTTCAATAAAATCTATATTGTTGCCTGCGGGACGGCATACCATGCCGGTCTTGTCGGCAAATACTACATCGAAAAGCTGGCGCGTGTTCTCGTTGAAGTGGATGTTGCCTCAGAGTTCCGTTACCGCGATCCGATTGTCGATGAAAAGACTCTGTTGATTGTAGTTTCTCAGTCCGGTGAGACGAGCGACACGTTGGCAGCACTGAAGGAGTCGAAGCGCCGCGGTGCAAAAACCCTTGCCATTACAAATGTGGTGGGGTCTTCTATTGCACGAGAGGCAGACCAGGTTGTCTATACATGGGCTGGCCCAGAAATTGCTGTTGCATCGACAAAAGCGTATACAACACAGCTGGTTCTCTTCATGCTTGCTCTTTACATGGCAGAGATTAAGCGGAATATTGCACCGGAGCGTGTGGAAAAACTTGTTGCTCAGCTGCAGCAGATCCCAACGCAGGTTTCGGAGATTTTGTCGGATGTCGATCCGATCAAGACGTTTGCAAAACAGTACGGCTTCAATGAGGATGTTTTCTACATTGGACGGGGGCTGGACTATGCCGTCTCCCTGGAGGGTGCACTCAAGCTCAAGGAGATTTCCTACATCCATGCCGAGGCATATGCTGCAGGAGAGCTTAAGCACGGTACTCTTGCTTTGATTGTTGAGGGCGTACCCGTTATTGCTCTGGCAACACAGCGCAGTGTCTATGAAAAAACACTCTCCAACATTAAGGAGGTAAAGGCGCGCGATGCTGTTGTCATCGGCATTGCTGCAGAAGGGGACACGGAACTTGAGAAATATGTGGATCATGTGATGCATGTGCCTGCATCGGATGAATTTATCATGCCGATCCTCTCTGTCATCCCTCTCCAGCTGCTTGCATATTATGCTGCGATCACACGCGGCTGTGATGTGGACAAGCCACGCAACCTTGCGAAGTCCGTTACCGTAGAGTAAATCTGAACAAAAATACAGCAGAATTGGAGCATAGAAACCGTTCTGCTGTATTTTTTAGGATCTGTTGCCTACTGCAGATCTTTGTCCTGATCTACAATCATATTATCAATGAACGTGAAAAGAAAAAAGCAAGTCAAGCATAAAAATCTTGAATTCAGCTGCATTTGCAGCTGAATTTTTGTTTCTCAAATACAGGGGGGCATTATTTTGGATGAAAAAGATGACAAGAGAGCTGAGTCGTGCTATAACTATGTTCATTATGATAAACGAAACAAAACGGATCAACATCAACAACATTCTGGAGCGTGCGATTGATATCGGACAGCGCATGCTGGTAACGGGCGCCGAGGTCAGCCGTGTGGAGCGCACGATTAAATTTATCTGCCGCGCCTACGGTGTGCGCCATGTGGATGTCATGGTCATTACATCCAGTATTATTGTGACCATTCGTGGCAATGATATTGGCGTCTTGACACAGATGCGGCGAGTGCCTGGGCAGAGTTTTGATTTTCAGCGCCTCAAAGCATTGAACCAGCTCTCGCGCGAGATTTGCGCACAGCCTCTGTCATCGGACGAGATCAAAAAACGTATTCATGAGATTGACACAATGGATACAATCACGCTCAAGTCGTCGCTTTTCTATTGGGCAGTGATTGCGGCAAGCTTTTCTGCCTTTTTTGGAGGCCGGCTGGAGGATGCTGCCTGTGCAGGCATTGTGGGCGTGCTCCTGCGGCTTTTGCAGTATCTGCTCAGCCAAACGAAAATGAATCCATACTTTGCGCTTGTCCTGCTCAGTTTTGTCGGAGGAATGCTTGCAAACTCCTTCATGTGGTTTGGTATGGAGATTCATCCTGCTGCGATCAATATGGGAAATATTATGCCTGTGATTCCGGGGCTTGCCTTGATGAACTCGCTTCGCGACATGTTTAGTCAGGAGACCATTTCTGGGCTTTTAAAATGTGCCGAGGCATTCATTCTGAGTCTGCTCATTGCGGCAGGATTTGCGTTTAGCGCGTCCGGGACGATCATTGCTTTTGAAACATTATGGTGGGTATACCTGCTCACATCGTTTACCGGGGGGCTGTGCTTTCATCTCCTCTGGCACGGACATAGAAAGGATGCCGTTATGGGCGCCTTTGTCTGCATGGGCGCGTGGGGCTTTACCATGCTCTTTCCCGCACTGGAGTGGAACGAGTTTGCTGGATATTTTGCAGGCGCCGTATTTGCAACGATCTCAGCAGAGATTCTCGCACGGTTCTATAAATGCCCTGCGACAATCTTTCTCATCATTGGCGTGATTGCAATGGTGCCGGGCGGCGCTCTGTACCGAACAATGTTTTACGCTGTATCCGGCAACTGGGAAAGATTCGGTGCACAGGGCATCAAGACCTTCCTTTATGCGGTCTCCATTGCTGCTGGAATTGTCATTGCAACAGCAATCTGGGAAACACTCAAAGACTGGCTGATGAGGCGCAGGAAAAAAGTGGATGCATCCGGCGATTGCTGTGCTTTGCATGAATCCTAGAAGGAGATTTATGGAAATGACTGAACGCCGACGTCTATGGCTGATTATTTTCCTGGGAATGATGACAGCCATTGCACCGCTTTCAACAGATATGTATTTGCCGGCTCTGCCGGAGGTACAAAGAGATTTGAATGTATCCACCTCGCTTGTGCAGCTGACGCTGACGATGACGACCCTCGGCATGGCGCTTGGCCAGATTCTTGCAGGCCCCCTGAGTGATCTGCTCGGAAGACGCAGACCGCTCTTTGTCGGTATGCTGGTCTTTGTCGGTGCAGCCTTTGGCTGTGTCTTTGCTGAGGACATATATATCTTTCTCTTTTTTCGTTTTTTCATGGGGTTTGCGGGGGCAAGCGGCATTGTCATTGCACGGGCCATTGCGCGTGATGTCTGCGAGGGAGTGGAACTGACGCGGTTCTTTGCTGTACTTATGATGGTGAACGGATTTGCTCCGATTATCGCGCCTGTTATTGGCGGTCAGATTCTGCTTTTTGCTGACTGGCGTGCGACCTTTGTACTGCTGACAGTGATTGGCGTTTTTCTTGCGGGAACAACACTTGTTTATCAGGAAACCTTGCCGAAAGAATCTCGCAGCGAGAATATGACAGACTCGCTGAAGAAATTCCCAGTGCTTTTCCGCGATCGGTATTTCCTCGGACACTGTCTGCTGCAGTGCTTTGTGTTTGGGGCATTTTTTTCCTATCTCTCCGGCTCTTCCTTTGTTTTTCAAAACATTTATGCCGTTTCACCGCAGGTTTACAGCATGATCTTTGCCGGCATCGGGGCAGGCCTTCTGATTACCGGGGGCTTTCCGGCACGCCTTGCAGGGCGCATTCCTGACATTGTAATTCTAAAATATTCCGTGCTCGTTCCGCTTGCGGGAAGTCTGCTGCTTCTGCTTGGATTTTATTTCTCTGTATCGCTTGCGGTGATTCTCATCCTGCTCTTTATCACGATTGTTCCGCTCTCAGTAATGGGGGCAGCGAGTTTTTCGCTTGCACTGTCGCGGCAGGGGAAAAATGCAGGCAGTGCATCTGCGTTGATCGGCTGCTTTTCTATGCTGCTTGGGGCTTGTGCTATGCCTCTGACCGGGATTGCTGGTGACCAAACAGCACTGCCGATGGGAATTATCATGGTGACGGGATATGGTCTGGGGACATTGGTCTTTTATCGCATGATTGCTGTAGATCATGGATCGTGAACGATTTGTTTTCAGCTATCTTTCACCCCTTTTGCATATAATTCTCATAACATACAGAACAGGAATAGGGAGATGATGAGATGCGCGTTCTGCTTGCCGAAGATGATCTGCGTCTTGGAAAGCTCATTCAATATATGCTCGAGCAAAACGAGATCGAAGTTGAGTGGGTGACCGATGGGCATGATATATATGAGTATGCGACCTATACAGAGTACGATATTCTGATTCTGGACTGGATGATGCCGGGAGAAACTGGCGTCGATGCTTGTGCACGTCTGCGCCGAAACGGATATGACCGTGCGATTCTTATGCTGACGGCACGGGATTCGGTGGAGGATCGTGTAAAAGGGTTGGATGCAGGGGCTGATGACTATCTTGTCAAACCCTTTGAGTTCTCGGAACTGCTGGCGCGTCTGCGTGCGCTTGGGCGGAGGGCAACGCAGCGCATTCAGCATGAGGTCGATGAGATCGGCGGATTCAAGCTGAACCGCACAGCGAATATCCTTGAGAAAAACGGTAAAATGATTCAGCTCTCGCCGCGCGAGTTTCAGCTGTTTGATCTTTTGGCACAGAATATAGGTATTGTCGTTCCGCGTGATATCATCTTAGACCGTATCTGGGGCCTGGAGGCAGATGTCAGCTCCAACAACATTGACTCCTATATGAAAATGCTGCGCAAGAAACTTGATGCGGCAGGAGAGGGCTCAGCCATTAAAACAATACGCGGCGTCGGATATAAGCTGGAGACATCCGCTTGAAAGAGCAGAATATATTTGGCCGCAGCCGCCTGCGTCTCATGTTGCGCTATGCATTGGTTATGGGGGGGCTTGTCATCGTCCTCCTATTTGCCATGCATAAAACGATGGAATGGGCCATTACATCGGAGCAGGCCCGTGAGCTGCTTGATACAGCGAACAGTGTCGCTGAGTCGCAGGCGTACTATGAGCTGCATGTTGGAACAGATATGGATGAGGCGCAGCTGTACCGCAGCACAAATGACCGTCTCTTTTACTATGTCTTTGACGGTGAGGGACGACTGATTAACTTTTCACGTGCATCTTTCCGCATAGAGCCGTTTATACTTGATATTGTCACGGTATGGGATGCTCATGAGGGCGAGGTGCGCGTATTTACCAAGACCAGTGAGCACGGGGTTAAAACGCGTGTAATGATGACCTCGCAGATGGTGTTTAGTCCTCCGCTTCCAAGTCAGACCGTCTATGTCGGCAAAGACGTTACCGCTATGTACAACGGTATGGATAAGGCGACATATGCACTTGCTGCTCTTGGAGGGATTGCGTTGATCTTTGCTGCCGCAGTCGGTTATGTACTTTCCGGCGGTGCAATGAAGCCTGTGCGTGAGGCTTATGAACGTCAGCGGCAATTTGCCGCCGATGCCTCTCACGAACTGCGGACACCGCTTGCGGTTGTTCTTGCCTCAGCAGACCTACTGCGCAGCGATACGTCGATTACATCGCCTTTTCTGAAACAGGTCATCGAAGATGTGCGGGACGAAGTAAAGAAAATGACCAAGCTGGTGGGTGATCTGCTCACGGTTGCACGTACAGACGGCAAAGCCAATCAACTCAGACCCGTTCGGATGGACCTCGTCGCTGCAGCACAGCAGACCGTTCGAATTATGCGCCCCTTTGCCGAGAAGAAAGATATAGTGATCGAAGAAAAATTGCCTAAATCTGTGGAAATATACGCGGATGAGCAAAAAATACGTCAGCTGATATTAATTCTTGTCGATAATGCAGTCAAATACACACCTGAGCAGGGGCACGTTTCTGTCTGTATTTCACCGGAAGAAAAGGGGACTGTTACTCTCTCTGTCACGGACAGTGGGATTGGGATTGCACCAGAGGATCAGGAACGTATTTTCGATCGCTTCTATCGTGTAGATAAGGCACGATCGCGGCGTATGGGAGGAAATGGCCTGGGACTTGCAATAGCACGTGAAATTATTGCAGTGCACGACGGTGATATCTCGGTTGAAAGTGCACTCGGCCAAGGGACAACATTCCGTGTGCGATTGAAAACTCGTATGAAGAAATAGCGAGATGACAGAAAAATGGCGTTCGATAATTTTTTTGAACTTGATCATATGACACATGTCTATCAAAGTGGAGCAGCAGAGCCTTATGAAGCTCTGCGCAGTGTGACACTATCCGTTGCTGAAGGAGAGTTTGTAGCAATCCTCGGTGCAAACGGATCGGGGAAATCGACCTTGGCGCGGCATTTGAATGCGCTGCTTCTCCCGACCGAAGGGAAATGTCTTGTGCGGGGGTGGGATACGAGAGATGAATCCAAACGCTGGGATATTCGCCAAGAGGTCAGCATGGTCTTTCAGAACCCGGATAATCAACTCATTGCTGCAGTGGTTGAGGATGATGTTGCCTTTGGTCCTGAAAACCTAGGGGTGCCTCCTGAAGAGATACGGGCACGAGTACAGGATGCTCTTGCGCTTGTCGGCATGGAGACACATGCGCTGGATGCCCCCCATCTTCTTTCCGGCGGGCAAAAACAGCGCATCGCCATTGCTGGGGCAATCGCAATGCAGACCAGCTGTCTGGTTCTTGATGAACCAACGGCGATGCTGGATCCGCGCGGCAGAGGCGAGGTGCTGAATGCTGTAAAGAAGCTGCATGATGAACAGGGAATGACTATTGTCTACATTACGCACTTTATAGAAGAGGCAATTGCAGCTGACCGTATTATATTGATGGCCGACGGCACCGTTGTGATGGACGGAACACCGCGTGAAATTTTTTCACAAACCGAGCGCGTGCGTGAATTAGGGCTGGAGATTCCGTTGGCGGCCGATCTGGCACAGCGTCTGCGTCGAGGCGGATATGATCTTCCAAAGGATATATTGACGGATGAGGAGCTGATCTATTGTCTATCCAAATAGAGTCACTTTCCTATATCTATATGGAGAAAACACCGCTCTCGCATACGGCTCTGCACGATGTCTCTCTGACGATCAAAGAGGGATCATTTACAGCTATTGCAGGTGAAACGGGAGCAGGGAAGTCAACGCTTATGCAGATCATCGGCGGGCTTCTTGAGCCGACTGCAGGAACGGTACAGGTAGATGGCGTACCCCTCTGGGGAAAGAGCAAAGATGAACGCGAAAAAGCTCGCTGTGCACGTTTTTCTGTCGGGATGGTCTTTCAATATCCGGAGCATCAGCTTTTTGAAGAAAGTGTCTATGAGGACATTGCTTTTGGTCCGCGCAATCAAGGGCTGACAGATGCAGAGACGGTGGTTCGTGTGGAGGAGGCGATGGAACTCGTCCATCTTCCTGCACAGTATCGTGAACGTTCGCCCTTTGCATTGTCGGGCGGCGAACGCAGACGTGTTGCAATCGCCGGAGTGCTTGCACTTGCTCCGCGCTATCTTGTTTTGGATGAACCCGCTGCGGGGCTGGATCCGCGTGGTCGGGAGGCTCTGTTTTCCATGCTCACAATGCTCCACCGTGAGCGAGGTGTTACCATTGTGCTTGTATCACACAGCATGGAGGACATCCTGCGTGCGGCAGATCATATGGTCATCCTTGCGGGCGGGCAAGTAATCGGCGAGGGAGATCCGTACGTGCTCTTTCAGCGGGATGATCTTCTTACGCGTGCTGCCCTTGCCGCACCTCATCTCCTTCGACTCAGGAAGAAGATCGAAGATACAGGATATCCCGTAGGAGACTGCAGGACCATGGAGGATATGACAAAAAAAATCCTTGCTGAAGGATAAAATTCCACAAAAAAGCGGCCGTATGAAGACTAAGTCTTCGTACGGCCGCTTTGCACTGCTTCAGTTTGCACGCATGTGCGGCAGTGTGGATACTGCGTCTGATGTTATTCCGGCTGCCTTATCCTTTTCACGCTCTTCTTGGAGATAGTAGGAAGGATCTACTCCAAGCTCGTGGATGAAATGGTAAAGATCGTTTCCTGTTGGAACAACTTGTATTGATTCCGATCCATCGGGCTCTTCAGAGAGATCAATTACGGACCGTTTTTTCAGAAGTTTTCCATTGGTATCTGCAAAGAGAATGATGATCGGCGTTGTTGTTTTGCCAAATTTGCTTTCCTTTACGACCGCAAATCCCAAAGTTGTCTTCAATACGACACCTTCCGGATACAGAGCAACATTATTGAAGAATATATCCAGTAATTCACGATCAAATTGTCCCTTATTGATGTTGTGCATGATATTGTATGCAATGTTAGGCATATATGCTTTTTTGTAAGGCCGCTCACTTGTCAAGGCATCATAAACATCTGCGATTGCTGTGATTTTTGCAAATCGATGAATTTCATCCCCCTTGATCCCTCGCGGATAACCATTGCCGTCGATATGCTCATGATGCTGCCCCGCAATCGCTGCCAGGATACTTGTCTTTGGAAGATCGCTCATTTTCAGAATACGCCGTGATCCATCCGTAGGATGCCTTCTCATGACTTCGAACTCACTATTGCTTAGGCTTCGATTCTTATTGAGAATATCTGAATGTACCTCAATCTTTCCAAGATCGTGTAAAAGTCCGCCAAGAGTGATGAGTGACAAATCTTCCTTTGACAGGTGACAAAGCATCCCCATCATCGCGGAGAGTACAGCAACATTTACACTATGTGCAAAGGTATACGCATCGTGTGCTCGAATGTCTGTGAGCTGTACGAGATTATCATGGTTGTCAAATAAGTCAAAGACGATCGAATCAGTGACCTTTTGAAGGGACTTTATATCGAGCGTTCCGTTTTCCTCAATGGACTGAAAGGTATTATAAACGGCCGAGATCGCATTAACCCGTGTTTTTTCTTCAATTACATCCGGCGGAGGAAGTAAGTTGTAATTTGGATCCATTGACGTTACAGTGATGGATTGAATTCCAATCTGATGAAGTTTTCGGATATACTCAATGGTAATCGGCTGACCCTTGACGAGATAGCTTCCCCCGGCTGTGTTAAATAAACTCTGTCCGAGAACCATCCCATCCTTCAACTTCGAAACAGGCAGTCGTAACATTTCTTCCCCCCTTGCTGCATTATGTATTGTATCACCGTATGCTGTCCTTAGAGGACAGCCTTCCCGCGTACGGATAGATACATCTTTTCCTGTACAATGAGCCGTAATTAGTTTACATGAAATGGGATATTTTGTAAAGATATATCAGTCCTGTCATAGATAACATACACCTCTCCATATTTGCATGGAACCTTTGTTTTTGCTATACTTATATGAAATTTTTTGACATAAGGGGACGACACACAGCGTGATGGAACGGGAATCCGAGGTTAACTCAGAGCAAAAGGAAAAAAAGGATAACACTTTCGTTAAATATGCGGTTGCCGTATTTGCCCTGTCATTTGTCTTGGTATGTGCGGTGTACTACGCAGGAGTGTATTTTATGTCCGGCTCTTTGCGTAATGTGAACATCAGCGATCATGCGGAAGAGAATGATCTGGGGTATGTTCTCTTGATGGGTGTTGATCGAAGAGAAGGGGATGTCGGCCGAAGCGACACATTAATGCTTGCCGCAATTGATGAGGAGAGCGGACGTGCATCCCTGCTTTCAATCCCGCGTGACACCCGTGTTAAAGTCGGAAGTTATGGTTATGATAAAATCAACCATGCCTATGCATTTGGCGGACACAAGATGACGCTTTCCTCTGTCAGTGCACTCACAGGAATTCCTGTCTCACATTATATTTTGATTGACACATCGGCTTTTGAACGTATTGTAGATGCCGTGGGCGGTGTTGATATCACTGTTGAAAAGCGTATGTATTATGAGGACCCGTGGGATGATGACGGCGGTCTTGTTATCGATCTCCTCCCCGGAGCACAGCATATGGACGGCGCACATGCGATTCAATATGTTCGCTATCGTGACGGAGAGGGTGATATCGGCCGCATTCGGCGGCAGCAGAATTTCATGAGGGCTTTTTTTGATCAGCTCATATCACCGCAGCTCCTTCCGCGTCTTTCTGGTGTTATAGAGGAGGTAAAAAATGCGGTTGAGACCGATTTGACGGCACGCCAACTCCTCTCGCTTGCAAAACGCCTCAAGGATGCTGAAAGAAGGCCGGTCATGCTTATGGTTGAAGGTGCACCAGCATATCTTGGAGATGTGAGCTACTGGATCCCCAATATCATAGAGACGAGAGCGGCTCTGTTTGAAGGCGTCGGTAAGACATTCCCAGCGAGTATGCGTGAGGAAGCGGAACACGATGCGTCTGTATATCGATCAGAGATGCCGGATCGTCTGCGTGTAATGACGGAGACAAATGAGCGAGAGCTCTTGCCTTCATCTGCAGAGCTGCTTGCAGAGGGGGATCGTGCCATCGAGGCACAGCGCGCGAAGCGTGCTGCGACCGAGAAGAAGCAGGCAGACGAGAAAAAAGTGAATCAGGAACCGTTGGAGACGACGGATGGCAGTCAGATGCGCACGAAGGACAGTGCCGAGGACTCGGCGGATGACATTACCGTTATGATCATCAATGCGAGTGGGATCGACGGTGCAGGTGCGGAAATTGCCGATACTCTGCGGGCAAAGGGCTTCCGCATTTCGAGCGTGGAGACAGGAAGCGTCTCGGATCGTCCCAAAACTGCCGTGATGACGGCAGAGACACATGTGAATCTATTCTATGGCATGCCGTTCCCATGCGTTATCATGCCCGTTGATGGAGCGGGTGAGCGGCAGGCGATCGTAATTGTCGGGCGCGACTATCGTCCCAATTCCGTGCATGAGGATGGAGAAGAGTGATATGGGAAGTCTGAAGGTCATAGGACTCGAAAAGGCGTATGGCATACGTACGCTTTTTTCCAATGTGAACTTTGAGGTCATGCGCGGGGACAAGGTGGGGCTCGTCGGCGCAAACGGCACGGGCAAGACGACGCTGATGCGGATTCTGCTTGGACGCGAGGAGAGCGACGGCGGGCAGGTTGTGATGGATCGCGCCGACACAGTCGGCTACGTCGAGCAGCAGGCGTCATTCTCCCACGATACGCTCTACGAGGAGCTGCGCAGCGCGTTCTCCGACCTCATCACGCTCCGCGCGGAAAAGGAGCGGATGGAGCACGCAATTGCGGCAGGGGCTGCCGGCGCGGAGGAACTTGCCGCGTACGGGAATCTCGTGACGCGGTTCG
>ERZ773069.1581-NODE-1581-length-13004-cov-3.902464_pt1 | contig 13004 bp, 15 predicted proteins | sample MGYA00580619_ERZ773069 | MGnify/ENA primary metagenome ERZ773069 (study PRJEB29015, sample SAMEA2738007) | human oral metagenome | biome: human oral; feature: human-associated habitat; material: dental | place: China | collected 2108 ...
CAAGTAAATATCGCCCGTAAAACGGGCGATATCTCATAGAAAAGGAGAATTTCTAAATGAAGGAAGAAATGATTAACATTAATGCCAATCTGCTCGATGAGCCAAGCTTTACAAGTTTTGAAAGAGATAGCGAGAGAGTGGAGGCTGTCAATTTCACGCTTGTAAAAAAGTATGGGAAGGGTAAGGAATACATCAATTGCTCAGCCTACGGTGACAAGGTGGAGAAAGCAAGAGATTTTCAGAAAGGCGATCTGATTCATGTCTTTGGCTACTTTAAGGAGCGTGAAAAGGAAGGAAAGAAGTACAGGAATTTTCTTGTAAAGTCTTACAACAAGATTGAAAAGAAGGAAGAAAACGAGGAGGAATAAATATGGATTTTTTGTTCAGACAGTCAATGTATTACAGATTTTGGTTATGGCAGTAGGCGCCGGACTTGGAGCATGGGGAGTCATTAATCTTATGGAGGGATATGGAAAGGATAACCCCGGAGCAAAATCCCAAGGCATTAAGCAGCTTATGGCAAGGGGAGGCATTGCCCTTATCGGATTAAAGCTAATTCCGCTTCTTGCCAATGTGATTAAGTAAAAGGGAGAGAGTATGTTTGAGATATTAGACAAGATAGAAGAGTTTTTCAGAGAGCTTCTACTGGGCAGTATCCAAGCAAACTTAGAGTCTATGTTCCTTGATCTAAACGATAAGGTTGGGTCAGTGGCAACAGATGTAGGACAAACGCCAATGGGCTGGAATAGTGATGTGTTTCAATTCATTAAAAGCATTAATGATACCGTCATTATTCCGATAGCAGGGCTAATCATAACAGCAATCCTATGTATTGAACTTATCAATATGGTTATGCAGAAAAATAATATGCAGGATACCGATACTTTTGAGTTTTTCAAATACATTATCAAGATGTGGATTGCTGTTTGGTTAGTGTCTCATTCCTTTGAATTTTCCATGGCAGTCTTTGATGTGGCTCAAAACATGGTCAATAAGGCGGCAGGAGTCATCAATACAACTGCTGTTGTATCAGGGGATGAAATTATCGCTATGGTGGATTCCATAAAGGGAAAAACCTTAGGGGAGCTTATAACGATTCTTTTTGAAATCTCCTTAATCAAAGTTGCCATGCAGGCAATCTCTATTTTGGTCATGGTGATTGTCTACGGAAGAATGTTTGAAATCTATGTTTATGCTTCTGTTTCGGCAATTCCCTTTGCCACTATGGGAAATAAGGAATGGGGACAGATTGGAACGAACTAATTAAAGGCTTGTTTGCCCTAGGACTACAAGGACTCTTTATTATGGTTTGCCTTGGAATATACGCAGTACTGGTAAAAACGATAGAAATTACGGATATGCATAAAAGCACGATGATGATTCTTTGCTATGCAGTTTTATTGGGACTCATGATGCTAAAAAGTGGAACATTAGCAAAGAGTGTATTGAATGCACATTAGGGAAAGAGAGGGAAGAAGATGAATAAAAGAAAAACAGGATTTTTAGTAGGAACAATGGTTTTGGCAAGTTTGGCAGTTATCAAATGGATTTGCCTAAATCAAAGGCTGGAAGATTTAGAGGAGGTGAATGAGAGTCTAATTGCTTCTCAAAATAATCTCCAGCTAACGCAGGAAAGACATAATAGAAGGACGGAAGGGGATATTGCAAGAATTCAGGAAGAAATTGGAGCAGTATATGAGCATATGGAAGAATTATCCAAGGAAAGAGAAGAGGGGATCTAAGACATGGCGTATGTACCGATTCCAAAGGATTTAAAGAGAGTGAAAACAAAAGTTGCCTTTAATCTTACGAAAAGACAGCTTATCGGCTTTTCCGTTGCATGATTGTTGGGCTTTTCAGCCCATATCTTTGTACGGAAACTGGTGCCGAACGATATTGCTGTCCTGTTTTTGATTACCGCTACCCTTCCGGTATTTTTTATTACGCTTTTTGAAAAAGACGGCTTGGTTTTCGAACAGTATTTTAAGCTCATATATCTTCATAAGTTTTATCAGCCGGGGAAAAGGGTGAGAAAGGAGGTTTATCTTGCAGAACAAAAGAAGATTGCAAACAATCATTTTAAAGAAAAACAAAAGGGAATTAAAAAGAAGGCTACAGGAGAAAGACTATAGTAAGCCGACAGTTTCTAAACCGAGTAAGGGATTTTTAAAGAAAGTTTTAGGGAAAGAGCCAAAGCGTTACACCGTAGAAGATACATTGCCCTATATCAGACTTCTAAAAAATGGCATTTGCCAGCTTGATGAAAGGCATTTTAGTAAGACTGTTTCCTTTCAGGATATTAACTACCAGCTTGCCCTAGATGATGACAGAGATTTGATTTTTAATCAGTTTGCTAGTTTCCTGAATTCCTTTGATCCAAGTGTTGCCATAGAGTTTTCCTATATCAATCAGATTGGAAGAAATGAGGAAGTTCAAGCGTCCATGCAGATACCGGATCAGCATGATGGATTTGATGCCTTAAGACTGGAGTTTAGGGAAATGCTAAAAAGCCAGATTGTTAAGGGGAATAATGGACTGAAAAAGGCAAAGTACATTAGCTTTACCGTAGAAGCCGATAATTTGGAACAGGCAAGCTCCATGCTGGAAAGACTGGAAATTGACATTTTATCAGGCTTTAAAAATATGGGAGTTTGGGCAGAAAGCCTAAACGGAGAAGAAAGGCTGAAAATTTTACATGATATGCTAAATCCGGATAAGAGCTTTTCCTTTTCCTACAAGGATTTAAAGGGAAAGGAAAGCACGAAGTCCTATATTGTTCCCGATATGTTTAACTTTACACCGAACAGGTATTTTAAGTTTGGTAAGTTTATTGGAGCAACAAGCCATTTTCAAATTCTGGCTAGTGAACTTTCCGACCGTATGCTTTCTAAATTTTTGGATATTGATGACAATATCAGTATATCATTCCACATTCAGGCGATTGATCAGTCGGAAGCAATCAAGATGGTAAAAAGAAAGAATACTGACCTTGATAAAATGCGAATTGAAGAAAATAAAAAGGCAGTAAGAAGTGGTTATGATATGGATATTTTGCCATCAGACCTAGTAACTTACGGGGAAGATGTAAAGAGCCTTCTAAAAGATTTGCAGACGAGAGATGAGAGAATGTTTGTGGTAAGCATTGTCTTTTTTAATTACGCAAAAACAGTGCAAAAGCTTGAGAATACGATTGCAAAGATTAGTTCCATTGCCAACAAACATAACTGCAAGATTAAGAGACTGGATCATGCGCAAGAACAGGGCTTAGTGAGTGTCCTTCCCCTTGGACTAAATCAGATGGAAATCAATAGGAGTTTAACATCTTCTTCCACGACAGTATTTATTCCCTTTACAACGGAGGAGCTTTTTATCAATTCTGAAAATAGCCTTTACTATGGGCTGAATGCCCTTAGCCATAACCTGATTATGGCAGACAGAAAAAAGCTGAAAAATCCAAATGGGCTTATCTTAGGTACACCGGGTAGCGGTAAATCCTTCAGTGCCAAAAGAGAAATGGCAAATGCCATTTTGATTACCAATGATGATGTGATTATTTGCGATCCTTAGGGAGAGTACGGAAACCTTGTGAAGCAGTTTCATGGAGAAGTGATTAAGGTAAGCAGTAAGTTCAAAGACTATCTGAATCCTTTAGATATCAACATGAACTATGGAGATGGAGATGCACCATTAAAGGATAAGGTAAACTTCATTATGTCTATGCTGGAGCTTGTGGTAGGAGGGAGCGGGCTTACGGCAGAGGAAAAGTCTGTTATTGACCACTGTCTTCCGAAAATCTATGAAAAGTATTTTGAAAATCCATATGCAAAGAATATGCCGATTTTACAAGACCTTTACGATATGCTGAAAGGGCAGGAAGAAAAAGTTGGGAAGAAGCTAGCAACGGAAATTCTGTAGAGATTTGGAAGAGGTTTCGTAAGTGGGGTGGTATTCCGACAGGAATTACGCAGAATGTGAAAGATCTACTGATGAGTAAGGAAATAGAGAATATTTTCGATAATACGGATTTTGTGCTCATGCTTAATCAGGCTTCGGGAGATCGGGAGATTTTGGCAAAGAAAATGAAAATCTCTGTACCGCAACTTCGTTATGTAACGAATTCCAATGAAGGAGAGGGGCTTCTTTTCTTTGGAAATACCATTGTGCCGTTTCTGGATAAGTTTCCAAAAGATACGGTTCTTTATCAGAAGATGACCACTAAGCCGGAAGAGCAGGGGTAGCCTATGAGGAAAAGAGCCGACAAGGATTTTCGGGAGAAGATTCTTCATGACCATGAACGCTTTCAAGGTAAGGTACGAAGTAAAGACAGTAAGTTGGTTTTAGGAAAGGATATCCCTAACATAGATAATCCAGAAGCTGAGAGAAGTCCCAATCAAAAGATTTCTACTAAAGCCATTGGAAAAGAAAGACAAAAGAGAGCTGAGCATAAGAGGCGAAACTTTACCGAGAATCTCTATACAAGAAACACGGAAGCTACTTCCGAAAAAAAGCTTCCTTCGAAAGAAGATTCTAAGACAGTAGAGGAAGTCAAAGAAAAGCTTACAAAGACAGGGAAAAAACAAGTTTCAAAAAAGCCAAAGACAGCGATAAAGAAAAGGAGTGTATCTTATCTGGGAGGCTTTTTCAAGAGAACTTAAGCGGTAAGAGATTACTTATCCCAAGGCAGTGAGGACAATCAAGGCGTTGAAGCAGGAGAAAAGACCGCTGATTTTAGTGCAAAGCTTATTCGGGGAACAACGCGATATGCAAAGAAGAAAAGAGATAGGAAAGCCTTTCGACTTGAAAAGTACAATAGGAAGACCAAAGAGCGAAAGTCTAAGCTTATTTTTGAAGAAAGTGAAGGTGCAAGGAAAGCTTCAGATGATTCTCAAAGGATAAATGCCTATAAGCGTTTTCAAAAGAAAAAGCAAATGAAAGAAAGCATACAGAGTAAATATAAGACAAGACTTAGGGATAGGATGAAAGAAGGACTGCTCGGAGCGATTAAAAGCTCCAAAGAAGTCATGATAAGAAATGCCAAGGGCTTCATGCTTATCTTTTTAAGTCTTATTATTTTGGGAACTTTCCTTATGAATTTTTCCGTAATGTCTTTGTCCGGCATGATGAATTCTTCCAGTGGTGTACTTAGCACAAGCTATCTATCGGATCCGAATGTCCTTACGGAAGTCAATCAGCAATTTGAAAGCATGGAAGAAGGATTACAGGACGAGATGAATTCCGTGCAGAAGAATCACCCAGACTACGATGAGTATATTATTCAGAAAGATAAAGAAATCGGACACAATGTGCATGAGCTTTTGTCCTATGTTACTTCACGGTATGGAGAGGTAAAAAAGGCAAGAGATGTTGAGGATATCCTGAAGGATCTTTTGCAAAGAATATACAGCCTATCGTATAGGGAAAAGATAGAAATCAGATACAAAACAGTTAAGGAGACTTATGTAGACAGGGAAGGGAAAATACGAAGTAGAAGCAGGTTAGTGCCTTACGAGTATAAAAAGCTGTTTATAAGCTTAAAGAAAAAAGAGATGGATACTGTCATTAGGGAGATATTTGAAAAGCATCCGAATAATGTAAGCCACTATGAATCCTTACTTTCTGCAAAAGGAAATATGGAATCCTTTTTTGGCAGTGGAAATGCAAATACTTCCGAGTTGATTTTAAATCCTGATTTTGAAAATCCGGGAATTGCTTTCAATGAGGAGTCTGTTAAGGCTTTATTTAATGAAGCAGAGAAACATATCGGAAAGAAATATGTCTTTGGAGCAAATGGGCCGAACAACTTTGACTGTTCGTCCTTTGTGTGCTGGAGCTTTACCCATTCCGGGGTGAAAAATATGCCTAGGACAACGGCTTACGATATTTACAAATCCTACTGTAAGCCCATTTCCAAAAACGAAGCAAAGGCAGGGGATATCATTTTCTTTAAAAACACCTATAAAAGCGGTACGCCCATTTCTCATGTCGGTATCTATGCAGGAGACGGCATGATGATTCATGCCGGAAACTCGATACGCTTTGTTAGTATCGATACACCATACTGGAAGGAGCATTTTTATGGTTTTGGAAGAGTTCGTTAAGGGGAGAAAGGACGGATAAAGTGAATAAGGAACTTATTTTAGTGAAAAATAAAATACAAAGATTAAAGGATAAAAGGGCTCTGATTGATGAAAATTAGAGCCTTTATTTATTCGAGAAGAGGAGCTTGAAAATGAAGAAATTATTGCGATATGCAGAAGCAATAAGATTACGATTGCTGACTTAATGGAAAAGCTAAGAAAAGAAAGAAGTGAAGGGAAAATGCAAAGCGAAGAAAGAATGCAAAGCGAGATGCTTGAGGAAAGAATAAAGGAGAATGGTGATGAAAACTAAAAAATGGAGAAGACTTATTGTGGCTACTGTACTTTCTTCCATGCTGACCATGCATGGATTTTCCGTACTGTCCTATGCCCAGGTTAATGAGCAGGAAGCTGCAGAGGAAAGCGTAGCTGAAGAGGAAAATAATGCAGAGACTACAGTCACGTAGGAAGTAAAGGAAGAGATAGAAAGAGAAGTACGCTTTCCCAATAAACTGGAGGCAAAAGATCCTGAAAATGGAAAGCAGGGGAGCAAAGAAGAAAAAAGTACCAATAAAGGAATTGCCACCTTACCGGGAGAGACTAGGGCAACAGTTACGGAAGATGTTGATAATGCTAACAATGCCTATCCGATTCATCATGGGAACGAAACAGAAGCGAATGACCAATTTTCTGCTGATGCCAGACAGTTTATTAGCTTTAAGACGAAGAGCGGGAAGGTCTTCCACCTGATTATTAATCATGATGAGCAGGATCAAAATGTAATGCTTCTTACGGAAGTTTCGGAAGATGATTTGTTAAATATAGTAGAACAGAAAGAAAGCAAGCCGGCGATTACAAAAGAGGAGCCGGAAAAAGAGGAAAGTAAGGAAGAGCAAAAGCCAAAGACAATGGAAGAAAACGGGAGCATGGGAAGCTATGTTTTACTGATTTTTGTAGTGGTTTTAGTTATGGCAGTTGCCTATTACTTCAAGGTAGTAAAAAAGAAAGAAGCAGAGGCGATAGAAAGCCTTGAGGAAGAGGATAATTTCTTTTCAGAAGCTGACTGTAGTGAAGAGGCTGGAGGAAATCTGGAAGCAGAGGACATGGATATGGTAGAAGCAGAAACGGAAGAAGTAGACATGGAAGACGATGAGGAAGAGGAGTAAAACTTGGGACTTTAGTCTATGCGTTTAGAAAGAATGTTTTATGGATTACAGGGTGGAAGAATAATCATACTTCCACCCTATTTTTTTGAAAAAGGAGGAAGAAAAGATATGAAATTAGTGATTGCAGAGAAACCTTCAGTTGCCTTGTCCATTGCCAAAGTCTTAGGAGCGAATGATAAAAAAGATGGTTATGTGGAGGGGAATGGATATAAAGTTTCCTGGTGTGTTGGGCATCTAATCCAAATGGCAAATCCTGATGCCTATGATAGTGGGTATGTAAAATGAAATATGGAAGATTTATCGATTTTTCCCAAAGAGTATAAATACGAGGTCACAAAGGCAACGAAGAAACAGTTTTCCATTTTAAAAAAGCTGATGAATGAAAGCAGTGTTGACACGATTATTAATGCCTGCGATGCAGGACGAGAGGGAGAAGCCATTTTTAGACTGGTCTATACTGAAGCTTCTTGCAAAAAGAAGGTGGAAAGACTTTGGATTTCTTCCATGGAAGACAGTGCTATTAAAGAAGGATTTTCTCATTTTAGAGATGGAACGGAGTATCATTCCCTTTTTGCTTCAGCTCAGGCAAGAGCCATTGCAGACTGGCTGGTGGGCATGAATATCAGTAGGCTGTATTCTTGCCTTTATCAGCAAAACTATTCCGTAGGACGTGTTCAGACACCAACCCTTGCCATGATTGTAAAACGAGACGATGAAATTGCTCATTTCAAAAAAGAAAAATACTATACGGTAGAGCTTTTAACCGATAGCTTTTCTTTGTCCAGCGAAAGAATAGATGATATAGAGAGGGCAAAGAGACTAAAAAACAAGGTCGGAAATACAATTCAAGTGAGTGATGTTACGCAGAAAGAAAAAATCACTAATCCGGAATTGTCATTTGATCTTACGACTTTGCAAAGAGAGTGTAACAAGTTCTTTGGATATAGTGCGAAACAAACCCTTGACTATGCACAAAGCCTTTATGAGAAGAAGTTTATCACTTATCCAAGAACAGACAGCAGATGCCTTACAGAGGATATGATTGTAAATACGCTTAACAATATCGTAGGGAAAAATGATTTTGATAAAGAGCGGGTTAAAGCAGTCTTTAATTCGAAGAAGGTAACGGATCACCATGCAATTATTCCGACAATTAGTTCCTTGAAAGGGGATTTATCAAAACTTCCTGAAAGTGAAGCAATGGTATACCGGCTTATCCTAAACAAGCTTCATGCGAGCTTAGGATATCCCCTTAAAGAAAGTCTCACTAAGGTAGTAGCGGAAGTAGAAGGATTTTCCTTTAGCTGTACATGTAAGGTAATTACGGAAGAAGGCTTTACGAAGTACCTGAAAGAATATAAGGCGAAGAAGAGCATGGAGCTTGTCTTACCAAGTGTTTCGATTGGAGACATTTTATATCTTGAGGGTACAAAGCTTATAGAAAAATATACTGTAGCACCGAAGCACTATACGGAAGATACCCTTTTAAACGCAATGGAACTTGCAGGGATGGAAATGCTAGACAAGGCAGTAGAAGTAGAACGAAGAGGCTTAGGAACTCCGGCAACAAGAGCAGGAGTCATTGAAAATCTTATTTATAAAGGTTTTATAGAAAGAGATAAAAAGAACTTACTGGCTACACATAAAGGGATTAACCTAATCACAATTGTAGCGGAAAAGTTCAAGTCGGCAGAAACCACTGCGAAGTGGGAAATGGAGCTTTCAGACATTGCTTCCGGGAAAGAGAGTAAGGAAGAGTTTCTTCGGAGAATTGAAAAAGAGATTCAAAGTCTGGTGGAACAATACAGAAACAGCATTTAGGGGAACGAGAGAAAATCTTGTTCCCTTTTTTTATTGGAGGTGGTGAATATAGAAACATTGAATGTATTGGAGCTATTCGGAGGCATCGGAGCGATTCGAAAGGTATTGATTCGGCAAAAAATATCGCATAAAGTTATAAACTATGTGGAAATTGATAAGAATTGCGTGAAAAGCTATAACGCCTTGTATAATGCAGATTTTAAGCCAAAGAGCATTATTGGCTACAATCCCCCGAAGCAAAGAATTGATTTACTCATGCATGGAAGTCCGTGCCAGGATTTTAGCAGAGCCGGTTTAAAACAAGGAGGGAAAAAAGGGAGTGGCATAAGAAGCAGTCTTTTGTTTGAGACAATACGGATTATTGAAGAAATGGCCATGCGACCGAAGATAGTCATCTGGGAAAATGTAAAGGGAGGTCTCGATAAGAATTTGAGAGCTTCCTTTTTTCATTATTTAACAGAAATGGAAAGGCTGGGCTATGAAAATAAATATGCAATCCTAAATGCTATGGATTTTGGAATTCCTCAGAAAAGAGAGCGAATCTTTGTGGTAAGTATAATCGGAAAAAATGATTTTGACTTTTCTAAGCTAAAGCCTGTTCCCACAAGAGATATATCCGAATTTTTGGAAGAAGGTGTTTCGGAACTTTATGAGGTAAGACAGGAGTCCATGCTTTGCTACTTAAGAGGACAGCCAAAGAATAAAAACTTCAAAGGCAAGCTTAATGTGATAGACAAATATGCTTATACCATTACTACAAAACAGGTTAGAATCCCTAATTCCGGGATTGTGGACTTAAAGAATGGAAAGTATCGCTATCTTACAGAAAAGGAATGCTTCAGGCTTATGGGCTTTGATGAAGAAGACTTTGAAAAGCTTAGAACAGTATTTCCTGAACGTAAAGGTATGACTTCATCTATCCTATATAAACAGGCAGGGAATAGTATTGTGGTGAATGTGTTAGAGAACATTGTAAATGGTGTGATTTCTTTGTAAATATAGATAGTATTTATATAATAGGTAATTGCGAAATTCGCTTGCAATCTTAGATAAAAACAAGGATGAATTTGTGCAAAGCACAAATTCTAAACTGAAAAGTTGATAACCGGAAGATTTAGGCGCACTTTAATAAGCATAGTGCTTATATAAAGTTGATAAGTCCTAAGCAATTAAAGATTTTAAACTTCTGATATGTTGTCGTTGGTTGATTTTATCAGCAACAACAACAGTTAATAACTGTGATATACCGGCTAGCAGTAAATCGGAATGCAGTGTTTTTTCATTTGTTGTTTTCCGTTTGGCAATGCAGAAACTATCCTTAAAGTGATTGATTGATTTTTCAACATTTACCCTGATCTTATATGTTTCATCCCACTCTTTAGAACCTCGTTCTACTCCGGGATAAGCTCTGAGATTCTTTTCAGGATAAACATAAATCATTCTACCGCAGGAAGAAGTTGTACAAGGATTGTCACAGTGACAGACACGTCTTTTGGACTTGTCTTGTCGGTTGTATTCCCATTTCATTTTGGGACATACGAACTTCATTGTAGGCAGCTTGTTCTTTAAATGGGATTTACTTCCTTCACATTTCATTGGAAGTGAAGAATCATGAGGGCAATAGGGAATACCATTTTCATTGAATGTATATTTAACATTATCCGTTGAGAGATTAACTTTTAAAGGAATAAATGCTTTTGTGAAATTGAAATCTTCAAAAAGTGATTTGTAAATCTCAATGGTATCAAAGGCTGCATCACCAAGGAATATAGATGGTTTAATGTCTGGATGCCTTGTTTTAAAGTCCTTTAAGGTAGGCAGTAAAGCTTTGGAATCAGCAAGCGATTTGTCTTCATCCGGAGACTTTGCTTTCTTTTCAACTACGATGTCAGGATGTAAAGCAAGATAATCCTTGTTATAGAAATCAATGGAACGAACAATACCAAGTCCATTGGTAATAATACCGAACTTGTAAGCGTAACAGAGTTAATGTACTGCTGTTTAACCTCATGATTTGACGAAGCTGATGTAGGCATAGAAGCATAAGCCACCTTGTAAGGGTCGTAAGAACCATCAAAATTCATAGATTTTGCATAGGATTTGAGCTGCCTGATAATGCGGTTGGCGTATTTAGGATTATTTTCGGTTACATAAGCTTCAATACCTGAAGTGTCAAACAAAAGCATAGAAGCAAGGTTGTTATCAATATCCCTACATATCGGTTCAGTTATATCAACAAGCTTATCAAAAACAGATTGTAAGTCCAATAAAAAATCCTGCTTAAAACGAGTGATTTTAGAGGCATCAGGAACTTTGGTAAAGCCGCAAAATTCTCTAAGATGTCTGGAATAATGAAGGAAGACCAGTAAAAGAGAATCTGTAGGAATAGAAAACAGGCGTTGAATAATCAAAGCCCAAAGCATAGCAGTTAAAGGATATTTGCGATTTCTGCCTGTGGCTGCATAGTAATGATTGTAAAAAGAAAACGGAATAATTTCATCAAGGTCAATGTGATTTTCGAGCAGAGTAAGAAACTGAGGTTTGTCAGATTCAAAAATATCTTTACAATCTTCAAAAATATCTGCCAAAGATAGTTGTTTTTGTGATATCATAGTAATGTCTCCTTTCGTGATGTGGCGTATGTTTTTTTGCAAATCCATTATATCACAGACCGAGAGGAGATTTTTATATTCAGTAACAAAAAAGTGTCGTACTTATACGGCTTTTGGTGTTTCGCAAATGCCTATTAAGTTTTAATAAAGTAAGAGGTAATCAAGGTGAGAATTACACTTTTAGCTAATGCAGGCTTATATATAGAGATTGAAGATAAGCGTTTTTTACTGGATGCTATACATTATGATGAAGATTATGTTTTTAGCAGGCTACCTAAAAATCTGTGCTGGGATATGCTGCATGGGGTAGGTAAATACGCCAATGTAGAAAATATACTGCTTTCACACTTCCATCCGGATCATTTTACTCAGAAGGAACTTATAAGTTATATAAATAACAATAATGTAAGAGAGTTTTTTTCATCTGAGAAAATCAATAAAAGAAGTGAATTGATAAAATGTCTTAAAGAAAATAATGTTAGCTGCAATATAATTGAAAAACAGGGGAAAAAGAATTTTAAAATAGGAAATGTTGAAGTAAGTGCCTTTTATACTCCGCATTTAGGTGAGATATATAAGGATGTGATCAATATTTGCTATATACTTAAGGGGGAAAATAAATCCGTACTTTTTATAGCGGATGGAGATTATCAGGAAGAATTTTTTATTGATAATCTTACAAATGAAAATATCAATGCGGTTTTTGTAACACCTATATTTTTTAATAATAAAAAAGGAAGAGCAATATTGGAAAATATAATAAGGGCGGAAAAAACAGTAATCTATCATATACCATTTGAAGAAGATGATAAAAAACATTATTACCAAATTGCACTTAGAGACAGTAAAAGATTTAATGAACAGATAAAAAATACAGAAATTTTACATCTTAAAGAGCAACTTATTGTTATATAATAAAATACCGTATATAGTGTAATATATAATGAAAATACATGCATATAGTTGCTTACCTTAAGAAATAAATTCAATTCAAAAATAAGAATAAAAAATATATAAAAAAAATTGAAATTTTTGTTGACAAAGTGTTTTACCCGTGATATTATATCTGAGCTGTCGCAAGACAGCAAAAACAAGAACCTTGAAAATTAAAGATTAAACAGTACACACAACCCTGAAAATTCTAAAGAGAGAATTATCGTTATGATGATTCAAAAAGAATTTCAAGGAATGAAAACCTTTAAAAACAGAAAAATTTCGGAAACAAAATTGCTGGTGTAATTTTGACGAGGAAAAACTTTTAACATGAGAGTTTGATCCTGGCTCAGGATGAACGCTGGCGGCGTGCTTAACACATGCAAGTCGAACGA
>ERZ773069.1585-NODE-1585-length-12991-cov-19.143630_pt1 | contig 12991 bp, 9 predicted proteins | sample MGYA00580619_ERZ773069 | MGnify/ENA primary metagenome ERZ773069 (study PRJEB29015, sample SAMEA2738007) | human oral metagenome | biome: human oral; feature: human-associated habitat; material: dental | place: China | collected 2108 ...
CGACGCCGACATTGACACCACACTGGCCGCCTCCGAAAAAGCCTTTGCCGCCGTAAAACGTGCCCGAGGGTGAAGGGGGAAAATTTTATAGAACGCAATAAAAAACAGGGTGTCGTGGCAGATTCTTTTCTGTTCGCGACACCCTGTTTTCGTTTGTTTCGTTAGAACAAAAAACCACCCGCGTTCGGCGGGTGGCGGTGGAGTCTGATGGAGGGAACGCTGGCGATGTTTTACAGGGTGGTGGTGAGGTCGATGACCCAGAAGCCGCCCATGATGAATACTAGGCAAATGAACTGAATAATAGCCAGCGTGACCCGGTTGCTGGAGACCTCCAGCACCTCGGCCCCGACGCGGCGAAGAGCCACCAGGTCCGGGGCGGCTCCGGCCATGGCCTCCTCCAAGGCCTGGGCCGGTGCCTGGGCGGGGGCGTCGTCGGCCTCCTGAGGCTCCGCGCGGTCGGTGTCATCCATGGGCAGCGGCAGTGCCTCCTGGGTCCCTCCGGGCGGGGCCTCCGGCGACGAGTTATCCGGCGACGAGTCCTCTGGGTGATCCGTCTGATCGGCGCCGTCGGTCTCCTCGCCGGCATCTGCGATATCAGCGGGAGAGGGGGCCTCGGTGAGGAGGGGGTGCCGTCCCAGGGAGGCGACTTGCCCGCGCAGGTCGGCTGCGGCCTGCTCGACCCGCCGGGCCCCGTCCCGGGAGGCCTGGATGAGGGCGTCCTGGATGGCGTCGTAGATGCCGGTGCCGAAGACGTCCTTGAGGAGGTGCTGGCGCTCGGAGGAGTCGGCGCGCAGGAACCGGGCGAACTTGCCCTGCGGCAGGACGACCGTCTGCGTGAACTGCTCCCGGCTTAAGCCCACGGCGCGCGCGATCTCCGCGTCGGCGTCGCCCACGCGGGTGACGGGCTCATCGAGCGGCTCACCGTCGACCTCGGCCAGGTGCCAGAGCTTGACGGTGCCGTTCTGGGTGGTGGTGCCCTGGCCGCGCCGCTTGGCCCGCTCGTAGGTGGGGGTGCGGCGCACCCGGTAGACGCCGGCGCCGGTGGAGAAGACGAGCTCGATGACGCTCTCGGTGTGCGGGCCCACGAGGGTGGAGCGGATGCGCTCCTTGGAGGAGTCGGCCGAGTCGGCCACGTCCCCGTAGAGGGCGAAGACGATCGCGTCGATGATGGTGGTCTTGCCCGAGCCGGTGGGGCCGGTGAGCAGGAAGCGGCCGGAGGCACCCACCGCGTCGAAGTCGATGTGCTCCCGCCCCGCGTAGGGGCCGATGCCGGTCATGGTCAGGGAGTGGATCCTCATCGCTCGCTCCTCGCGCTCGCCAGGGCGGACTCGTAGGCGCTGCGCAGGACGCCGCGCTCGGAGGGCTCGGGGGCGCGCCCGCAGACGTCGTCGAAGAAGCCTTCGGTGATGCGCAGCGGGTCGGCCGCGGCGGTGACGGCGATGCGCTCGCGGGCGGTGCGCGTGGGGGCCTCGTGCTGGAAGGCCAGGAGGCTGGGGAAGCGTTCCTTGAGGGTGGCCAGGGCGCCAGGTGGCCGCTCGCCCTGGAGGATGACGCGCACCCAGGCGCCGGTGGCGTCGTCGAAGGCGGGGGAGAGGAGCTCGGGCATGGTGCCGGTCAGGGTGCGCACCTGGTGCAGGACCGGGGTGGGGATGCGCTCCAGCCCGGTGACGCCGTCGGTGCCCAGGTCCAGCAGGACGGAGGACTTGGTGGCGGAGTTGCGGGCGCCTTCGGCCTCGTCGAAGGAGAAGGGCAGGGGCGAGCCGGAGTAGACCAGTCGCGGGCCGGTGGGCCGGGTGAGCTCCTGGGGCCGGTGGAGGTGGCCGAGGGCCACGTAGTCCAAGCCGCCGCTGCGCTCGGCCAGGGGTGAGCCGCCCAGGGTGGTGAAGACACCGGAGGGCACTGAGTCGACGCCGCCGACGCGGATGTCCCGCTCGGACTCGCAGGCCTCGCCGCCGACGACGAAGGCGTGGGCCATGAGCAGGCTCGGCAGGCGCCGGGTACGGGCCGAGCGCAGGCGGTCCAGGTCTGCGGCCACGAGACGCAGGGCGGCGGAGACAACGGCCTCGTGGGAGCGGGGCAGGCGCGGGCGCTCCGGTTGGACGGGTTGGGAGGCGGTATCCCCGCTCTCGGCCTGGTCTTCCCCTGCTGTGTGCTTCGCGGGGGTCTCCTCGCCGAGGCGTTCGGAGAGGAGGGGCGGGAGGATCTCTCGGGCGGCGTCGGGGTCGAGGTAGGGCAGGGCGTGGACGATGGCGGCATCATTGCCATCGGCGTCGGGCAGGATGATGCCGCGGTCGAGGCCGGCGGTGCGGGCCCGGATGATGAGGCCCTCGCGCATGAGGTCGGCAGCGAAGCCGAGGCGGCGGGCGGAGTCGTGGTTGCCGGGGGTGAGGACCACCCGGGTGCGCTCGGTCAGACGGCGTAGCGTCTCATCGAGGAGGGCGACGGCGTCATTGGGAGGGATGGCGCGGTCGTAGACGTCCCCCGCGACGAGGACGGTATCAACCGACTCGGCGGTGACGAGCTCGACGAGGTGGTCGGCGAAGGCGGCGTGCGCGTCATCGAGCACGCGCCCGTGGAAGGTGCGCCCCAGGTGCCAGTCGGAGGTGTGGAGGATCCGCATGCGGACACTGTCTCACAGCCCACCGACATCAATGACGGCGGCCTGTGGCGGTCAGTCGCTGGTCTCCTGGTCCGGGTTGTCCTCGGTGCCGTCCTGTTCGTCCTCGGAGCCCGATGGTGTCTCAAAGAGTTTCTCCGCGTCCTCGAATCTTCCTGCGGCGCGATAGGCCTCGGCGAGGTTATTGCATGTGGCGAGGGTTCTGGGGTGGTCGGGACCGAGTATGTGGGTGCTGTCTTCGAGTGTCTGCTCGTACAGGGGGATGGCTTGGTCGAGCCTGCCGGCGGCGCGATAGGTTTCGGCGAGGTTGTGGCGTGAGGTGAGGGTGTGGGGGTGGTGGGGGCCCAGGGATCGGGTACTGTCTTTGAGAGTCTGCCGATGCAGGGTGATGGCGTCGTGGAGTCTGCCGGCTGCCTGGTAGGCGTCGGCGAGATTGTTACGTGAGGTGAGGGTTGCGGGGTGATCGGGCCCCAGGGTACGGGCGCGATCGGTGAGGGTCTGCTCGTGCAGGGTGATGGCGTCGTGGAGTCTGCCGGCTGCCTGGTAGGCACCAGCGAGCGTGCTACGTGAGGTGAAGGTATCGGGGTGGTCGGGACCGAGTATGCGGGTGAAGTCGTCGAGGTTCTGTTCGAAGAGGGTGATGGCGTCGTGGAGTCTGCCCGCATCCTGGTAGGCGCCGGCGAGACTGTGCCGTGAGGCCAAGGTTCCAGGATGGTTGGGACCCAGTATGCGGGTGAAGTCGTCGAGGTTCTGCTCGAAGAGGGTGATGGCCTCGTCGAGTCTGCCCGCATCCTGGTAGGCACCGGCAAGGTTGCTACGCGAGGTGAAGGTATCGGGGTGGTCGGGACCCAGAATGTGGGTGAGGTCCTCGAGGTATTGCTCGTATAGAGGGATGGCCTCGTCGAGTCTGCCCACTTCCCGGCAGGTGCCGGCGAGATGGTTGCGTGAGGCGAGGGTACGGGGATGGTGGGGGCCCAGGATACGGGCGGAGTCCTGAAGGGTCTGCTTGTACAGGGCAATGGCGTCGTCGAGCCTGCCGCTCGCCCGGTAGGCGTCGGCGAGGTTGAGACGTGAGACCAAGATGCCGAGGTCGTCAGGATCTAGGATGCGCATGACGTCGTCGAAGCTCCGCTCGTACAGGGGGATGGCGTCGTCGAGTCTGCTCGCATCCCGGTAGGCGTCGGCGAGGTCGTCGCGTGAGGTGAGGGTGCTGGGATGGTCGGGTCCCAGGATGCGGGTGGAATCCTCGAGAGTCTGCTTGTACAGGGGGATGGCTTGGTCGAGCCTGCCGCTCGCCCGGTAGGCGTCGGCGAGGTTGTGGCGTGGGGAGAGGATGCTGGGGTGGTGGGAGCCCAAGGCGTCGCAGGCCTGGGTAACGGAGTCAGTGAGAGTAAGGGCTATCTGCGACATCCCAAGGCTGGTTGCGTATTGCAGTGTCTCGGCGAGTTTTGAAGACACATGCGGCTCAGAGAATAATGACTGAGAGTAGTCCTGTGATGTGACTGAGAGCAGCTGCTCGATGAGATGATGGGTCTCGTGTCGCCGCTGTTCAACATTCTCTAGGCGGTCTATGTCAATCCCGCCGAGAAGTGTTGCAGCGCACCTACGTGCCTCACCGAGCTTCTTCTGGTCATTCAGGTAGGTTTCCCGGTACACGTGTCCCTGGAGCCAGGGAATAATGGTCTTGTTGCCGTCGCTGGATTCTTGGAGGATAGCGACGCTCTTCAGGAAAGACAGGGTGTCGCGTACTGCGTCGGAGTCGCTGTCGAGCCTCAATAGCCAGTGAGTCGGTACGCCGGAAGCTGTCAGGAGGGACAGTGTGTCGAGGAGCGATACGGCGATCCTCTCCTGCTGAGGGTGCTTGGTTCTGAGCTGCTCCAAGACCTGTTCGTATGCCATGAGCAGTGCGATGCCGACGGCGTTCGGGTAGTCGTCGCCCTCGAGGGGACTGATGCTTGACTCGAGCGGGTGATGACTCAGCCTGTCAAGGTAGCCGGATAAGGTGTATCCGCCCTGTTTTGCTGTCGCGGCGGCTTGGGCTATGGCGACGGGCAAGTCGCCAAGCGCATCCGCGATCCGGTCAGCTGCTTCGCGGTGAGTGTCGACGGTACGCTCGCACAGGAGGGTGATCGACTGCTCCCGATCGAAGGCGCCAACCGTGAACCGCAACCACCCCAGGTCGTCCCAGTCGAGGTGGCGCGTGGTGGTGATGAGGGTTCGAACTCCGGTGCTCTCGGGAATGAGGTCTCTCAGGTCGTTGGGATTCTCCACGTTGTCGAAGACGAAGAGACTGTTGCTCCCATCCGCTGAGCGCAAATGATCCATGAGGCGTCGAACGATGACCTCCAGGGGGATGCTATTCGGTGCATCGATACCGGTCCGCAGCGCGAGTTCGTAGAGGTCGGCAATGATTTGCTTGCGTGAGGCCGCATGAATCCACGCGACTAGGGGCCAGCCCTCCTCCTCGCACCTGGCCGCAATCGCAGCTGCTAGCTGAGTCTTTCCGCTTCCCCGCATCCCGGTCAGAACTGTGCGAGGCTCGGCGCGAGTGAAGACGGCGTCGAAGAGCTCATCCTGCCCCTCCCGTGTGACGAATCCTGCGGTGACCTGGGGGCGATTTCCAAAGCGAAGCAGTTTACCGGCTTGCATGTGAGAGGGTGTCATACTAGTGTTATTGATGCTGTTGGTGATCTTATCCGGGTGCTCGTGAGCCTTCTTGTGCTGGTCTGACAATTGTTTTTGGCCTGTGAGTACTTGCTTGAGTGCGGCAAGGTTGAAGGTCCGTGAGCCCGGTGCTCGATAGATGAACTCGTCGGCGACGATGCGGGTCAGGTCATTGAAGAAGGGCTCGGCTGCTGCTTCGACGTTCTGGCGGTGGCTGGCCGTTCGCCGTCGGAGGTGCGTCTCGAAGTTGCCTGGGTGGCGTACCGCCTCGATGACTGCGGCGTCGTCCTCACTGAGCTCCTTGAGCGCCACCTCCATCTCGGTGACGGCTCCAGCCAGCGCGGAATGGTTCACCTTTTGGTATTGCTTGCTGGCGGCATCCACCTGCTCCTGAACTCGGCCCTTGATGGACGCCTCCATCTCCTCGCCGCCTCGCCCTGGCAGCAGACCTCTCATGCTGCGCCACGCGTTGAGGGTCTCGCCAGGTAGTGACGCCGCGCTGCTCCACGAAGGATCGACGGCCACAGCGGCTCCGCGCATGATCAACCCGGCAAGGCTGGCGGACAGGACGGCGAGGGAGATGGGGTGGGCCATGCCGCTATCGTACAAGCGGTCAGCAGTGCTGAAACAGAATTCTTACGGCATTGACTGACTCGGCGGCGGCGACCTCGACGAGATGGTCACCGAAGGGGGGTCGTGTCATCGAGCACGCGCCCGTGGAAGGTGCGCCCCCAGGTGCCAGTCGGAGGTGTGGAGGATCCGCATGCGGATACTGTCTCACAGCCCACCGATATCAATGACGACGGCTTGTTGTGGTCAGTCACCGACCTCCTCGGCGCCGTCCTTGAGCCACCGCAGCATCAGGATGGCCTGGCCCCAGGTCGTGGCCGCCCGCAGATGCGGGCGGATGTCGTGGTCGCGGCGGTGGGCGATCAACCAGCCGCTGATGATACGCACAGTAGCGATGGGTAAGTCGAGAGTGGCACGGTAGGACAGCACGCGGAACTTCCCTTACGGGCAGGTTTTTTTGGTCAAAAACAACTCTGACGCACGGCTCCGCGTGCACCCCGCTCCGACACACCCCACCTCGGCCCTATCCACCTTTTCCCGCCGTCTCAGCGCTCAGACCACGAGCACCCACCTCCAGTGAGAAAACCGCAATACCCGAATCAATCAAATTTGATGGCCCGTGGAACAAGCCATCGTTCGCCTCAAGAACCGGCGCATCCGCCACACCGACTACAGGCGACCACTCGACACATTCGTCACCACCATCACAGCCATCATCGGCCTACACTTCCTTTACCACTGAATAAGCCTCAATGTCCAAAAAATCTATTTCACTCCACTCTCACCCCGAGAGTCACTATTTTCATGTACCCGACACTGCCAGTAGCCCCATACCGTTATCAGCGTCAGCGGCCCCCAGAGTAGAATAGGCAGGTAGCACCACAGCATGACAGCCAGTGCCCAGTTGTGGATCAGGCCAGCGTCGGGCCGGTGTCCAAACGCGACCTTCGCGACCAGCTGCACATTGAAGATCCAAATCAAAGCCAGTGAGCCAACAATGCCGAGGACCACTGGCAGCCTGGCGGGTATGCGCCACTGCCCGAGGCGCTCACTCCATGGCCGTATGAGTCCTACGGCCAGATAACCGCACGTCACCTGCACTATGCTCAACCCAAAGACGTAGACGTATCCGAGTGCGGGTTCGCCAGCAAGCTGGAAGGTGCGAAAATCGGCCGTTCCAGGCATGAATCCAACAATCATGAGCACGCGCCAGATGGCTGACGGGAGGGTGGAGAAAAATGCGCTCCACGCGCACAGACGCATCCAGCTCGGTCGGTCTAGATCAGCATCCCTCGACGACATGATGCCATCATACCCCGAGATTTTCGATGCAAGTCAACATACACGCGATTCTGACCGTTAAGTGGCGTGTGAGGATCCGGCGGTTTTGAGTGAGTAGTTCTCTCGAACCGTCCGGCGAAGGTGATCGCGAACCTAGGATATCGCACACCTAACGAGGTTGATCGCGAGTTCCTGGTCCTAACCAAGGCGGCCTCACTGGGGTTGCCCACCCTGGCAGACAAGGGCTACACAGGGGCTGGTACCGGTCATCCTCACCCTCCACAAAGGCTTCTGGTGAGAAAACCTCAAGCTCCAGAGACATAACATCCACGCGAGAAATGTCGATGCCGGTGAAGAGGAATCCGTCAGGCGGCGATGGTGCCGGCGGAGACCAGAGCGATGATGACCAGGCCCAGCAGTACGCGGTAGACGAGGAAGGACGTGAACTTGTTGGAGGACACGAAGCGCAGCAGCCAGGCAATGGTCGCGTAGGCGACGACTCCGGAGACGACGGTCGCGACAATGGTGGGCGTCCAGCCCACGGTGTTGCTGATGGTGCTGGCCTCCGTTGCGGCCTCCAGCAGTCCGGCCGCGACCAGGGACGGGATGCCCATGTAGAAGGACAGGCGCGTGGCCGTCACCCGGTCGAACTTGAGGAACAGACCAGCGGAGATCGTCGCCCCGGAGCGGGAGATGCCGGGGAAGACCGGGGAGAGGGCCTGGAACGCACCGATGATGAGGGCGTCCTTGACGGTCACGTCCTTCATACCCTTGGTGAAGTTCTGCTGGCGGTCGGCCATCCACATGGCCGCCGACCACACGATGAGGGCACCGGCGATCACGAAGGGACCGCCCAGGTGCTCCTCCATCCAGTCGTTGAGGGGGATGCCGATGACCGCGGCGGGAAGGCAGGCGACGACGATCTTGGCCCACAGCGACCAGGTGGCCCTGCGTCGCGCGGCGTCCTTCTCGCGCGAGAAGGGGTTGAGCTCGCCGAAGTAGAGCACGCAGACGGCGAGGATGGCGCCCAGCTGGATCACGACCAGGAACATGTTCCAGAAGCCGACGGACACGTCGAGGCTCACGAACTGCTGGAGCAGCAGCATGTGTCCTGTGGACGAGACGGGAAGCCACTCCGTGACCCCCTCGACCAGACCGAAGAGCGCGGCCTTCAGAAACTCGACCAGATCCATGGGCCCTCCCCACGACGCGGTTCCCGGGACGAACCCCGAGCGTTCGGGCTAACTATGACAGCGCCGGCACATGCCGGGCGCCGGGACGGCCTCTCACCACGAGAAACGCGAACGGCCCCGACACCACGTGCATGCCGGGGCCGTTCATGTCTGCCGCGGTGGCCAGGGCTAGCGTACGGAGAAGAGCACGTCCCCGCGGCGCAGGCTGCCGGAGGCGAAGTCGCTGACCTGCCGGTCGTCGGCGTCCGTCACCGTGACCACGGTCTCGGTGCTCTTGCCCGCCTTCCGGATGGCATCGAAGTCGGCATCGAGCAGGGGCTGTCCCGCCCTCACGCGGTCGCCCACCCTGACGTGCGCCACGAAGGGCGCCGCATTGAGCTCGACGGTGTCGATGCCCACGTGGAGCATCACGTCAAGGCCCGAGTCGGACCTGATGCCGATGGCGTGCAGGGTGTCGAAGACCACCTCGACGCTACCGTCCACGGGCGAGCAGAGCCGTCCCTCGCTGGGCAGGAGCACCACGCCCCGACCCATCATCCCCTGGGCGAACACCGGGTCGGAGCAGCTCGAGAGCGGGAGCGCCTCGCCGGCCGCAGGGCTCAGGACGCGCACCCCGCCCCTGCCCGAAAAAAGGTCGAAGAGCCCCATCCCTACTCCATCTCCAGAATCTCGCGCATCTGCGTGGCATAGAGCGACGCCTTGTTGCCATAGACGATCTGGACGCCACCGCTCACGTGGACTATGCCGTGGGCGCCCAGCTCCTTGGTGAAGTACTCGTCAGGCTCGACCGCGGAGGGGTCGACCAGCATGAGGCGGAGTCGGCTGAAGCAGGCGTCGGCGTTGCCGATGTTCTGGGGCCCGCCCACGGCCTCGACAATCCTCTCCACGAGCTCGGAGCTCGGCGCGCCGGCGCTGGCCACCTCCTTGACGTCCTGGCCGTCGTCCTCGCGGCCAGGGGTCTTGAGGTCCTGCTTGAGGATGAGGAAGCGGAACGAGAGGTAGTACACGGCGAAGTAGATGGGGCCGAGGACCAGGATCACCCACCAGTTGGAGCCCTTGGCGCTGCCCAGGATGCCGTTGAACACGAGCGAGAGGAACGGGCCTCCGAAGGCGGTCGACCCCGCCACGTTGAAGTTGAGCAGGTAGGTGAGGGCGTAGGCGAGGCCCGCCATGATGGCATGCACGACGAAGAGCACGGGGGCGACGAAGAGGAAGGCGTACTCGACGGGTTCGGTGATTCCCATGAAGACGCAGGGGATCAGCGAGGCCACCATGAGGGCGCCGACCTTGCGCCTGTTCTGGGGAAGCGCGGTGCGCCAGAAGGCGAGCGCAGCACCGGGCAGGCCGAACATGGCGAAGACGACCTTGCCGTTCATGACGAAGCGCGAGACCTCGATGTCGAAGCTCCTGTCGTTGGAGCTGACGATCGCGTTGTAGATGTTGACCGCACCGCTCACCGCGTTGCCGTCGATGGTCTGGCTGCCGCCCAGGTTGGTGAACATGAAGGGCAGGTACACGAAGTGGTGGAGGCCAAAGGGCAGCAGCAGCCTCTCGCAGGAGCCATAGACGAAGCTGCCCAGGGCACCCGCGCTACGGATGAAGGCGCTGAGGGCGCCGAGCGAGGCCTGGATGGGCGGGAACACGAAGGACATCACGATGCCCAGGAGGCTGCAGAAGGCGATGGTGGCGGCGGGGATGAAGCGCGTGCCGTTGAAGATCGAGAGCACGGGTGGGAGCTCGATCTTGTACCAGCGGTTGTGGACCCAGGCCACGAGCGCGCCCACGACGAGGCCGCCGATGACGCCGGTGTCGAGCGTGACGGTGCCAAGGATGGCCGCCTGGCCGGTCGCCAGATTCTTGGGGTCTATGGTCCCCAGCTTGGTGAGGAAGGTCCCCATGACGGCGTTCATCGTCATGTATCCGATGAAGCCGCAGAGGGCCGCGGTGGCCTTCTCGGACTTGGCGAAGCCGTAGGCCACGCAGATGGCGAAGAGCATGGGGATGTTGCCCATGACCACGTTGCCCGCCACCTTGCAGAGCGAGAAGAGCATGCCCGGCACCGCAGCGCCCAGCCAAGGCGCCACGTTGAGCAGGGACTTGCTGGTGAAGGCGCTGCCCAGGCCGACCAAGATGCCCGCGATGGGCAGGATCAGGACCGGCGTCATGAGCACTTTGCGGAGCCGCTGGAACTTGGCGAGTGCCTCTTCCTTGTTCATAGCCAACTGCCTTTCCTTGTGCGGGGGCGGCGCGCCCGGGCAGGGCCCCTGTCGCGCGCGTCGCCGCTCGCAGCTCCCCTGATGGTGCGGGACGCGACCCTGACGGCGCACCCCGCCGTTGCCCAAGGCCCCCTAGTGGAGCTCGGGCCAGTAGCCCTCGTTGGCCTCGACGAGCTTGTCGAGGACCTTGCGGGCCTCCTTGCCGTCGTTGACGAGCCTGTTGAGGGTGAGCGCCTGAAGCGCCTTGCCGTAGGAGTGCTCGAGGTAGGCCTCGATGGCCAGGCGCTCGTAGGAGTACTGGTTCACCATGAGACCGTGGTAGAAGGTGTCGATCTTGCCCACCGCGTACGGCACGGGGCCGTTGACGCCCACGCTCGCGGCGACCTCGACCTGGGCGTCGTCGGGGAAGTCCTTGATGATGCCGTCGTTGCGCACCATGACGATGAAGGTCTTGCGGGTGTTGCGGTAGATCGCGGAGGAGACCTCGACGATCATGTCGCCGTGGGCGTCGTTCTGGACGACCGACGAGCCCTGGGCGGTGCCCACCTTCGCCACGCGGCGGCACTCCTCGAAGACGCGCTTCTCTCGCCCGTTTATGACCTCGTCGCTGCGGGTGTAGTTGGGGTCGAGGTGCGCGACCTTGTACTTGGGGTACAGGTAGTACTGCAGGTAGGTGTTGGGCAGGTACTCGGGGAAGTCGTCGAGCATGTCAGCCACCATGGCGTAGGTGTCGAGCCAGGACTGGTCGCGCTGCTCGGCGTCGACGGGCTTGAAGCCAAACTTCTTGGTGTGCTCCTTGATGTCGGGCACCAGGTCGTGGCCGGACTCGTCATAGAGGTGCGTGAACCAGCCGAAGTGGTTGAGGCCGAAGTAGGTGGGCTCCCAGTTGCTGGGGTCCTTGCCCAGGAGCCTGCCATAGGAGCGCAGCAGGTTGACGGGCTGGTCGCAGATGTTGAGGATGCGCCTCTCGTCCGGGAAGACGCGTGCCAGGCCGTAGGCGACGAGGGCCGCGGGGTTGGTGTAGTTGATGATCCACGCCTTGGGGCTGCGAGCGCGCACGTCCTCGACGATCTGGATCATGTCGCTCATGGAGCGGATGCCGTAGGCCATGCCGCCCGCCCCCACGGTCTCCTGCCCGATCAGGCCCATGGACAGGGGGATCTTCTCGTCCTTGGAGCGCATGTCATAGCCGCCGGTGCGAATCTGGCAGAGCACGAAGTCGACATCCTCGTAGGCGACGTCCTTGTCGGTCGTGTAGTCAAACTCGACGCCCGGAGCCTCCTCGCGGAAGAGGATCTTGCCGAAGTCGCCGATCACGGCCTGGCGCTCGGCGTCGGTGTCGAACATGACCACGCGCCCGAGCGGGAAGATGTCCTGGTGCTTGGTCAGGGACTTGAGGATGCCGGGGCACCAGGTGGAGCCGCCGCCGACGATGACGATGTTGAGCTTGTCCTTCATGAGGATCACTGGCCTCTCTGTGCTCAGTTGCGCCTTCTCTTCCAAGGGGCCGGGCCGTCGCCTCCCGGGATTTGGCGACCGTCCTTCCCGTCGGCAACGTTGTACAGGAGGCATCTGCCGGAAGCGCCCCTGACCACGACGTTTGGACGCGCGCCACGCATCTGGTATACGTACACAATTGTGTGTAGGAATACACGAGCGCGCTCGTCGACGGGAGACGACATGAGGTTCTACGACGCGGTGAGGGAGAACTCGCTCAAGCTCAATCGCATGGAGACCGACATCCTGCGCTACGTGGTCGCCTCCAAGGACCGCGTGCGGCAGCTCAGCGCCAAGGAGCTCGCGGGGCACTTCTACGTGGCGCCCAACGCGATCACCCGGCTTGCTCACAAGCTGGGCTTCTCCGGCTTCAACGAGATGAAGTCCTCATATCTCGTCTCGCTCGAGGAGCGCAACTTCACCATCGAGCGGACCAGCCTGGACGAGTCCATCGTCCGCACTCGCGAGCTCCTGAACGACCGCCTCGTGGAGGAGGTCGTCGATGCCATCGAGTCCGCCGACCAGGTCGTCTTCTTCGCCTCGGGCCTCTCGGTCCTGCCCTGCGAGGACCTCTGCAGCAAGCTCAAGATCCTGGGAAAGCATGCGGAGGTGCTCAGGGAGCGTCACGTCATGACCCACACCGCCAAGCTCCTGGGCAGCAACGACCTGCTCTTCGCCGTCAGCGTGAGCGGCGAGACCGGCGTCTCGATCGACTCGACGCTCATAGCCAAGGCGCGCGGCGTGAGGGTCGTGACGCTCACGGGCCTCTCGAAGAACCGCCTGGCCTCCCTGGCCGACCACGCCCTCTATGCGGTCGACCGCCAGATCACCTACGACGACATGGACCTCAACAGCCGCCTGGCCTTCTACTACGTGATGGAGGTCATCTTCGAGCGGCTCTTCGCGCGCGTGACCTCGCGAGGCGAGGGACCCGACTCGGACGAGGTCCGCAC
>ERZ773069.1587-NODE-1587-length-12962-cov-17.418223_pt1 | contig 12962 bp, 14 predicted proteins | sample MGYA00580619_ERZ773069 | MGnify/ENA primary metagenome ERZ773069 (study PRJEB29015, sample SAMEA2738007) | human oral metagenome | biome: human oral; feature: human-associated habitat; material: dental | place: China | collected 2108 ...
GAGAGGCTCTGGAGATGCAATGCTCTCTGGAGCCTCTCTCTTTTCAAGAACAACAAGACAACAAGGAGAAAACAATGCGTAAGGAATACAAGACCACTGAGCTCATCGATGACATCACTGGCGTGCCTGCTGACACCACCATCCCGTTCAGCGTGAACGGCAAGGACTACATCATCGATCTCTCTGAGGCCAACGCGGCTGCGTTCAACGAGGCGCTCGCGCCCTACATCGAACACGCTCGCCGTGCACCGGCCAACAAGCGCAGCAACGCGCGCAAGTCGCGCAGCTCTAGCGCAGCGGCTCGTGCCAAGCGCGAAAAGACTGCACAGATCCGAGCATGGGCAACCGCCAACGGTCACACCATTGCCAAGCGAGGCCAGCTGAGCCAGGACATCGTTGCAGCTTACGAGGCTGCGCACGCGACCCCGGCTCAGGCGAACACTGACGCTGAGACCTCTGAGAACTGACAGGGGCAATAAATGTCTACCGCTACTGCCCCAGCCTCATCGACGACGGTCGTGTTTCTCGACATGCGTCATGAAACCGATCTGAGCACGCTTCCAGTGGGAACACTGATCATCACTGTCGGCCCCACTGAGAACGTCACTCATGAGGACCGTCAGTACATGAAGTGCCAACGCGACTGGATCAGCCCTGACAATGGTCATTGGGATGATGAGTCTCTCGCTGAGGATCTGAATGAGCAGATCGAGATGGGTCGTCGGGCTATCGCCACGTACATCCCCATTTACCCTGCTCATCGATAATTTCATCGACAGTTGACAGTCAGCCAGTCAGTTCATGTTGCCTCCCCTGCGTATATTTGTGTGTACCCCTGTACATCACAGATGTACCGGGGGAGGCAATGTACACTGGTACATATGCTGACCATCCTGGCAGCACTAACCACTACCCCTTGTGGTGAAACCGGCAGACACGCCTGACTCAAAATCAGGTGCTCATAACGAGCGTGTGGGTTCGAATCCCACCGAGGGGACCACCATGCAGCCGAGCAATGCTGGATGATTAGGCCATAGCCGCCTGCCGCTCTGATCAAGCGGATGCATCGGTTGCCGTGATCGGGGATCACGTACGGGGTCGCACTCCGAAAGTCGACATTTGCGCCATCGGGCGTTTGTGTGTGATTTTGTCGTCGACTAAACAGCATCCCCACTAACCCCTCTCTTGGACAGGACAAACAGAGAGGTAGCAGAACCGTCAGAAATCACCTTTCTGGCGACTTACTGCATCTGGTTTGCTCTTTGGGCTCATTACGTTGACAGAGGTGATCTGGAGCCTGGAGAGCAAACCTGCAACACGGAATGTGGCGCAGCTTGGTAGCGCACCTGCTTTGGGAGCAGGGGGTCGCGGGTTCGAATCCCGCCATTCCGACGATACAGATGCGAGGACATCTGTATTGCGGACGACTACTCGCGGCTGATTTGTGACTTCAGCCAAAGGCCACCATACGTTTAATGACAAGCACGTATGGTGGCCATAGTCGTAACTACAAGGGTCAGTGCCCCGAGCGGCGAAGGGAGCCGACTGTAAATCGGTCACAGTTAACGACACACCGCAGGTTCGAGTCCTACCTGGCCCACTCGGCCAAGTAACACACTTGGCTTTATCCCGAATAGTGTAACGGCAGCACACCGGATTTTGGTTCCGGGAACCCAGGTTCGAATCCTGGTTCGGGAGCTAGTCAACGCAGTTTCTGTCCTTTCTGACGTTGACTATGGGTCACCCTCAGCCTGGTTAACTGTGGGTAACAAGCTGCTTAGCTCAATGGTAGAGCGCCTATCCGTCAATTCTCTTCTCCGCGAATAGGAAGATACAAGTTCGAGTCCTGTAGCAGCACTCAATAACACACACAACAATCGATCTATCGAAAGGATCTCACTATGACTGTCGATCATGAATTCACACACAACATGATCGCGGGGATGTCCTTCACCAAGGAAGGACGCGCTCTCGTTGAAAACCTTGAAGCGATGCGCTACTACCATCGCGACGGCAAGTCTTTCTACCTCGGAGACGGGGCTCGCCTCATTGTCTCGTACAATGAATCTCCCGAGTACATGGAGGACAACAAGATTATCGGAGCGCTTTACCTGCCAGGTAACAAGAACAGTAAACTCGGCCACGAGAATATGTTCATCGACGAAACTTGCCACCTCGGTGATGAGCTCGAAGCAGCACTCTACTGGTCCTTCCCAAAGGACATGGATGAAGTGTGGGAACCCATCATGAACCGCCCTGAGTATCAGGGTGCCTCTTGTATCAGCACGGGCTATATCGTACAGCAGTTGATGCGCACCGCATACGCGCCTGTTCTCGTGCCCTACGAGCTTGCCGAATGGGCCGCTGAGCTCATTGTTGACAACTCCGACTGGGACGAAATCACTGTCGATCAGTGCCGTCCAGTCTGGCGTGAAGTCATTGTTAAGTACCCAGATGATCTCGACGACAGCTTCATCCGCACGCTCGTCAAGATCCCCAGCGAAGAACTTAACCTGTATCTGACTACCCTTGATGAAGATCTTGAGCAGGTCCGTGCGATCCCCGTTCAGTCTGATGATCCTCGCGTCCTGTTTGCTCGCAAAGTGAACCAGGAAAGAAAGATCTGGCGGGAAGGTAAGTACCACTCGACTGGTATCATCAACCATCTATTTACCGAATGGGAGCTCATGCTCCTTGAAGGCAACATCTCCCGATGGGAATCCGCAATTCAAGAGCTCTCCGAAGGCTATTGCAAGTTCGTCCACATGGGCAACGGGGTTATGATGCTCGAACTCATCAAGACGGCTCGGACCATCGAACACGTACGTTCGCATGGAATGGACCGTTTACGAGAAGCGATCGACCTTGACGAAAACAGTCAAAAGTCTATCGTTTTCGATCTCACGAACACAATGGTCTCCGAGCTGCTGACACGGATGAAAAAGATCTTGAATATGGTGACAAACTACCAAGACCGAGAGTATTTCGATAACATCTCTCCGGTCCAAGCACTCGTACATCTCGTGATGGACGATTACCGTCCGCACGACATCAAGCTCTAAACTCACAAGCGGCTCCCGATATTGCGCTTGTTGTGCATGTATCGGGAGCCGCTCCATAAGGAGGAAGGTCATCCCGTGACAGCCATTACAAAAAACATCGAATACGTCGATGATGCCGTAAACGGCATCACACACAACAGTGACGGTACATTCACCGTAACCGAAGAGCGCCTCAAGGAACTTCTCGAACATGAAGTCATCAAGGAGTTGTATGACATGAACGTTGACACTCCTGGATCCTGCATGTTCGGCATTGAAAGTCTCTATCCAAGCTACGGTGACGAACCTGAAGTTGTTGCTGACACGATGGTCAGCATCATCATCGATACGTCCAACTAACCATTCGATAAAGAAAAAAGAGAAAGAAGAACTCAAATGCTCACTGACGAAGAGATCAACAAGATCGCACAGAAAGTTGCACAGCTTCTCTCGACTAAAAACACCGACAACGGCAACCCCGCTGATGACAACTACCGATACACATTTATCGATGGTAATGGGACCGAATACAACCTCGCAGACTACGCAAAGTACCCAGCCGTCATTGACATGACTGACGACTTCGATGGGGTTTTCTACCAAGTCTTCGACCCAATCAGTGGAGAACCCTACTGGATTAGTTCTTACGGGGAACGTAAGAGTCCCGAAGACATGGCATCGTATCTCAATAAAGAACTATGCGGTGAATTCAAGATCACGCAGTTCTGACCAGAAAAAGAAAGCTGAACATCATGTACGACCCAACAATGATCACACACATCAACGCAGCCACATTCGACGACGATGATGGCAAGGGGCCATATGTCGGAATCAACGTCGGAGTAAAACTCGATCCCAACGAAGAAGAACATTCTGTTTCCATCACATGGAATCCACACACTGATGAAGTGTCCCTCGAACGCATCTAAAGGAAATAAAATGCTCATTCCAATCAATATCGATAATATCAGTCTTGTGGAAGAGACTGAAACACTCAAAGAGGTGCTCTATAACGTCAAGACAGGAACACTTGTGCATGTGGAAGTAAACGGCACCACTTACACATTCACTGCATACAAGAATAGCATCAACAACGAAGTCAATAACTTCCGATTGAGCGATTCTGATTCAAACGTTACAGCATACACTGTACCAGGGGTTATGCATTTCATTCACGGTAACAACCCTGAATATGACGAAGCTGTCGACGTGAAGATCATCGAACCATCAGCACAGTCGGATAGCTCCAACGAAACAATTGACAAGGAGTCAACAATGCTCATCAATTTCAACGAACTCACGATCCCGTTCAACCGACTCGCCCCTGGCGCGGTGCTGATCAGTCCCGACGATACCCGTTACATGAAGTCTGTCACCGAGGACTGGGAATACATCTGGACCAACTGCTATGACTGGGCCATCCGTTCGGGTCTCACCGAGAAGCAGATGGAGAGCTCCATCAACGGTGACAACGGCGAAGGTTGGAAGGTCATCCTCTGATGAACGACATCACTCAGAATTAAGCCGGAACCTGCAATCTGGGACTAACCCTAAGAGAAAGCTCAGAACATCATGAAACGTGACAAAGTAATCATTACAAAGCCTGAATTACTTTACTTCAAGCCCGGCACCATCATCGACACAAACGGCTACCATGACCCCACATTCCTCTCCCTTGGGCCAAATGGATGGGTGAATAGTAACACCGGATGCACAATGTCGAATGAAGAGTTGTTCAAGCTTCTCCTGAAATACGACGCACCCGTTGTGGTTGTCGATAGCGTCTATCGACCCACCATGGAGCTCATCATCGAGATCCGCACACACAGACTTTTCGGAGAATAAGAAAAGCAGAGAAATAGTCTTTTCCAAAGACTGAGAATCTTGTACATCACAGATGTACTAAGATAATTATTGATAGAGGATCATAAGATCCACCACTCGCCATACGAAGGAGATATACAAATGGCACGTACTAACCCCCGCAACGCTGGTATTGCAATCGGACGACTCGCGTCTGACCCGCGTTTCTTCGAGAACAAGGATGGTTCTCGTACCGTTCGATTCACCGTTCTGGTGGATCAAGACTTTGTGAACGCCAACGGCGAGCGTGGCACCGACGCGGTGCCTGTTGAGCGCTTCATTCCGGCTGACCGGTCGAACGGCGTGTTCGACATGGCTCACCAGGGCGACCTGGTGCAGGTGTCGTACCGCGCGACCACCGACTCCTACGTCGATCGAAACGGCGAGCGTCGCTATGTCACCAAGCTGATCGTCTCCGATGTTCAACTGCTAGAGAGCCGCAAGGTGACCACCGAGCGTCTCGCCCGACGTGCAGCCACCCAGGACGCGCAGAACCGCGCTGCTCAGGCTTCGCAGCCTGTCGCAGCTCCTGCTGCTGCGCCCGTCCAGCAGGTTGCCACCCCTGCGCCTGTTTCTCAGGCCGCTCCTGTTTCCCAGGCTCCCGTCTTCGCGGACGACGCACTCGATGCGTCTGATCCGTTCGGCGGCGGGTTCGATCAGGGTAACCCGCCCTTCTGAGAAGAGCATGGTAAGATTCTGATCAACAATCACAACCGAATCGCACAACAGAATACACAAACAACACCAACACCCCGTAGCAGCATCACGCTGCTACGGGGTGTTGCTTTATCACTGCTCACAGAGCCGCTCATAGAACGACAGGCACAGGCGTTGCCACCAGGAACACGTTCTGCTGGTAGTAACCGTAGCTGTTCACACGGCCACCACAGGTCGTCAACACCAGACGACGCGGCCCAGTGGGACTGAAGTAGTCCTCTGGGAACGCCTGGTGCTCAGCCACCCACATACCGTTCACGCGCCACGTCGACAAGGATCCATCGAAGCCCTTCACCCAGATGAGCTCGCCCTGCTCGACATCCGTCGCCATGGTGTACAACGCGCCGCGATGACGCTTTGTCCACGCCACATGAGAAGCAATGAACGTCGTTCCCTCACCGCCCGTCATGCTCGCTGTGCGTGTCTGTGTTCCAGACTGCACGGTATCGGAAGAAGACGGGGAGGGGGACGAGGCGGGTGAGACAGCACGAGAAGACTGTGGTGTATCAAACCCCGGACGAATGCCGGTGAGAACTCCAGTATCAGATGCAGTGAGGGGTGCTCCAGCTGAATACCAGACACCTCGGTGCACGTTAGTCGGCACATGGATCGTCTGGAGATCGCCATAGTTAGACGCCTCGAACGAATCAGACCCTTGGAGCTCCATGTAGATACCGGACTCCGGGATAAACACAGACCCAGGGGCCATACGGGCAACGGACATCGTGCTAATCCGGTAATCCTCGGTGTTGATCTCCCACGTGTTTGACCCTTGATCCGAATCTGCGTTGACAACATCCCACTCGTGAGTCAACACATCATCAGCAGCCTCGACAGGCTCGTCTGAAACCTCAGCCTCCTGGTATGTCTGCGTCGGCACCGGAAGCTCTTGCTCGACCTGAGCCTCATCGTATGAGCGATAGATCAGGTAGAGACCACCACAGACCAAGCTCGTGACAAGAAGCCATGCAAATGCTGTGATAGCGCGACGCAACATACGGTGCTTCGCTGGTGGAGCAGATGCTGTGCCTGACTCGCTGGTTTCATCCACCTCACCCACCTCATTCTCGGCACCGCCAAACACCTCATCGAGCGTCGACGAAACGACCAAAGACTCGGTCTTGTCAGGGCTAGTCCCATCGCCATTCACAATGTCATCGAAACTAGGCAGAGCAGCGCCTGTGGCGGCAACGGCGTTGTTCCCACTACGCTGCGTTGCCGCCACACCAGACTCAGTCACGATGTCATCATGCGTGTGCTCGCGCACGCTGTAACGGCGCAAAGCATCATCCCATGGACTCGTAGACGTAGACATCCGGTCACTCTCCGTTCTTCGTGCTGTTCTTAGCAGCAGAGCGCTTAGCAGGCTTCGCAGCCTTGCTGGACTGCGCAGCAGACGCCTGAGCGATCGAGTACAGACCCTCGCGGTTCAGAGACCGCGAGTACGACGCATCCAGGTAGAGAACCGGCATTGCGTCCTCAGTGTTCATCTCCGCTACCTTGCTGAGCAAGAGCGGATACAGCGCGTCCTTCACAGGGCCAGAGCCACCGCCGAACACGAACACAACTTCTGTTGTGGCACCAACGACGCTGAGCACGCGACCGAACTGGTCAGATGCAGCTCGGGCAAAAAACTCGATCTCACGATCGACGTAGGCACGCACCTTGTTATAGAAGTGCCACTTCAACGGCGAGGGTTCACGCTGGAGGAAATCCGCCAGCTGTTTCCGGCTGGTGAAACCAGTGTGGAAGCCTTCCGCGTCCATGGACTCCAACGCACGAGTCAGCACAGTGCCGTAGCCTTCACCGAACGTCACAGAGGCGTCTGCGTTGAACTTGCCGTTGGTAAACACCGGGAAGTTAATCGTTCCCTCACCGATGTCGATACCGATCGTGTTACGAGCCGCCAGGACATCTTCTGCTGTGACACCTTCCAGTGCGAGACCCCGAGAACGCACGTCAGCAAGCATCGCCTGCATGAGTGGCACGCCCTTCTCCGTGATGGCCCACTGCGCAGATGCACCTTCGGCCATCACCACCACATCACGGAACGTAATGCGCACCACAACGGGCGTCTCGAAATTGTGCACGGTCACCAGGTGCGTTGCACCCATGAACTCAGCACTGTAGCTGGTGCGATGGCGCATATACTCATCGATCGGAAGAGCGACAGCCACACGCGCGTCGACGATGAGCTCCGATGCGGGCAGAGCCTTCGCAACAGCCACGTAGTCACGTAGCGCCTTCGCGGCAAAGCACCCAAGGATCAGCACCTTGGACAGCTCCTGCTCAGCCTTCGAGCGTCGGCCCACGACGTTAAACTCATCGAACGCGCCATTGGCAGTAAGCGATCGCTTGCCGAACAGGTGGCGATACGTGTTGCTCACCATCGGGGACGAGAACGACACATCGAGGTCGTTGTAGAAGTCATCGGCACACACCTCCGTCGCCTCGACATCAGGCTTCGGCAACGAGTTCGGCCTGGTCATCAGAGCCACGCCACTGGGCAGATCGATCGTGTCGATGACAGGCTTACCAGCCTTGTCGGTACGCTCACCACGCACCAAACCCTTGACGTAGCCGTTACCGACATCGATACCGCCAAGAAGCGACATCGTGTTCAGAGAGGCAGGGATTGCAGAAGTCATAGGTTACTCACTTTCTCTTTTGTCTGGGCTCAACGCAGTGCGCCAAGCATATCTTCCATATCGTTAAGGGGATTGACAGCCTCATCGAAACCGGCAGACTCGTCAGGCTCATCGGTGACATCCTCATGCGAGACAGGAACCATCAGAAGCTCCTGCTCCGGTTCTCGTTCCGGTTCCATTGCAGCAATCTGCTCAGGGATCGGATGACCGTCAATAGTCTCAAGCTGTTCTGCCTGTTCTGTAAGCTCTGTTGACTTTGGCGGACGGCCTCGACGCGGTTGTTGCTGAACCGGATAACACGTCGCGTCACGATACCCGTGCCGCTCGATTGCCTCTCGGATCAGACTGCGCACGGATGCGCTGAGATCAGACTGCGCACCGATCCATGCGAGGACCGACTCATCGGCCTCAGGCACCGAGACCCGGAAACGACGAGACTGGGGCCTGGGAACAGTGCCGGTAAAACGTCGTGGCATAAACAGGTTCCTCTCTTATCTGGACTAATAGTGGACCACATAACCAGATGATGAGTGGTTCTTATCTGGTCATCTATAGGCCATGATACACCCATTCGCCTCATACATCAAGCAAAACGGCGCTTATCTGGTCACGTTACGACCAGATAAGCGCCACACATGCAGTGCTAGAACCAACTATTAGCCAACAATGTCCCACACGGCACAATGCAGGTCGCTGACAGAGCCGCAGTTACAGATCACGACATCGGCACGCTGCAACAGGCTGTACGCGTTGGTTTCCGACACGTGATCAGCACCCAGCGCCCCGACAGATGCGTCAACCAGTGCTCGATCGAGGGAATCCTTATCCCCTCGCCACACGCCGATCACAATACCTCCGAGATCATGTACGAGATGGAACTCTTCATCGAACCGGACATCGGTGAGCGCCACGGCTTCACCGCGTAAGAGCTCTTCTTGTACACGCTGGCCGGTCAGGTCCGTCCACGTTCTTTCACCGATCGTGCCGCGCACACAGTCTGCGCCCAACGTCTGCAACACAGTGCGCACATCAGGAACGAGATCCTTCGCCTTCTCCATACCCAGAGCGTCGACTACCTCGTGATACTTGGCAAAGCCGCCTACCACAGTAATGGCACTATCAAGGCGAGCTTCTTCTGGCACTTCGACCCACACACCGCGTAGCTTCATGCTCATCTCTTTGAGCGGATCGGCAAACGCCATACGCTTCCAACCTCGTGCAATGAGACCCTGCGCAGCAGTGTCCTTGCCCGATCGCTTGAGACCGACGAAACCGACCAACGAGGTAGGCACATCACGGCGATCGATCAGAGCAGGAACAGCGTCAACATCAGGCATCATAATCACAGGGGCAGTCATCAATAAGACCTCTTTTCTTCAGCGATTCTACTGGTACACGAGCCATTCTACTACACATAATGCTACCCATCCATGTGCAGAGATACACGTGACCCCCGCAGTAGCGTGGAGCTACCACGGGGGTCACGTACTGATCACCTTCTTGAGAGTCAGTGATCATACTAGCACATCAGTGCTTGGCGGCAACATGGGCCTTCCGACGAGCGAACCAGGTAGCACCGCCACCCAGACCGATCGCAGCCATGAGACCGCCCAGAGCAGCCATCAGGCCGGTGTTCGCACCCGCGACCTCACCGGTCACAGCACCCTTCGGAGCAGGCTGCTCAGGAGCATCCACCTTCGCGTGCCAGTCGTCAGAGTCAGAGACCTTCTTACCATTGTGGATGGACTCGCCAACCACAGTCGCGGTGTCACTGTGCAGAGTGCCCTCTTCGACACCGGTCAGGGTACCAACACAGGACACAGACTGGCCGACCTTCAGGGTACCAATCTTGTCACCGGCAACCTTCACGGTCTGCGCAGTCGCGCCACCGGTCACACCGGCATTCGCCGGATCAGCAGCAGCCTGCTCAGCGGGAATCTCACAGACGATACCGGTGACGTTACCGGTGGTGCCCTCATGCGTCGCATCGGTCAGAGAGACGTTCACGAGGTCAGCCTCACCGGTGTTCTTCACCAGGAAGCCAATCTGAGTCTCGACACCCTTACCCTGGGCAGACTTCAGCGTCAGAGCGTTATCGGCCTCGTCGCGGTCACCAGCCTCAAGGCCCTCGTCCAGCGTGAACTTCTCCACGTCGATCGCGGGCTTGGGAGTCACCGTGAAGATCGGCGGCTCATTGGTCGCCTTGGACTCGTTGTTCCAGGTGACGGAGCCCTTATTGATGAGCTGCTTATTCTGTCCGTCAGTGTCGTAGTCACGACGGAACTGACCGGAGATCACGAGCTTGACCTCACCGGGCTCAGTCAGACGCGCAGTCTTGGCCAGGAACTCAGGCTTCGCCTTCGCGGTCGTCACACCCTTAGCAGTGTCGTTGGTGATCTCGAACAGATCGGTCACGTCCTGACCCTGGAAGTAGACCTTCGGAGCGCCGTCCATCGTGACGTAGGTCAGACCATCCGACCAGTCATCGGTGATGGAGTATTCCTCAAGAGCGTACTGGAGGTACGCGGCGATGTGATCGTTGACCACAGCCGAGACCTTGTCACCAGGCAGGAACGACTTCTGGTCCACACCCTTCTGGTTCGTGCGCTCAGGATCGGCAGTCGTACGCGCCTCGGTCTCGTCGGCAGTCCACACCTTGTCAGGATCCGGGGTCACCTTGCCGGTCTCGGCAGAGTTACCAGCCAGGCAGTGGTCCTGGGCCTCGGTGTAGCAGACCTTGGAGTCATCCGGGATGCGGTAGTCAGCACCGGTCGCCTTCGTGTAGGTCGGAACCATCAGGGTGTAGTTACCCTGCTTCTCGATGTCCTTCACGGTACCGGAGATAACAACCTTGCCGGGCTTATCGCCTTCAGCAGGGATACGATCGATCGTCACGTCAGCCTTGATGCGCTGACCATCGGGGCCAAGCACCTGCACACGACCAGCGTCGTCTGCATCCTTACCACCGATCGTAACGTCGGCAGTGTTCACCGTATCGGTGATGGTCAGCTGAGAGGCGTAGCCGTTGGAGTGAGCAGTGATGTTCGCGTTGTAGAACATGTTGTTGGCCAACACGTCCTTCTCAGTCAGGCCAGATCCGGTCTCGCCGTTGGTCAGAACCTTGACGGGGTTCTTGGGCTTCACCGTCCACGACTCAGAAGCCTCACGATCGGCGGTGTCCACCGCTTCGTTCATGTTGCCCTGCTTGGCGACCTTCACATCGAACCAGAAGCTCTTGCCCTCGCCGGTAGCGGGCCAAGAGGTCCAGCCAAAGTCAGCCGGAGTGAACTCCGGCGACTTCGTATCACCGTTGTTGGCAATCTGAACCTGCTTCGTGACCGACTTGTTGCCCTCAGGGCCTTCGTAAGTCAGAACAACCTCAGCGTCGACGTTCTCATCCACGCCCTTGCCACCACGCGATGCGTGGATCGTGTCGTAGACAGGCACAGTGCTACCAGCCTCGGTCACGGTCGACGCATGGTCGGTGGTCACAGTCAGATCATACGTAGGCGGCGGGGGCGGAGCGGAGATGCCCACAGGCTCTTCGCTGTTGACGGCGACACACGCCGTCGAGACATACGGCTCACCGTAGGCGTTGCCATCGTTCGGCAGACCCGACGCCTTGCCAACACCGGTCTGCGCGAGGTTGTAGATGAAACCTGCGATCTCAGCCGAACGGTTGTACATACCGGGGTAGCCGTCCGTACGCCATTCCTCGGCCTTGTCGTAGAAGTACTGCGCGCTGCGCGCAGCAGCGCCACCGTTGTTGCCGTTGTTGGTGGCATACATGATGCCAACCACACGAGCCGTGACGTTCGATCCGCCAGCAGCCTGGCCACGAGAAATAGCCTCGTTCAGAGCCTCGCCACACGAGGTCTGGAACTGGTTGGCCATGTAGGTACCAGTGATACCGGCCTTGTCCATGAACCAGTTGATACTGTCTTGTCCCCATCCCTGGGAAACAAGTGCCTGGCCACCCTGCGGGTTGGCAACAGCGTCATCGAAGAACGCGTAGCGGATGCCCAAATTGCCCGCCGCGCCGAGGTTGCCGCCAGTGGTACCGCCCGATCCGCCGTTATCAGCGAATGCGGGATTTGCACCCACGAGGGCAGCGCCAGCAAACGCCATCAACGCGGCAGTAGCAACAGCCTTGCGACCCTTGTGCTTAGTCGTACGAGAAGTCATCGTACCTCGCTTTCTGTTGTTGTTGAGCTAAAAAGCAGACCTGCTGCTGTGCAACGCCTGACCGCGTATGTCGGGAGGCGTCGCCAACACCTTCTCGCAACAGGTCAACGCATGATGCACGGTTGACTGGGACGATTGCACAGTCTGAGCCTGAGAAGGCAGTACCCACAGTAGCACACATATACGCAGTAACGCGACAAATCGGCTCGATTACCAGTATATCGTGCGTCTCTCTCAGGTTTTTACTGTCTCTTTTACTCCTTCTTTAGAAGATTGAATAAGGCGCTGCAAGCAGCGCCGATAAACAGATTGATCACTTTCTCTGGTTCTATGTCTGTGCTGCGTTTGTGCAGTGTTGATTGTGACCAGCTGGAAACAGAAGCTCATATACAAGGAGAACATCATGGACATCTGCTGCACCGAATGTGGCTACCCCGTCTGGACCAACATGACCGACAAGAGCATCAAGTACCTGGGCCTCACCGAGGCCGTGTACTGCGATGCTTGC
>ERZ773069.1594-NODE-1594-length-12936-cov-3.013508_pt1 | contig 12936 bp, 17 predicted proteins | sample MGYA00580619_ERZ773069 | MGnify/ENA primary metagenome ERZ773069 (study PRJEB29015, sample SAMEA2738007) | human oral metagenome | biome: human oral; feature: human-associated habitat; material: dental | place: China | collected 2108 ...
AAAAAGGAATTCGCTTACGCAATGAGTTTGACGGTAGCAGCTTTTTTCTGGAAAATCCGAAAGAACTACAGTGGAATGAAATGTAAGACTAAATTCCATTGACTTCCTGCTTCTTTAGGATAGGTATAGTATAATTACTGTCGTTTTAAGAAAAGCAGAAGCGTTTTGCGTCAAATATTCAGGATAAAATCGAATATTCATGATAAAGAAAGCAGGAGTAGAAATGGATCTTATTCAGAAGATAAAGCGGATAGAGCTTTACAGCTATAAAAACGGAAGCCAATATTTCAGCATTTTACCTTCTACAATCCATGATGTGGAAATGTCATTTTCCCTGATGAGTTTAGAGCAGATAGACTGAGGGAAATCCGGATTTTGATATTACAGGGGAGCGGTAATAATAACGGGGGTATTGTCCCGGAAAGGGAAGCTTATGGAGGCAATAAAACTACCGAAGAAGTACCGAGACATTTGTGAGGAAATCAAAAATGGCTCCTATGAAAGTTTGGCGAAGCTTAATGCCTTTGAAGAGAAGTTTCCCCATCAAAATCTTGCGGTAAGAGCCGGGGTGGAGTTTTTTGACCGAAAGTATGAAGAGGCAGTAAGTCATACTCTTCTTCTCATGCCCTTTTGGGATGAGTGGTATTATTCCAATGTAGCCAACGAATATATGATGGCCATGTGCTTTGCGGCAAAGAAAATCGGACGGGAAGCGGAAGTCATTCCGGTTCTTCATGAAGAACAAAGTCGCTTAATGGAAGCAGAGGAAGAGAAATGCCTTAAGGGCTCTTGCCAACGATACAATTATTGCAAGATTCTCCTGGACTATATGCAGCAGGATATTTTACCGGAATTAAGAGCTACGGATTATCAGCCGCCAAAAGCACCAAAAACAGCTTCGGAATTGATAGCAGAGGGTAAGCTGAATCCGGAAAAAGACTTTGATCGGATGAAGCTTTTAAATTTACTTTTTATGAAGGGCAGTCCGGAGGATACTGTAGGCTATTATGAAAGAATCAAGGACTTAAATCTTGGAGAATTGTATTACGAGCAAGCCTGTATTTGCTATCGGTATCTCGGGCAAAAAGACAAGGTATTGGAAGTCATAGAGCGCTGGGCAAAAAGTAAGCTTTGGGATGTAGCAAGTCCTACGCAGGTTCGTCCCATGAGCTTCTTTATGTATCCCTTTATGCATGAATATTTGGAGAATGAAGACAGTTTAAAAAGAATTAGGGAAGCGATCTTTGAATAAGCTTAATGAAGGGAAAACGAAGATAGTATTGTGATTGAATATAAAAAATGCTAAGACAAAATTTATCTGAGTAATTCATCAATATTTTTCTTTGCATATAATAATCTTCTCACTTCCATTGTATTGCCTATTACCACATAGAAAATCGAGAAGTTTCTTACATTGATTCTGTAGTAAACTTGCTTTCTTAATTTAGAAGATTGGTACTTTGGAAATGAAAGTGGCATCTCTAATCGCTTGCTAATTGCAAATTCAATATCATCAAGCAAGCGGTAAGCTGCACCGGGATTTTTGAGAATATTGGTGATATAGTCTGTTACTTCGTATAAATCTTCTTGGAAGATTGGGAGAAAGCTTAAATTATATTTTGCCTTGTTCATTAATCCTTCTCCTTACAGAATTAAAAACTTCAGATTTAGAGAGCCGAGTTGTAGAGCTTGCGGCAAGGGCATCTGCTTCATCCAGCTTTTTTTCTGTATCATCGGTTAAGGCGGAATATTGTTCAAGACTCATTAAAACCATTGTTCCATAACCATTTTTTGTGAGAAATACAGGGGCGTTGGAATGAACAACAACATCTTCAATCTCTGGAAATTTATTTCTTAAGTCGGAAACCGGACGGATATTAATCATAGGGGTTCTCCTTTTTGTTTTTCTATCATAATAATATTGTTATTTTATCATAAAAAGGAGAAAGGACAAGGGAATAGTTATATTTCGAACAAATCATGATACAATAAATTATGTTTTTGGACGGTATTTTGCCACATTGGGGAACTTTGTTACGAGCAAGCTTGTATTTGTTATCTGTATTTCGGACAGAAACGAATTAGGGAAGTTATTTTCGGATAAAGTTCGGATAAAGATGAGGGGGAAAAGGATGAAGGAAAACACCGTTAGAGTAATCAAAATCGCTAAGGAAGCCCTGTATGAATTTCTCTATGAAAATATCATCTCGCAGGAAGAAAGTCTCTTGCAAATGCCTGCTACAGAAGTGATGAATCACTTTGCCATGGACTGGGAAAGAGGAGAGTTTATTTTCATGGCGCATAAGGCGGAAGATGCGGATGGAGAATTGATTTCTCTCCCGAAGGAAATCCAGCCGGAAACATTGCTGAAAGCCCTGCCTGAAACAACTGAATCTCTACTGAAACGAGGAAAGGTCTATCAGGACTATAGCTTTGAGGAATTAAAAGAGCTTTGCGGAGAAAACGGAGATCACGAAGGAAAGTGAGCGCTTTTTATGAAGTATAGGGACTGGAATGAAATGCAACGGAAGCTTGAAGCGTTATATGTTTTGGATAATGCTTTGACAGATCCTTCCGAAGAGTATCTCCGCTTAATTCGAAAGACAGAAGACGGAGATAAGCTTCATTATCGTGTGGATAATGGAGCAGGAGATTCCTTATCCGTGATTTTTACGGAAAAGCTGGTGCTGGTGAAAGGATTCGCGCATGAAAGTGCATTGAATCTGTTTGCGAAAGAACAAGAGGAGCAAAGCATACTTGAGCGGATCTATGCCGGACTTCCGGAGAAATATCAGAATCTCTTTTCACCAAAGGAAAAAAGGGAAACGACTTTTTTCCTCTGGTATGACGGAGAACTCCATCAAAATTCCTTAGGGGAAAATGATGGTGGGCAGTGGTTGTTAGCGTATGCCTTTGAAAGTTTCGAGAAATTCTGGAACTTTGTCAAAGATTATTATGAACAAGAATTTTCGGAGAGCTTACTCCGAAAATTATATGAAGAGGGCAGTCTTTCGGATAAAGAGTTAGAGGAATTGATTTAAGATTCCTCTTCTTCTTCCCAGAACAGCTCATCCAATGTTTTCCCTAGTACATGACAAATGGCGAGGCAGAGGCGGATGGTAGGGTTATAGTCCCCTTTTTCTATAGCATTGATGGTTTGCCTGCTGACGCCTACCAGATCGGCCAGCTCCTGCTGGGACAGGTCTTTTCCCGCCCGAGCGGATTTTAAACGGAGATTCTTCATTTTTCACCTCACTCTTCGTCATGCTTCATTCGATTCTTCAGTACCATGAGAATCAGGGCAATAGCTAAAAAGATACTGAGAAGGAGAGGAACCATAAAGCGGCTGCTGAGCCTTCCGGCAATCCATATTTTATTAGGAGAGCTATTATCAACGAGAAGCATGACGTTCAGGACACTGTACAGAGCCCATACAGTAACAACCATTCTTTTATTTTTCTTACTGCTAAGTCCCCAGAAGGCATCATGGAAAAGGCAGTATCCCATGAGGATCAGTACCGAGAAAAGAAGAATGGCAAGGGGAATAATCCCGGCTTCCAAATATTTCTCAATCGGTTCGGCAAAAACAGTGTACAGTATGAGGAGTCCCATGGTGGTGGAAAAAGCGTATTGATAGCCCTTCCCGCGGACGATTACCTGCCTTTCATCATAGCAATCCTGTTTATCCTTACTCAATCTGTTTTGAAAGAGAACTAAGAGGGAAGCGGCAAAAATACCTACAGCGATTCCTAAGCTGAAATAATTCATCAAAAACTCCTTTCCTTTTCTTGCATTCTCACTTTTTGAAGTGAGCAATATGCGTTACAAAATGTCGTAAATACTTTACATAACCAATATACACCTTCGTTTTAATATGTCAAGTATATTTTACAAAAAGACATCAGATAGGAAACTTTCTTTAGGAGTATCCGTCTCGATTTTCTTTACCGATCATCTATTCTTCAAAAGTTCTGCTACAATGAAACTGTTTAAGCAATGGAACAGTACGAGTGAAGAACATAGGGTATTAATAAAGAGACAAAGTGAGGAGTAAGGAAGATGTTATTTTATTTTTCAGCTACCGGAAATACCAAGCATGTAGCAGAGAAAATTAAAGAGCCGCAGGAAGAAATGATATCCATTGAGGAAGCCTGCAAGACGGAAAGCTATGCGTATACGGTAAAGGACGGAAGGTTTGGACTTTTAAGTCCTACCTATGCTTGGGGACTACCCAGCATTGTTTATGCGTTCTTGGAAAAATTGAAGCTTCAGTATGAAACAAAGCCCTACAGCTTTTATGTGGGAACCTTCGGAACGACAACGGGGGCAGCCTCTTCGATTGCGGATAGTCTTTTAAAAGAAAAGGGTTTAGCTTTGGATGCGAAATTCGATATTCGTATGCCGGATACTTGGACTGTGATTTTTGACTTATCCAATGCGAAAAAGGTTAAAACTAGCTTAAAGCAGGCGGAAGAGGAAATCAATGAGCTTAAGGTATTACTTTCCGAAAAGAAAAAAGGAAAAGAGATGGATTTCACGGTGCCCGAATTTGTAGGAAGGGTGGCGAAAAAGCTTTATGACGGTAAGATGCGAAAGACCAAGAATCTTTCTGTGTCCGATGCCTGCATCAGCTGCACACTTTGCGCTAAGAAATGCCCGGTTCAGGCGATTGAAATGCAGAACAAAAAGCCGGCTTGGGTGAAGGAAGATTGCACCATGTGTCTGGGCTGTCTTCACCGTTGCCCGAAACATGCCATATATTACGGGAGCGGCAAGGCGACCAACGCCCATGGACAATATACGTATCAAAAATACGCAGGAGAGAAGAGCATGTAAGCGCTTCTTTGTGCTTTGAGAAAAATTTTTTGCTGTCTAAACGTATTTCTCATACCGGCACTGTTCGACGACTTCTTTTCCTAAAAGTGTAATGGCTTTTTGGGGACAGGAACTTATGCAACGATAACACATGGTGCATTTTTCCAGATTGACGGCTTTGCCGTTTTGTATGCGTAGATTTCCCATGGGGCAGATGGAGGCACATAATCCGCATCCAATGCAGTCATCACTGATTTTGAGCTTTTTACTATACCCGGTGGTTTTGTTATAAAACAATAATCTTTGTCCGAATAATCCTGCGAGATGAGCCGGAAAGCTTAAGCCTTCCCGGGGATATTTTCCGGTTTGTTTAATCGTGTTTGTTGCCTTTTCGATTTTTCTATCCGCTTCATGGATGATTCTTCGGTTTTCTTCTAAAGACTTTTTCAGTAATTTACTGTCACAAACCGCATCCGGCATACGAATCTGCGAACCGCCAAAGATAATTGCACCATATTTTTTTAAAACTCTGGCAAGACACCCTGTTCCATCACCGGAAAATGCTCCCATAGTGGTTATTAAAAATATCTTTTTCCCTTTCCAGACATCCTTATGCCGAATGACAAAATCTCTTACCATAAATGGCACATTGGAAAATTGTGTCGGATAGGCGAGGACAATCTCCTCGTTCTTTCGAATAGCATCTATCGATTTTTTCTCTTCAATGGGAATGCACCTTGCATCGGAATCCAGTGCAGTAAGAAATTTTTGGATGCAGTGCTTTGTATTTCCCGTACCACTTAAAAATACCCCTACCATTTATACTCCTCATATTATTGCTTGAGCCGAAAATCTGTTTCACTTTGTTCCCTATACATGAATGAAGTTGGAAATCAATTCTGCTTTCTCCCTTATACAGTAATGGAGTCAAGAATCTGCTCTACTTCCGCTTCAAGATGATCCATGTCTACAGCCCCTTTCATGGTTACGATGGAAGACAGACCATGCACCAAGGACCAGAGCGCAATAACTTTTGCATGAAGAGAAGTACTATCCCAATTCTCGGATTTTTCTTTCCATGCTTTTTCTGCGATATTTTTGAATAATACAAATGGCGGATAATTCTCTATATCTATATCTTCTATAGAAAACAAGAACCGGTAATATAGAGGATTTTCATAAAAAAAGAGGACGTAACTTTTTCCCAGATTGAAAAGAATTCTTGAATGGTCAGAACAATCTTCCGTGGCTTTCACCAATGTCGAATAAAACCGATGATTCACATAATTACGGACTTCAGACAGAAAAGCCTCCTTATTTTTAAAATGGGCATAGGGCGCGGCAGGACTGACGCCTGTAGAATCTGCCAGTTTACGCATGGAAAGGGCTTCCAGACCATATCGATTGATATAGGCCAAGCCTTTTTCCACTAGTTCTTCTTTTAAATTCCCATGATGGTATGTATCGGATTTCAAGGCACACTCCTTTTTTGTTTCAATCTATACACTGTTTAGATGATAGCACTCAATCTAAATGATGTAAAGATGAAAAAATTTATAGGATACAACTTAGCGATAGAGACATATTTTCCCCTGAAAGTATAAAAAATATAAGATAACTGGCAGAGGAAAATGCTGTTTGGAGGAAAAGAAATGGACTATAGAACAGAACACGATTCCATTGGGGAGGTGCAGGTTCCGGTGGAGAAATACTGGGGGGCACAAACCCAGAGAAGCTTTGAGAATTTTAAAATAGGAACGGAGAAAATGCCTTCTGAGATTATCCGTGCCTTTGCCATTTTAAAGAAGCCTGCTTACAGCTTGGCTTTTTGACGGAAGAGAAGTTTGACGAAGTGTTTCAACCGGAAAAAATGATATAAGAAGAAATGATACAAGAAACAATGAGTTAAGAAAGGCACATTATAAGGAGCGACTAATACCGGAAAGAAGTATTCATAGGCAGAGGTAATAAAAAGTCAGAAGCCAAAAGTCAGAAATAGTAAAAAGGCAGAAATTACATAGAATAGAATTGAAATAAAGTATGGAGGAAGAAAAATGTACTATGCTTTCCGGGCATCTTTAGAGGCGCTCTGGATGTGCGGGCAAAGGACATCAATGATGAAATGAAGGTTGCCGCAGCCTATGCCATAGCGGACCTGGTGAGCAATCAGGAACTTAATGCGGAGTATATTCTGCCGGCGGCCTTTGATGAAAGAGTGAAGGATGCGGTGGCTAAAGCCGTTGCGGAAGCCGCAAAGAAAAGCGGCGTAGCAAGACTATAGTGCTGTATGGAAATATTACATTGAAGTACTGCATGAAGATGCTACATAGAACTTTTTTGTAATAATAAGGGCGAATGAATGATGCAAGTATCGCTAGCAAAGCATGCGTTTTCTCGTTTGGAAATATGCTTCATAATATAGAATTAAAAAGCCTTTCCATTTCTCATAAAGTCAACAAGGTTAATATGTTCAATACCATTACGTTGTTGCAGAATAGAGTCAGAAGTAACTACATATTTTGGATAATTGTCTTTAATTGCTTCAAGCGGTCTGTACTCACGGTCTTCCGTTTCCTTTGATAATGCAATGGTATACGCAACCTGGATGTAGGAATATCGCATTTCATCATTTCTTAAGATGAAATCGCATTCCAGTTTTCCAACTCGTCCAACGCTGACAGAGTAGTCGTGAGATCTTGCGTATATATAGGTGATATTTTCGAGAACAGGACCGAAGTTAATTCTATTATCGGTATTCTGTGCAAAATAAAAAGCAGTGTCTGCCAGATAGTATTTTTTTTCTCCGCTTAAGGGCTTTTTGGACTTTATATCAAACCTTGGGCATTCGCAAAGAATTTTCGAGTCCAACAAGGCTTTAATGTATCTTGCAATTGTGGCCTCACTGATAGCTGTTCCACTCTGCTCAATGGCTTTTTTCAAACTTTTTAGGCTGGTTGTTGCACCAAAATTATTGATAATATATTTTTGGACTGTTTCGAATGTATTCTTGTTACGGATTTTCAGCCTTCTTCTAATGTCTTTTTCAAAGATTTCATCGATAACGCTTTGAACATATCGCCTTTTTGCAGAAATACTATCCATTTGTATAGTTCTGGGAAATCCGCCTTCAAGGATGTAATTTTGTAATTCTTCTTGTCGGTCGGAAGCAATCGCTTTACCATAGAATTCTTTGATGCCTTCATACTCCTCGAAAGAAAGAGGAAACATTTCAAATTCAATATATCTTCCGGTAAGCTTTGTCATTAACTCTCCACTTAGGAGATACGAGTTTGATCCTGTGATAAAGATTGACCATTCATTTGTCCTACGTAAACTATTAAGAATTATTTCAAAGCCCTTAACATTTTGGATTTCATCAATAAAAAGGTATTTTGTTTCGGAGACCGGAGGGATTGATTCCAATAACGCTTCTAGCTGCTCCGCCTTTAGAATTTTGTGATAGGCTTTACTGTCTAGGTCAAAGAAATAGAGTCGGTCAGTTGGAATTCCGGATTCTTTTAATTCGCTGGCAATTGTCTCCATGATACAGGATTTACCACATCTTCGGACACCGGTAATTACTTTAATGATATCGGTTTCATGGTAAAAATCACGAATCTTTTTAAGGTAGTTTGTCATAAAATATCAAGTTTAACGTTGGCGATTTTGAAAAAAATGAAAAATCACAAACGTTAAACATCTAGTATCATAATAGTATGACTTTTCTACATTTGTATGTGTTATTATCAAATGTGTTATGAAAATGCTGAATATATGGTGCTCTCTGCACTGGTATATGTCATATCAGGCAGAGCAGATAGAAAGGAAAAAAATATATGACTACGGAAGAAAAATTAAAGAAGTATCAGGACTGGCTGTTCAAATGTTCTGCCTACCACATGGCCTTAAATATCATTGACATCGATAAGCAGACTGTGGCACCTACGGCGGGTGCCAGCTATCGAGATGAGCGTTCCGCCTTTTTGGCAGGGGAGCTTTTCAGTTTAGAGACAGATCCGGAAATGGTAGAATTACTCAAGGATTTAAAGGATGATCCCAAGGTGGATGCGGAAAATAAGCGGGCCATTCAGCTTTATTACAAGCAGACCTTGGATACCCTTTGCATTCCCAAGGAGGAGTTTGTAGCCTTTGAAAAGCTTTGTAGTGAATCCTTCGATGCCTGGCTTTTGGCAAAATCCAAGGCGGACTATTCTCTTTTTGCTCCCTATTTGGAGAAGGTGATTGAAGGAAAGAAGAAGCTTTATGGCTATCGGAACAGCAATCTGTCCATTTACAATCAGATGCTGGATGACTTTGAGCCGGGGATGGACGAGGAAAAGTATGATGCCTTTTTTGCGGCTTTAAAGGAAAGATTGGTGCCTCTTATTCAGAAGGTGACCAAGGCCAAGCAGCTTCGAGAGGATTTCTTGGCCCAAAGTTTCCCGGTGGAAGAGCAGAAGAAGTTTATGGAAGGGCTTTTGGAGTACTTGCATTTTGACTCCTCCTGGGGCTATCAAAATGAGTCCGAGCATCCCTTTACTTCCTGGACCTGTGAAAATGACTGCCGTACCACTACGAAATATCTCGAGAACAATGTGATTTCTGCTATTTTGTCCACGGTACATGAGGTAGGGCATGCCTATTATGAGCATAATATCAATCCAAAGTATGACGGCATGATTTTATCCGAGGGAGTATCTTCCGGAATGCATGAGTCCCAGTCCAGACTTTGCGAAAACTATCTGGGGAGAACTTTGGCCTTTTGGAAATATCATTATCCTAAGTTGCAAAAGCATTTTCCAAAGCAACTGGAAGAGGTTTCCTTAGAGGAATTTTATCAGGCCATCAATGTGTCTAAACCTTCCTTTATTCGCACGGAAGCGGATGAATTGACCTATCCATTGCATGTCCTGATTCGTTATGAAATCGAGAAGGGCTTATTTAACGGAAGCATTTCTACAGAGGGACTGGATAAGACCTGGAATGCAAAGTACAAGGAGTATTTGGGCGTGGATGTGCCAAATGATAAAGTGGGAATCTTACAGGATGTGCACTGGTCCGACGGAAGCTTCGGCTACTTCCCTACCTATGCTTTAGGAACAGCCTTTGCGGCCCAGTTCATGCAGGCTATGCGAAAGGACCTGGATGTAGAGAGGCTTTTGGAAGAAAATCATTTTGATGAAATCATGAACTGGCTGAAGGAGCATATCCATACCTACGGTTTCCGTTATGAGGCACCGGAGCTTATGAAAATGGTGACCGGAGAAGAATTCAATGTAAACTATTTCCTGGATTATATCGAGGAGAAATATACAAAGCTGTATCAGCTGTAATAAGCTTTCATGCAGTACAGGTCTGAAAGTGGAGCACGTTCTCACTAAACTCACCATGCAGGGGTACTGCTTGAAAGGTATTTTAAATGGGCCGCCTATTTTATCGCTTGTTGCCTTTAATACCTTCTGAAGCAGTAAAACAGGAGCACCAGCCCATTTAGAATCGCCAAAACTTTCAGGTGGGTACGACAACTGATTTTTAAGTAGGCAATAAACTCTCTTAAAATCGCATTTAAAGTAAAGTACCATTTGGTTTTTCCGCCAAAGCCCTTGCAGGGAATATGAAGCTTCTTGGCAAGAATCAGGGCGCGGAATACATGATAAGAGGTTGTCACGATAGCAATGGAGGATTTTTCTTCGGAAGAATCCTCCTCTATTTTCTTCTTGGAAAACAGCAGGTTTTCGTATGTGTTTTTAGACTGATTTTCTGTAATGATTCTGGATTCGGAAATACCTTGTGAAAAGGTGTATCGCTTCATGCATTCCGCCTCTGTAATGTTTTCACCCGGTCCCATACCACCGGAAAGAATGAGCTTTGCAGCAGGTTTTTTTTAAGCAGGGAAATGCCTTTGTCCACACGATTCCGAAGGAGGGGTGTCATTTTCTCCCCTAGAATTCCGCAGCCAAGTACGATGATATAGCGGAAATTTTGATTTTCCCGAAGGTGTATCAGGTTCAATACGGATGAAAAGGCGTACATGGCAGCCAAAAACAGAATGTAAGAAAGACTGAGAACAAGCACAATAGAAAGCGCTTCCAAAAGAGGAATTCCACGGAAAAAAGTGATTCGCGGAAAAAAGAAGATAAAGAAAAAAGTCCTATAGAGAAGGCTAAAGACAAAAAGTTGTGAAACTTGATTCCCTCTTTTCTGAGTATTTGGATGCCCTGAATAAAGTAGAGGAGGAGAAAAGGCTCAGGAGGAAGAGGCTTAAGAGCGTGCCAATCCACATGGACCGTCTTTCCTTGTGCAGGCGGTAGAAAAAGGCTCCGCCACTGATTAGGCTCGCGCCATAAAACAATAGAACAAAAATATTATGGAATACTTTCATTGCTTACCATTCCTCCGAATCCAGAAAATAGGTTTCTTTCTTAATTCTTTCTTTTTAGCTTTAAAAATATACACTAAGAAATAGAGTCATACAATCCAATTAAAAAATAATATTGTTAAAATATTGACATTTAAAAAGAACAGTGTATTATTGGGGGCAGTAAAAGCTTGTATGGTCTATTAAGGAGGCAGGAGATGAGATTTACTTTACCAAGAGACATTTATCATGGAGAAAATGCTTTGGAGGCCTTGAAGGCTTTCAAAGGAAAGAAAGCTTTTGTCTGCGTGGGTGGCGGATCGATGAAGCGTTTCGGCTTTTTGGACAGAGTAGTACAGTACTTACAGGAAGCCGGCATGGAAGTGAAGCTTTTTGAAGGGATTGAGTCCGATCCTTCCGTAGATACCGTAATGAAGGGCGCGAAGGAGATGCAGGACTTCGGACCGGATTGGATTGTGGCAATCGGTGGAGGCTCTCCCATTGATGCGGCTAAGGCTATGTGGATTAAGTATGAGCATCCGGAGTGCACTTTTGAAGATATGTGTAAGGTATTCGGTATTCCGACACTTCGAAACAAGGCAAAGTTCTGTGCGATTTCTTCCACTTCCGGAACAGCGACCGAGGTAACCGCATTTTCTATTATTACAGACTACAAGAAGGGCATTAAGTATCCGATTGCGGACTTTGAAATCACTCCGGATGTGGCTATTGTTGACCCGGCTTTGGCACAAACCATGCCGAAGAAACTCGTGGCACACACCGGAATGGATGCTTTAACCCATGCTATTGAGGCCTATGTTTCTACCGCAAATTGTGACTATACGGATCCTCTGGCTTTACATGCGATTGAAATGATTCGGGACAACTTGGTAGATTCCTATAATGAGGATAAGAAGGCCAGAAGTGAAATGCATAATGCACAGTGTCTTGCCGGAATGGCATTTTCCAATGCGCTTCTCGGTATCGTGCACTCTATGGCACATAAGACCGGTGCGGTATTTGGAGACTTAGGCGCACACATCATTCACGGTGCGGCAAATGCCATGTATCTTCCGAAGGTTATCGCTTTCAATGCGAAGGATGAAACGGCGAAGAAGCGCTATGCAAAGATTGCGGACGTTATCGGTCTTTCTGGAAATAACGACGATGATAAAGTAAAGGCATTGATTACTTATGTCAGAGGCTTAAACGACAAGCTGAACATTCCGCATTGCATCAAGAACTACGGTGCAGATTCTTACCCGACTGAGCAGGGATTTGTTCCGGAGAAGGTCTTCTTAGAGAGATTGCATGATATTTCTGTCAATGCGATTGCCGATGCTTGTACAGGCTCCAATCCTCGTCAGCCGAGCGTAGAGGAAATGGAAAAGCTCTTAAAGTGCTGCTACTATGATACAGAAGTAGATTTTTAAAAAGACGATATAGTAGAAGCAGAAGAGATGGTTTCCTTAGATAGGTGACATTTTCTACAATCTGCGTTCATAAAATAGAGTTGAAGGTTCTTAAAGATAAATAATCTTCAAAATATCGAAAAGAAAAAAGCATTTGCGAAAACCGTTGTTTCTCCAGTAAAATCGAGAGACAACGGTTTTTTGTAGAGGAGACTATCATGGCACGCTTTATTGTTTTTGATGTGGAGACACCGAACCGGAAGAATAACCGTATAAGTGCCATTGGTATTACCGTGGTGGAAGAAGGAAAAATCAGCAAGGAATTTTATTCCCTTGTGAATCCGGAAACGG
>ERZ773069.1595-NODE-1595-length-12935-cov-4.817158_pt1 | contig 12935 bp, 8 predicted proteins | sample MGYA00580619_ERZ773069 | MGnify/ENA primary metagenome ERZ773069 (study PRJEB29015, sample SAMEA2738007) | human oral metagenome | biome: human oral; feature: human-associated habitat; material: dental | place: China | collected 2108 ...
TCGACCCGGCGCGTCGTGGTGCGCGACGGGGAGCCCCGCCTGCGCTTGGCCGTACGCCCCGCCGGCGACGACTCCTACGAGCTTGAGCGCCAGGGGTCGGCGGAGTTCTTCTCCACCGACGAGCACCTCTATGCCGTGGAGGGGGACACCCTCTGGCGCTGCCCGGCCCGCCTCGAGCGCGTGGCGCCCTTCCTCACCGGGGTCTTCGGGAGCCCGCTTCCCCAGCTGCTCCTCTCCGCCGCCGACGCACCGCGCTTCGCGGCGAACCTCCTGCCCAAGCTCGAGCGAGCCATGGACGTGGAGCTGCCCGAGTCACTGGACGAGCTGCGACCGCTGCCCTGCCAGGTCGAGTTCTACCTCGACTACGACAGGGAGGGCGTGAGCTGCGACGTCCAGGCGGCCTATGGCGAGCGCCGCCAGCACGTGCTCGCCTACGAGCTGGGGTCCGTCGTGGAGCCTGGGCGTGACCTCGAGGCCGAGGCCGGCGCCCGTCAGCTTGCCCTGCGCTACCTGTCGGGGCGCAAGGGGGAGGGGCTCGCCCGCATACCCGCCCGCTCCGATGATGCCATTGCCCGCCTGCTCTTCTCTGGCCTCGCGGAGTTCGCCGCGATGGGCCGGGTGCTCACGACGCCCGAGTTCGACCACTTGGCGAGCGACGCCAGGCCCCGGGTGCGCCTGGGCCTCTCCGTGAGGTCCAACCTCATCGACCTCAGCGTGTCCGCCGACGACCTGCCGCTCTCGGAGCTCCATGCCCTGCTCGGGAGCTACCGCCGACGCAAGCGCTTCCACCGCCTCAGGGACGGTTCCTTCGTTGACCTCTCGGGCCTCGACCTGGACGAGGCGGAGCGCCTCGCCGACGAGCTCGGGCTTGGCTCGCGGGAGCTTGCCAGCGGGCATGCCCGGATCCCCTCCTACAAGCTCGCCCTCCTCGACACCCTGGTCTCGGACGACGAGAAGGACGAGTCGTTCAGGGAGTTCCTGCGCGACTTCCGCTCGCACGACCCGGCGGACTACGAGCCGCCCGCGTCGCTCGCCGGCCTGCTCAGGCCCTATCAGGCCGAGGGCTTCGGCTGGCTGAGCGCCCTCTGCGACATGGGCTTCGGCGGGATCCTCGCCGACGAGATGGGACTGGGCAAGTCCCTGCAGCTCATCTCGCTCCTGCTCGCCCGCCGCGGCAGGGGCCTCACCCTGATCGTGTGCCCGGCCTCCCTGGTCTACAACTGGCAGGCCGAGTTCGAGAAGTTCGCCCCGCAGTTGGACGTGGCGGTGGTCGCGGGCACGGCGGCGGAGCGAGACCGCGTCCGCAGGGAGCCGGGCCACGAGGTGCTCGTCACCTCCTACGACCTCTTGCGGCGGGACGTGGAGGCCTGGATGGCCATGCCGCTGTGGTGCGAGGTGCTGGACGAGGCGCAGTACGTCAAGAACCACGAGACTCTCGCCGCCCGCGCGGTCAAGGCGCTCGACGCGCGCCACCGCTTCGCCCTCACCGGCACGCCCATAGAGAACCGGCTCTCGGAGCTCTGGAGCATCTTCGACTTCCTGATGCCGGGGCTCCTGGGCTCCTATGACCGCTTCCGCGACCGCTACGAGCAGCCCATCGTGGAGGGTGACGAGGAGGTCGCCCAGAGGCTGCGCGCCGCCGTGGGCCCCTTCGTGCTCCGCCGCCTCAAGCGAGAGGTCCTGCACGACCTGCCCGAGAAGCTCGAGCAGGTGGTCTACGCCCGGATGGAGGGGGAGCAGCGGAGCCTCTACTCCGCCAGCGAGCAGGCGCTGCGCCTCTCGCTCACCAGGCAGAGCGACGACGGCTTCGACTCGGGCAAGCTCCAGGTCCTGGCGGAGCTCACCCGCCTGAGGCAGATCTGCTGCGACCCGCGCCTCCTCTTCGAGGACTACGACGGCCCCTCCTGCAAGCTGGACGCGGTGCTCGAGCTGGTGCAGAGCGCCGTGGACTCGGGGTCCAAGATGCTCGTCTTCTCGCAGTTCACGAGCTATCTCGCCCTCATCGCGCACGAGCTGGACGAACGTGGGCACCCCTACTACACCATCACGGGGGCGACGCCCAAGAAGAGGCGCCTCGAGCTGGTGAACGTCTTCAACGAGGACCAGACGCCGGTGTTCCTGATCTCGCTCAAGGCGGGCGGCACGGGCCTCAACCTGACCGGTGCCTCCATCGTGGTGCACGCCGACCCCTGGTGGAACGCCGCCGCCCAGGACCAGGCGACCGACCGTGCCCACCGCATAGGCCAGACCCGCGACGTCATGGTCTACAAGGTCATCGTGCGCGACAGCATCGAGGACCGCATCCTGGCCCTCCAGGAGGCGAAGAGCGACCTTGCGGAGCAGGTCGTGGGCTCGGGGGAGGGCATGAGCCTCGCCTCGCTCAGGCGAGAGGATCTGCTCGCCCTGCTCGGGGACTAGGCCTCGGGCGCGGGCGACCGTGCGTTGTTCGTCCGCGCCGCGACCACGTCGATCGCGTGCGTCTTGCTCCCGACTACGTCCAGCGCGTGCGTCTTGCTCTCGACTACGTCCAACGCGCGCGTTGTGCTCCCGACTACGTCCAGCGCGCGCATCTGCGTCGCGACTACGTCCAGCGCGCGCATCTGCGTCGCGACTACGTCCAGTGCGTGCGTTGTACTCTCGATTACGTCGATCGCGTTTTTTCTCCTCCGCTCAACTGGGCAAACGTAGAGGCATCAGACGCGTTGGACGTATTGGCGCACACGGCTGACGCGTTTGACGTGCTCGAGCTGGCGAGAGACGCGTTCGACGTAACGGAGCTGGCGAGAGGCGCGACGAGCGTCGGCGTGAGGTGAAGAGCGACCGCCAGCGCTCTCGGCCGTCGCCCGTTGCACTATTGTGGGCGGGCACGGTACGCATGCGCGCGGGGGAGGCTCCACGGTGTTTCTCATTGGTGCTATCGCAAACGGCCTCGAGGCCTTCGTGGGCGGGCTCATAGGCCTGGCGTTCAAGAGCCGGGTCTCGGACGAGCTCGGGGACTTCCTTCTCAAGGGACAGGGCCTCTGCGTGGTGCTCGTGGGGGTCCAGGGCATGGCGCAGGGCGGCAGCGTCATCGTGGCGACCCTCTCGCTTGCCCTGGGCTGCCTCTTGGGCTTCTGGTTGGACATCGATCGCCAGGTCACGCGTCTGGGCTCCTGGGCGCAGCGACGCATCAACGCGGCCTTCGAAGGCAGCGAGCGCCTGGGCAGCTTCTCCGAGGGCTTCGTGTCGGCCACGCTCTTCACCTGCACGGGGGCGATGGCGATCATGGGCTCGCTCCAGAGCGGAATCCAGCTCGACCACGCGACTCTGGTGTCAAAGGGCGTCATCGACCTGGTGGTGTGCATCCCCTTCGCGGCTACGATGGGCATTGGCGTGCCCTTCTGCGGGGTGAGCCTGATTGTCTACGAGGGCGTGCTGAGCGCGCTCGCGGCCGTGCTGGGAGGACTGCTCTCCTCCGAGGTCGTGGCCGAGGTGGCGCTCGCGGGGTCGGTGCTGCTCTTCGCGGTGGGGACCAACCTGCTCAAGCTGACCGACCTCAAGGTGGCCAACATGCTCCCGTCCGCCTTCATGCCCATCCTGCTCGTGCCGCCCATGCAGGCGCTAGGACTGCTTTAGGCGGCTCTGGAAGTCGTCCGCGCGCCCGAGAAGTCGTCCGCGCGCCCTAAAGGAGTTGGCTGCGCAGTTTTGCGAGGGCAAACTACGCAGCCAACGATGCGTTTGGTCGTGCAACATGCAAGACCCCAGGATTCGGCGCGTTAGATGCGGACTCTGGAAGGGGAGAAGTCCGCAACCAACTTTGCAGCCGCCCGCGCCCGCTGGAGCCACCTGCCCCAGCCGTCCGTTGGAGCTGTCCGCGTCCGTTGGAGCGGCCTGCCCCAATCGCCCGCTGGAGCCTCTGACCGCCATGCCCCTTTCCCGCGACGACCCACGCGCTAGATCCCACGTGTTAGAGCCCACGTGCTAGATCCCACGTGCTAGATCGTGGAGCCGAACCACTTCTGCTCGATCTGGTCCTGCGTCCCGTCTGACTGCAGCTCGACAAGGGCATCGTTGATCGCCTGGGTGAGCTTGGGGTTGTCCTTGCTCACGACGATGCCGTACTGCTCGCCGGTCGGGATTTGGCCGCCGTCGGGGATGACCAGGTCTGCGTAGGCGCTGCTGATCTCGTAGCTTGCGACGGGCAGGTCGCAGACGGAAGCGGCGTAGAGGCCGGTCTGGACGCCGGTCAGGCACTGGATGATGTCGTCCAAAGGGACGATGGTGGCGTTGGGGAGGTTCTCGCGCGACCATGCCTCGCCGGTGGTGCCGGATTGCACGGCAATCTGGGTCCCGGAGGCGTTGAGGGCGTCCGCCGTCGTGGCGGCGCTGCCCTGCTTGACGACGATGGCCTGGTTGGAGTCCAGGTAGGGGTTGCTGAAGTCGATCTCTTGCAGGCGCTCGTCGGTGATGGTGACGGCACCCAGGGACACGTCGGCCTTGCCGCCCTGCTTGATGGTGGGGACGATGGTGTCGAACTGCACCGTGGGCAGGATGTTAGGCTCGAGCCCGAGCTTCTCGCACACCGCCTTGTAGAGGTCGACGTCGAAGCCCTCGTAGTCGCCCGTGTCGGCGTTCATCGAGACGAAGGGCGGGAAGTAGAAGTTGCTGATCATCGTGAGCTTTCCGGGCTCGACGAGGGTGTAGCCCGCCTCCGTCGCGGATCCCGCCGTGCCGCCGGCGGAGCCCCCTCCCTGCGCGGAACAGCCGGCGAGCTCGGCGGCGAGGCCTAGCCCACAGCTGGCGAGAAAGCTACGGCGAGAGATGCTGATGCTCATGATGGGTCTCCGTCCCTATTTGCTTCGGGCGGTCTTCGTGGCCGTCCCCGTCGCGCCCGGGGGTTGCTCCGTGCGCTTGCAGGGCAGTTTGTGCCCGAAGTCCCCTTCGGTGGGGCAGTTCTCGCCTCCTTTAACATGGATGTTATAAACACGACGCAAAACTCTTCAAAAAAGGAATTCATTATCAAGAAAATAAAAAAATTCGAGAATATCATGCACATAAAACCGCATATGACACTCACTTCGTAATCTTTATGAAGCTACATGAATATAAACTAATGCTTAGGCTGCAGGAACTTTCGTTACGTACGCCCAGAAATAGCGACCGCTCGCCTAGAAGAAAAAAATCAGGAGGCAAGCATAAGTCTATGGTCAAGATGCAGACAGAAAGTTTGTAAGTGAGAAAAATTGGTTTTTAGTTGGCATGTGGAGGGGACGGAGCGAGACGCCCATGGACGCCGCGCCCCTGCGCCGGGGGGACCTGCACCCCTCCAGGCAAGCAAGGGAGGGTTCTATGCAAGCAGCACTACAGAGGTTGTTCCATCTGGAGGAACGTGGGACCAACATCCGCACGGAGGTGATCGCCGGCCTCACCACCTTCGTCACCGTGGCCTACATCCTGGCCGTCAACCCCTCCGTGCTCGCACAGTCGGGGATGGACAGCGGCGCGGTGTTCACGGCGACCGCGGTGGTCACCTTCATCGGCACCTGCCTCATGGGCCTCATGACCAACTATCCCTTCATCCTGGGCCCGAGCCTGGGGCTCAATGCCTACTTCGCCTACACCGTATGCCTTAGCATGGGCTACAGCTGGCAGGTGGGCCTTGCCGCCTGCTTCGTTGAGGGCCTCATCTTCCTGCTGCTCTCGGTCACCAAGCTGCGCGACCTCGTCTTCAACGCCATCCCGCAGAGCCTGAAGCTCGCCATCACCGCGGGCATCGGCCTCTTCGTGGCCCTCATCGGCCTCAAGGGCGCCGGCATCATCGTGGGCAACGACGCCACCCTCGTGGGGCTCTTCAACATCCACGAGAGCCTCGCTGACGGCAGCTTCTCCACGGCAGGCATTTCGGTGGTGCTCGCGCTCGTGGGCGTCATCATCACCGGCATCCTCTCGTCCAAGCACGTGAAGGGCGACATCCTGCTGGGCATCCTCATCACCTGGGCCCTGGGCATCGTCTGCCAGCTCGCCGGCGTCTATGTGCCTGATCCGGCGGCGGGCTTCAACAGCGTCCTGCCCGACTTCTCGCGCGGGCTCTCCGTGCCCTCGCTGGCGCCCACCTTCATGCAGCTCGACTTCAGCCACATCACCGACCTCGGCTTCCTCACCGTCGTCATGGCCATCCTCTTCGCCTCGCTCTTCGACACCGTGGGCACCCTCGTCGGCGCGGCCTCCAAGGCCGGCCTCCTCGACGAGGATGGCAACCTTGCCCACACCAAGGGCGCGCTCGTGGCGGAGTCCCTGACCACCATGGTCGCCGCGGTCTTCGGCAACTCGCCCACTTGCGTCTCGGTCGAGTGCGCCGCCGGCATCACCTCGGGCGGCCGCACCGGGCTCACCTCGATCACCGTCGCCGTGATGTTCGTGCTCTCGCTCCTCCTCTCGCCCTTCTTCCTAGCGATCCCCATGTTCGCGACGGCACCTGCCCTGATCATGGTGGGCTTCTCGATGATGGGCGCCCTCTTCGGGGTCGACTTCGGCAACGTCTGCGAGGGGCTTCCCGCCTTCGTCTGCGCCATCGCCATGCCTTTCACCTACAGCATCGCCGAGGGCATCTGCCTGGGCATCATCGTCTACGTCGTGGTCAACCTCGCCGCCGGTGAGGAGCGTAGGCGCACCATCAGCCCCATGATGTACGCGCTGGCCGTGCTGTTCGTCCTCAAGTACCTCGTCATATAGGAGAATCGCGGTGGGCCGCGGCCGGGGCCAGACCGAGCCTGCGGCCCGTCGCGCGACATGCTGGACCTCTCTTAGGATTGGAGAACCCATGGAAGGCAAGTCGTTCGTACTCAAGGGTGACGTCTGCTACAACGTGTCCCAGACCGAGTTCCGCACGCTCGAGGCAGGCTACGTGGTCTGCGTCGACGGCGCGTCCGCCGGCGTCTTCGAGGAGCTGCCCGAGCGCTATGCCCAGCTGCCCCTGCGCGACTTCGGCCATGCCCTGATCGTCCCCGGCCTCAACGACATCCACGTGCACGCGCCGCAGTACGGCTTCCGTGGCATCGCCATGGACCTGGAGCTTCTCGACTGGCTTAACACCTACACCTTCCCCGAGGAGAGCAAGTACGCCGACCTCGCCTATGCGGAGAAGGGCTACTCGATCTTCGCCGACGACCTCCAGAGGTCCTTCACCACGAGGGCCGTCGTCTTCGGCACCATGCACGTGCCGGGCACCGAACTGCTCATGGACAAGCTCGAGGCGACGGGCCTCAAGACCTATGTGGGCAAGGTCAACATGGACCGCAACAGCCCCGACTACCTCAGCGACCAGACCGCCGAGGCGTCCCTCGAGGCGACGCGCTCCTGGCTCGCGGACGTGAGCGGCCGCTACCAGAACACCCTGCCCATCCTCACCCCGCGCTTCACGCCCACCTGCTCTGACGAGCTCATGGAGGGCCTCGGCAAGATCAAGGCCGAGACGGGCCTTCCCGTGCAGTCGCACCTCTCCGAGAACCTGTCCGAGATCGACTGGGTGAAGGGCCTCTGCCCCTGGTCGAGCTGCTACGGCCAGACCTACGACCACTTCGGCCTCTTGGGCGGCAACTCCAAGACCATCATGGCACACTGCAACTACTCCACCCCCGAGGAGGTCGAGCTGTTGAGGGCTACGGGCACCTACGTGGCGCACTGCCCCCAGTCCAACGCCTTCCTCTCGTCCGGCATCGCTCCCATCCGCGACTACCTGCGCCGCGGCGTCAACGTGGGACTGGGCACCGACGTCGCTGGCGGCGCGAGCCTCAACATGTTCCGTGCCGTCGCCGACGCCGTGGGCTGCTCCAAGCTGCGCTGGCGCTGCGTCGACCAGGAGCTCCCGTCGCTCACCATCCAGGAGGCCTTCTGGATCGCCACGCTGGGCGGCGGCTCGTTCTTCGGCAAGGTGGGAAGCCTGGACGAAGGCTTCGACTTCGACGCGCTCGTGCTGGACGACTCCGGCATCCGTTCGCCGCGCGAGCTGAGCGTGGAGCAGCGCCTCGAGCGCTACTGCTACCTCGCCGACGAGGGTGGCAGGCTTGCCGCCAAGTTCGTCGCCGGCAAGGAGATCGAGCTCTAGGGCACAGATTGCCGCTGGATCGTCGTGCGCCCCTCTCGCCTGCGTCTTGCGGGGGAGAGGGGCGCGCCTTCTTGTGCCGAGATGTCCGTTTTGACCGTTTTTGCTAAGATGAATGCAGCCAAGACAGACGAGGGAGGGAGAAGAAATGCATACCACGACTCTTGTTCCCACTACGTGTCCCTACCTCGCGAGCGCGCAGGGGGACCGCATGCGGCTCACCCAGGAGGCCTATGAGCTTGCCAAACAGGTGGCTCAGGTCCTCTCCTCGCCTTCAGAGGGCAAGGGTCGTGGTCCGCACCTCGTCGGCACGGGAACGGCAGCGAAGGTCCTCGGCGTGTCTCGCAGGACCGTCGCTCGCATGATTGACAGGAGGGAGCTGCCGTGCGAGCGCATCGGCGGCAACCACCACAGGAGGGTCGCTATGGAGGATGTCGTGTCCCTTGCGTTGAGAGTGCGCGCGCAGCGGTCTGCCGCGCTCGAAGAGATGAGGGATGCCGCAGACGAGGCGGGCTTCTATGATACGGACCTGTCATCGTACCTTGACGGTCTCGGCTAGCCGCAATGCAGCTTGCTGTCCTTGACGCAAACGTCTTCGTCACGACATGGACGCTTGACGTGCTGCTCACGCTTGCCGACGCCGAGGTATTCGAGCCCGTCTGGTCCAAACGCATCATCGAAGAAGCCAGGAGGGCGAACTAGCGCATTCGTGGCAACGCGGGCGATGCCATCTTTGACGCTGCCAACAAGGCATTTCCGTTTGCCCAGGTAAAGCTTGCGAGGCGGCCACCTGGCCTTGACCTTCCAGACTTGGACGACGTGCATGTGGTGCGTGCCGCAATCGCCGCGGGCGCGGGCACCATCGTCACGTACAACCTCAAAGACTTCCCCGACTCCGTCCTGCGGCAGTTTGGCGTGACGGCGCGCCATCCAGATGCCTTTCTGCTGGAACTGGCGAGCTCGCGCTTGCAGGTGGTCTTTGACGCCCTTAAGGTGCTGGTGAGCGAGAAGCGACATCCACCGCGAGGGTGGGGCGAGGAGCTCGACGCCTTGCGCAACAACAGGTTGTACGGATTTGCGAGTTGGGCTGAAGCCATCTTGGCGTCTGACGATTCGTGAGGGGAGAGGGGCGCGCCTTTCTTGTCGCGGCTTGGCCGAATGTGTGAGCGACGTGCGCCCGTCACTCTCGTCTGGTGATACTTCTCGCCTTGTGCAATAATTCCCACGCTGTAACATACTTCACAGGGTGCGAAGTGACTGCCAACAGGGAAGGAGTCGCGGCATGCGACAGGCCCCTCGCCAGAAGAGCGCCGCCACGGCGGCGAGCGCCGACCGACGCGTCGTGCGCACGAGGCGTGCCCTGCGCGACGCCCTCGCGGAAGAGATCGAGGTGACGGGCGACCTCTCCCAGGTCACGGTCACCGCCGTCTCGGACCGCGCAGGCATCACGAGGCGCACCTTCTACTCCCACTACCGGGACATCCCCGACCTCGTGTCCTCGCTCGAGGAGCGGACCATCGACGAGCTCAGGAGCCGCGTCGCACGGCTCTCCGCCGTCAACCTGGACGAGCTCCAGAGGGTCATCGCCCGGCTCGAGCCGGCTCCCGGCGCGGTGGGGCTCCTCGAGTACTTCAGGTCCCGCCCCTACCTGAGCCCCCTTCTGGGCGAGGGGGGAGACCCTGCCTTCGCCGAGCGCATCAAGCTCATGGTGCGCGAGGTGGTACAGGACCGTGCGCTCGACGGGCTGGACCTGCGCGCCATCCCCTTCTTCGACTACTACCTCACCTTCGTCATCTCGGCCGAGGTCGGCGTCCTCGCGCGCTGGCTCTCGGCGGGGATGCGCGAGGACGTGGGCGACATGGCGCGCGTCATGACCGCTCTCCTGTTCGTCAGGCCCGGAGACCTCTACGGCAAGTCGCTGCAGTTCGACGTCGACGCCCTGGGCCTCTCCCTTCTTGGAATTAAGGAGACAAGCGATGACTAACCACGCAGGTTCCAACGCGGCGCAGACAGAGGCCACGCAGGGAGTGGAGCTGAGGCAGCAGGGGGCGGAGCTTAGCCCCGCCAACCCCGTCGACCTGGGGCACGCCGAGCTCAGGCTGGGCATCGACGTGGGCTCCACCACGGTCAAGCTCGCCGTCATCGACGCCCGCAACCACCTGGTCTACGCGAACTACGAACGTCACCACACCGACGTGCGAGCCACCGCGAAGGCCCTCTTCGAGCGAGCCCGCTCGGTCATCGGCGACCCCTCCATGCGCGTGTCCATCACCGGCTCCGGCGGCATGCTGCTCGCCAGGTGGCTCGACCTCGAGTTCGTGCAGGAGGTCATCGCCTCGAAGCGCGCGGTCGAGGCCCTCATCCCCCAGACCGACTGCGCCATCGAGCTGGGCGGCGAGGACGCCAAGATCATCTACTTCGACAACGGCATCGAGCAGCGCATGAACGGCACCTGCGCCGGTGGAACGGGTGCCTTCATCGACCAGATGGCCTCGCTCATGCGCACGGACGCCTCGGGCCTCAACCAGATGGCCAAGGAGGCCACGCACATCTACCCCATCGCGAGCCGCTGCGGCGTCTTCGCCAAGTCAGACGTGCAGCCGCTGCTCAACGAGGGCGCCGCCCCCGCGGACGTGGCCGCCTCCATCTTCCAGGCCGTGGCCAACCAGACCGTGTCGGGCCTCGCCTGCGGGCACCCCATCCGCGGCTACGTGGCCTTCCTGGGCGGGCCCCTGCAGTACCTCTCCGAGCTGCGCAAGCGCTTCTACGAGACGCTGCACTTGGACGAGGAGCACCGCGTCATCCCCGCCAACGCCCACCTCTTCGTGGCGACGGGTGCCGCCCTCGCCGGGGAGTCCGACAAGCACGTCACCTTCAGCGAGGTCGTCGACGCCCTTGCCAGCCTCAAGGGCACCCAGGGCTCCGAGGTCGCGCGCCTCGACCCGCTCTTCGCCACCGAGGACGACTATCGCGCCTTCAAGGAGCGTCACGACAAGCAGGTCGTGCCCAAGGGACGGCTCGAGGACTACCACGGTCGCGTGTTCATAGGCATCGACGCCGGTTCCACCACCATGAAGGCGGCCGTCGTGGGCGAGGCCGGACAGCTCCTCTACACCTGGTACGACAACAACAACGGCGACATCCTGGGCACCGCCCGCAAGATCATGGACGACATCTACGACCACCTGCCCGAGGACTGCGCCATCGGGCACGTGACCACCACCGGCTACGGCGAGGGCATCCTCATCGAGGCCCTGCGCGCCGACTCCGGAGAGATCGAGACCGTGGCGCACCTGCGTGGTGCCAAGGCCTTCGTGCCCGACGTCGAGTTCATCCTGGACATCGGCGGCCAGGACATGAAGTGCCTGCAGGTCAAGGGCGGCGTCATCGAGCACATCATGCTCAACGAGGCGTGCTCGGCCGGCTGCGGCTCCTTCATCGCCAACTTCGCCGACTCCATGGGCATGGACGTGCGCCAGTTCGCTGCTGCGGCGGTCAAGGGGGAGCGTCCCGTCGATCTGGGCTCGCGCTGTACGGTCTTCATGAACTCCCGCGTCAAGCAGGCCCAGAAGGAGGGTGCGACCATCGGTGACGTCGCTGCGGGCCTCTCGTACTCCGTCATCAAGAACGCGCTGTTCAAGGTCATCAAGCTGCGCGATTACGATGAGATCGGCAGATACGTCATCGTCCAGGGCGGCACCTTCATGAGTGACGCCACGCTCAGGGCCTTCGAGTTGCTCACGGGTCGCGACGTCATACGACCAGACATCGCGGGTACCATGGGCGCCTACGGGGCAGCTCTGCTCGCCCGAGACCGGGCGGGCGCCACGGGTACATCCTCGCTCCTCTCGCGCGAGGAGATAGACAATCTCAAGGTCAAGCGCAGGAACTCGCACTGTGGCCTGTGCTCGAACAACTGCCAGCTCACCATCAACGACTTCGGCGGGGGCCACCGCTTCGTCACGGGCAACCGCTGCGAGAAGGGCGCGGGCAAGTCAAAGAGGGAGCAGAGCAAGGCTCCCAACCTCTTCGCCACCAAGAACAAGCTGCTCTTCGACCGCAAGGGGCTTGCGCCCGACGAGGCGCCCCGCGGCACGGTGGGCATCCCCCGCGCGCTCAACATGTACGAGAACTACCCCTTCTGGCACCGCTTCTTCACCGAGCTCGGCTTCTCGGTCGTGCTGAGCGACCAGACCACCAAGAGGACCTACGAGGCGGGCATCGAGTCCATGCCCTCCGAGTCCGTCTGCTACCCGGCCAAGCTGAGCCACGGCCACGTCATGAACCTCCTGGCCAAGGACCCGGACTTCATCTGGATGCCCTGCATCCGCTGGGAGCGCACCGAGGACGGCAGCGCCACCAACCACTACAACTGCCCCATCGTCATGAGCTATCCGCAGGCGCTGGAGCTCAACGTGGACGAGCTCGCCTCCGACAAGGTCGAGTACCTGGCGCCCTTCATCCCCTACGACGACAAGCGCGAGCTCAAGCGCCGCCTGTACGAGCTCATCGCCGTCCAGAGGGCCGAGGACGTACGCGCCGGCAAGGGCCGCTTCAGGGGAGAGGCGATCACGCGCCAGGAGATAGACGCCGCCGTCAACGCGGCGTGGGAGGAGGACCTGGCCTTCAAGGACCAGATGCACCGCCTGGGCGACGAGGTCCTGCAGTGGATCGAGGACAACGACGCACACGGCATCGTCCTGGCGGGCCGCCCCTACCACAACGACCCCGAGATCAACCACGCCATCCCGGAGCTCCTGCACTCCTTTGGGTTCGCGGTTCTCACCGAGGACTCCGTCGCCCACAAGATGCAGCCCGAGCGGCCCATCCGCGTGGTCGACCAGTGGATGTACCA